>Ga0228651_1000016_pt1 | contig 72414 bp, 66 predicted proteins | sample 63DmetaG_FD_183018 | JGI IMG/M metagenome (GOLD analysis project Ga0228651, IMG submission 183018) | Seawater microbial communities from Monterey Bay, California, United States - 63D | ecosystem: Environmental > Aquatic > Marine > Coastal | place: USA: California | collected 2016-10-24
TTAATAATGTTACCCAAGTCCCTAACATGGCAGGCTTTTCGCTGTCTTCAATTTCAACAATTATTTTATTTTCAGTTAAAATTTTATTTTCACCGCGTGGCTCAACTTTCCCCAGTGTTATTCTTCCTCTAATGCGCGAACCACTTGGGACAGGTGCAAGAAACCTTACTCTGTTTAAGCCATAATTGATTACCAGTTCGTGACCCGCAATAATTGGTGTAGTGTCTTTGTACATTTTTGTAATTAGTGAAAGCGTTAAAAACCCATGTGCAATTGACCCACCAAAGGGTGTTTCTGATGCTGCTCGGCTAGGGTCATTATGAATAAATTGATAATCACCGGTAACGTCACAAAAATCATCTATCATTTTTTGTGAAATTGTGATCCATTCTGAATGTCCAATTTCAGATCCTACCAAGGATTTATATTCATTTAATTCAGTTTTGGTTCTATTCATATCATACCTCAGATTTTCCGTTGATTAATTGGAGGCGTTTCACCTCTCTTTTAATACCTATATCTAGTAATGAAGCAATATGATTAGATTGCTCTGATGCTAAATCATCACGATCCCTAACCATATAAAATGCTCGCTCTTGATTGATTTTATCCTTTAAAATTGGTGTAATATTTTGGTAATGAGCTAATGCAAAATCATGAGCAAAACCAATTCCTACACCAAGATTAAGCATTTGCATTTGAACAGCTACTGAATTTGAAGATAAATCTGGAGTTCTATTTGGGTATACTTCAGAGAGGTAGTCCAAAGTTGGATCAAAAATTAAATCAGGTATGTATCCGATTATATTATGGTTTTTCAAATCAGTTTTTGATTTTATTTCAGAATGGGTTTCCAAATACATTTTCGTAGCGGCTAAATTTAAATTATAGCTTACTATTTTTTTTGTAATAAAACGGCCTTTTTTTGGCGGTGTCACCATAATTGCAAGGTCTGCTTCTCTTCGAGATAAATTAAAGACTCTAGGTAATGATAAAATTTGAATTTTTAAATTTTTATGCTGATTTTGAATATTTGATATTACACTGGGTAAGACAAAATTAGATAATCCATCAGGTGCACCTATTCTAAAGTTTCCTGAAATATCTGCAGATGATTTTTGAAGGGATCCTCTTGCTATTTTTTCTGTTCTTTCAATATTTTCTATGTGATCTTTTAAGTCGTTTCCCGCTTGAGTTAATTGGTAACCTCGAGGTAATTTATTAAATAATTTTGAATTTAATGCTTTTTCTAGTCGAGTAATACGCCTGCCTACAGTTGCTGCATCAATTTTTAATGAAATAGATGCACCTGATAAGCTGCCTGAACGTGCTACATCTAAAAAAATTCTATAATCATCCCAATTTAACATATCTAGCCTTTGCAATTTTGCATGTGAGTAATGTAATATTAGGTCTTTATATTGTAATTTTGCATAGTAAAAGGATATTTAGTATTTAAACTTGGAGAAATTTATGGAACAAATAACCCATTACGTAAATGGTGAACGCGTTGAAGGTGAATCAGGAAGATATACGGACGTATATAATCCTGCGACAGGAGAAGTGCAGGCACAGTGCCCGCTTGCCTCTAAATCAGAAGTAGACGCAATTATAGCAAAGGCTCAAGCTGCTCAGCCTGCTTGGGCAGCAGTCAATCCGCAACGAAGAGCACGTGTTATGATGAAGTTCGTCGATTTGTTGAACAGAGATATGGATAAACTAGCTGAGGTATTAAGCCGTGAGCATGGTAAAACCCTACCAGATGCTGCAGGGGATGTTCAACGTGGACTTGAAGTCGTTGAATACTGTATTGGAGCACCTCAAATGTTAAAAGGTGATTTTACAGATAGTGCAGGTCCTGGCATTGACATGTATTCAATGCGCCAGGCTCTCGGTGTGACTGCAGGAATTACACCATTCAATTTTCCAGCTATGATTCCAATGTGGATGTTTGCGCCAGCTATTGTTTGTGGGAATGCATTTATATTAAAACCATCTGAACGCGATCCATCAGTTCCATTAATGCTTGCTGAACTTTTAAAAGAAGCAGGGCTTCCTGATGGAATTTTGCAAGTTGTAAATGGTGATAAAGAAGCAGTAGATGCATTGCTACACTCAGATATAGTTCAATCTATAGGTTTTGTGGGATCAACCCCAATTGCTGAATACATTTATGCAACGGGTTGTGCTAATGGAAAGCGCGTGCAGTGTTTTGGTGGCGCTAAAAACCATATGATCATTATGCCAGATGCTGATCTTGACCAGGCTGCTGATGCACTTTTGGGTGCTGGTTATGGAGCTGCTGGTGAAAGATGCATGGCAATTTCAGTTGCAATTCCAGTTGGAGAGGAAACCGCAGATAAGTTAATTGAAAAATTAGTTCCTAGAATAGAAACATTAAAGGTTGGGCCATATACGGCTGGGAATGATGTAGATTATGGTCCAGTTATTACATCAGCTGCTAAAGAAAATATTTTGAATTTAGTACAGTCAGGAATAGATCAAGGTGCAAAATTAGTTGTTGATGGACGTAATTTTAATCTACAGGGATACGAAGACGGCTTCTTTGTTGGGCCACACTTGTTTGATAACGTGACTGCAGATATGGATATCTATACTAAAGAAATATTTGGTCCAGTGCTTTCAACAATAAGAGCAAAAACCTATGAAGAAGCAATCAGTTATGCGATGGATCATGAATATGGAAACGGAACTGCAATTTATACAAGAGATGGAGATACCGCTCGTGATTTTGCAAACAGAATAAATGTTGGAATGGTTGGCATAAATGTTCCGATCCCAGTTCCTTTAGCCTATCATACATTTGGTGGTTGGAAGAAATCCGTATTTGGTGATTTAAATCAACATGGACCAGATGCTTTTAAGTTTTATACAAGAACTAAGACTGTTACGGCACGGTGGCCCTCTGGGATTAAAGAAGGTGGAGAATTCTCTATACCAGTCATGAAGTAAATATTGATTTTTAATTAATTTAACGCTGCTTTTGTTTACAGAGGCAGCGTTTTTAATATCCGAAGATAAAATTTGTTTAAAAAAACAATAAACACATATGGAAAAATCTATATATATGAATTATTAATTTTATTTGGGTGTGAAATAATTCACTAATCTGTTTTTGTTCTATTGTGTCATAGATTTAGAATGATTAACTTTATTAAACAAACTTTGAATAATGAAAGTTTATTGAGAAGATGAGGAGAACATCATGCCAACTATATCCCAGCAATTAGAAGAAAGACGGAATGAAGCCCGTCTTGGGGGTGGACAAGCTAGAATTGATGCTCAGCATTCAAAAGGTAAGTTAACTGCCAGAGAGCGTATCGAGGTTCTTTTAGATAGCGGTAGTTTTGAAGAATATGATATGTACAAGACGCACAGATGTGTTGATTTTGGTATGGCAGAAAAACAAATACCAGGAGATGGAGTTGTAACGGGTTGGGGAACGATCAATGGTCGTCCCGTTTATTTGTATTCACAAGATTTTACAGTATTTGGTGGTTCATTATCTGAAACACATGCAGAAAAAATATGTAAGATTATGGATCTAGCTATGCAAAATGGCGTTCCTGTAATTGGTATTTCTGATAGTGGGGGTGCACGAATTCAAGAAGGTGTTGCTTCTTTGGCTGGATACAGTGAGGTCTTTAGAAGAAATGCTCAAGCATCTGGAGCAATTCCACAAATATCCATGATAATGGGCCCTTCAGCAGGTGGTGCAGTTTATTCACCTGCCATGACTGACTTCATATTTATGGTAAAAGATACTTCATATATGTTTGTAACAGGCCCTGATGTGGTGAAAACTGTTACAAATGAAATTGTTTCATCCGAAGATCTTGGAGGAGCTTTAACGCATACTAAAAAATCCTCCGTGGCAGATGGTGCTTATGAGAATGATATTGAAGCGTTGTTGGATTTAAGACGATTTTATTCATTTTTGCCATTAAATGCAGGAGCATCTGCACCACATCAAGAAACATCAGACACCTGGGACCGTGAGGATACTTCACTAGATACGTTGGTGCCTCAAAATCCTAATCAGCCATATGATATGCGAGAAGTAGTTGTTAAATTAGCTGATGAAGGAAATTTCTTTGAAATTCAGAAAGAATTTGCTGGTAATCTTCTAGTAGGATTTATTCGAATTAATGGTGAAACTATTGGTGTTGTAGCTAATCAACCTTTAGTTTTGGCTGGATGTTTAGACATAAATGCAAGTAGAAAGGGGGCAAGATTTGTAAGGTTTTGTAATGCATTTAGTATTCCAATTTTAACATTGGAAGACGTCCCTGGATTCTTACCTGGAACAGCACAAGAATATGGTGGAATTATAAAGCATGGTGCAAAATTATTGTTTGCATATGCTCAGGCGACAGTGCCTTTAGTAACTGTCATTACTAGAAAGGCATATGGAGGAGCATACTGCGTTATGGCACCTAAACATCTTGGCGCTGATGTTAATTATGCATGGCCATCTGCACAAATTGCTGTAATGGGTGCTAAGGGAGCAACAGAGATTTTACACCGTACTGATTTAGGTGATGACGATAAAATTGCCCAGCATACAGCTGATTATGAGGAGAGGTTTGCAAATCCTTTTGTAGCAGCCCAACGAGGGTTTGTTGATGAAGTCATAAACCCAAGATCTACGCGTCGAAGAATTGCAAGAAGTTTTGAACTTTTAAAGAATAAGAAAGTTCATCAGCCATTTAAAAAACATGATAATATCCCATTGTAGGTAACTGATATGATTAAGAAAATTCTAGTAGCAAATCGTGGTGAAATAGCTTGTCGTGTTTTTAAGACAGCAAAAAAAATGAATATTAAAACTGTTGCAGTATATTCTGACGCTGATGAAAATGCGCTCCATGTTACAATGGCTGATGAAGCAGTCTACATAGGCGCATCATCTGCATCAGAGAGTTATTTAAGCATAGATAAGATTATATCTGCGTGTAAGAAAACTGGTGCGAATGCAGTGCACCCTGGTTATGGATTTTTATCAGAGAGAGCAGAGTTTTGTGAGCGTTTAGCTGCAGAAAATATTATATTTATAGGACCACCTGTTAATGCCATAGAAGCAATGGGTGATAAAATTACGTCTAAAAAGATTGCTCAAGAAGCAAATGTTTCCACAGTTCCGGGACATATGGATTTAATTGATGATGCAAAACATGCTGTGACAATATCAAATAAAATTGGTTATCCTGTTATGATTAAAGCTTCAGCTGGTGGTGGCGGAAAAGGCATGCGCATAGCTTGGAATGATGAAGAAGCAATAGAAGGTTTTGCCAGATCAAAATCAGAAGCAGCTAGTAGTTTTGGTGATGACAGAATTTTTATTGAAAAATTTGTTGTTGAACCACGTCACATAGAAATTCAGGTATTGGCTGATCAACATGGCAATTGCGTTTATTTAGGTGAACGTGAATGTTCCATACAGCGCCGTAATCAAAAAGTCATTGAAGAAGCCCCAAGTCCATTCTTGGATGAAAAAACACGGGTAGCAATGGGTGAGCAGTCATGTGCTCTTGCGCAAGCTGTTGGTTATACAAGTGCAGGTACCGTTGAATTTATTGTTGATAAAGAAAAAAACTTTTATTTTCTTGAAATGAATACCCGATTGCAGGTTGAGCATCCTGTTACAGAATTAATCACTGGAATTGATCTAGTAGAGCAAATGATCCGAGTTGCAAACGGTGAAAAGCTAAATGTTAAACAAAATTCTATAAAATTAAATGGTTGGGCAATGGAAAGTCGTTTATACGCAGAAGATCCTTACCGTAATTTTCTACCATCTATAGGTCGTTTGACGCGCTATCGACCGCCCACTGAAAGTGTTACAAAAGAATGCGTTATTAGAAACGATACTGGTGTTTTTGAAGGTGGGGAAATATCTATGTTTTATGACCCTATGATTGCTAAATTATGTACTTGGTCAACCAATCGAAAAAAAGCAATTTCTGCAATGGAAAATGCTTTAGACCGATTTGAAATTGAAGGAATTGGTCACAATTTACCATTTTTATCTGCTGTTATGAGCCACACAAGGTTTAAGTCTGGGAATATAACAACTGCATTTATTGATGAAGAATATCCAGATGGGTTTGAAGGTGTTAATCCTTCAGATGATATACTTGATGTTTTATCAGTAACTGCATTGATAATTACAAGAATGAAAATGCAGAGGATTTCTGCGCGTGACAGCACGTTCGATAATCCAGTACCCAAAGAAGATAATTTAGTTACTAGAATAGCTAGAAAAAATACTAATGTGACGATCAGTGATGTAAAAGATGGTTATAAAATTTCATTTGAAAAAAAATCTTTTGAAGCCTCAATCAAATATGAACTGGGTGGAACTTTAGCCGAATTATCAATAAATGGTAATCAACATGCAGTGAAAGTAACACCAGTTATAGGTGGCTATCTTTTACGCTTAAGGGGTGTAGAGCAGGTTGTTAAAGTTATGAATTCTCGAATTGCAGAATTATCTGATTTAATGCCAGAAAAATTGCCAACTGATACATCTAAATTTTTATTATGCCCAATGCCTGGATTGATTGTTTCTATTATGGTTTCTGAAGGGGACATTATTGAAGAAGGTCAATCACTAGCAATGGTAGAAGCAATGAAAATGGAGAATGTGCTTAGAGCGGAAAAGCCCGGTAAAGTATCTAAAATATCTGTAGCTGAAGGAGATAGTTTGGCTGTTGATGAAATAATCATGGAGTTTGAATAATTAAGATATTTTGACGCAAAGAATTAAAATATTTGCTATATTTTGGCAATTTAGAGGTAATAATGGCAATTGATAGAAAAAAAATATGGACTGAGTTGGCAACAAAAGAAGCAAATGGGAAAAAGCCAAAAGTTTCAAAGACCCCAGAACATATTGATATAAAACCATTTTATGACTCAGATGACTTACCTGTAAATTCTATTGATGAAATACCTGGAAAAGCACCTTTTACACGAGGTGTAAAGGCAACGATGTATACTGGGCGCCCATGGACAATTAGACAATATGCAGGTTTTTCAACAGCTGAAGAAAGTAACACTTTTTATCGACGTAATCTGGCTGCAGGTCAAAAAGGCCTGTCAGTGGCATTCGATTTAGCAACGCATCGTGGTTATGATAGTGACCATGAAAGAGTAGTTGGTGATGTTGGAAAGGCGGGTGTTGCGATAGATAGTGTTGAAGACATGAAAATATTATTTGACGGTATCCCGCTTGATAAAATGTCTGTTTCAATGACAATGAATGGTGCAATTATTCCAGTTTTAGCAATGTTTATTGTAGCAGGTGAAGAGCAGGGCGTTGATAAGTCTGTTCTGTCTGGGACTGTACAAAATGATATATTAAAAGAATTTATGGTCCGTAATACTTATATTTATCCACCAGAGCCAAGCATGAGAATTGTATCTGATATTATTGAATATACAGCAACAAAAATGCCAAAATTCAATTCAATTTCAATAAGCGGTTATCACATGCAGGAAGCTGGGTCTACTTTAGCCCAAGAGCTAGCTTATACTTTAGCTGACGGTATGGAATATGTTCGTGCTGCGCTAGATAAAGGTTTAGATATAGATATTTTTGCAGGTAGGTTATCATTCTTCTTTTGTATTGGAATGAATATGTTCATGGAAGCAGCAAAGTTACGTGCTGCAAGGCAAATGTGGGCAAAAATTATGACTGATTTTGGTGCTAAGTCAGACCGCTCAAAAATGTTGAGAACTCATTGCCAGACATCTGGTGTATCTTTGACCGAACAAGATCCTTATAATAATGTTATTCGCACTACTATAGAAGCAATGGCTGCAACACTTGGAGGAACACAATCGCTTCACACAAATTCTTTTGATGAAGCAATTGCATTGCCGACAGAACAATCTGCAAGGATAGCAAGAAATACTCAATTAATACTACAACATGAAAGTGGCATCACTGACGTTGTGGATCCATTAGGTGGTTCCTATTATATTGAAGCGTTAACTAAAGATTTAGCAGATAGAGCTTGGGAGTTAATTGATGAAGTCGAGCAGTTAGGTGGAATGACTAAAGCAGTTGAAGCTGGATTGCCTAAAATGAGGATAGAAGAAGCTGCGGCAGAACGCCAAGCTAGAATAGATAAAGGTGAAGATGTTATTGTTGGGGTTAATAAATATCGCCTGGAAGAAGAAGACAATATAGAAACACGCGAAATTGATAATACAGCTGTACGAGAAGCTCAGATTGATCGATTGAATTTAATCAAGAGAACGCGAAATTTAGATAATTGTCAAAAAGCATTAGAAGATTTAGAAAAATCGGCTGCTTCAGGTGATGGTAACTTACTGTCATATGCAATTGAAGCTGCACGACATAGGGCAACTTTAGGTGAAATTTCTTATACTATGGAAAAAGCTTTTACTCGTCATTCAGCAACCACTCGTGTGATAAGCGGTGTTTATGAAAATGCTTATGCGGGTGACCCTGAATACAGTAATTTACAAAAGCGAATAGAACAAATGGAAAGGCGGCCACATGTCTTTGTCGCAAAGGTTGGCCAAGATGGTCATGATAGAGGAGCTAAAGTCATTGCAACAGCTTTTTCAGATCTTGGATTTACTGTGGATCTCTCAGAAATGTTTGAAACACCTGAAGAAATAGCTAAAAAAGCAATTAAGCTTGGTGTTGATGTGGTTGGTATCTCGTCTTTAGCAGCAGGACATAAAACGTTAATTCCAGAAATTATTGAGCATTTAAAAACCCAAGGAAGGCTAGATATAATTGTAATTGCTGGTGGAGTTATTCCAGAAAAAGATTATGAATTTTTACGAAATGCTGGTGTTTCAGAAGTCTTTGGGCCTGGAACAAATGTCATAGATGCTGCAAATTCTGTATTGAGCCAGGTTAAAGGTCTAAGAAGGAACGTATAATGATCGGATCATTGAACCATATAGCAATTGCTGTTCCTAATTTAGTTGAGGCTATGGCAAAGTATTCTGGGCCATTGGGTGCTAAAGTGGGAATACCTCAAGATCTTGTCGAACATGGTGTAACCGTAGTTTTCATTAATCTACCAAATACAAAAATAGAGTTGATTAGCCCTCATGGAGATAATAGCCCTATTTTATCTTTTTTGAAAAAAAATCCTAATGGCGGAATACATCATATTTGCTATGAGGTTGATTGTATTAATGATGCTATCTCAAAACTAACAAAAGATGGGGCAACGATATTAGATGATGGGCTTCCTAAAATTGGAGCACATGGAAATCCTGTAGTTTTTTTACACCCTAAGGACTTTAATGGAACATTGATCGAACTTGAAGAAGTTAAAGGTTAAAATTTATAGATGAATAGTCTCTTATTTAATACTTAAAAAAGCGTAATTTTTGGTTAATAAGCTTGACTTATAAACATGATTTTACGATAAGCCGTCATCCATGATATTTATTTTATGGTTTTTATATGATCGCTCTTTAAACGGGCGCGCAGTTTGAAGGCGGAGATGATCTCCAAAACGCTTGTTTACAAGGGCCAAAAGACGCGGAAACTAAAGGAAGACGCAGATGTTTGCGGTATTAAAAACTGGTGGCAAGCAGTATAAAGTTGCAAATGGAGATATTCTCCGAATTGAAAAAGTAACAGGTAATGCTGGTGAAAAAGTTCAATTTAATGAAATTTTAATGGTTGGTGGAGATAGTTTAGTTGTTGGCGCACCTAATGTGACAGGAGCTGCCGTTCAAGCTGAAATCCTTGAACAAGGTAAAGGTCCTAAAGTTATAAACTATGTAAAACGCCGTCGAAAGCATAGCTCTCAACGCCGAAAAGGTCATCGCCAGCAAATTACAGTACTACGCGTAACTGACATTCTAGCTAAGGGCGCAGAGAAATCTGGAGTTGCCATTGCTGAAAATGGACGAGGGTTCGATACAACTGCTGCTCCCGTAGCGCCAGTTAAGAAACCAGCAGCTAAAAAAGCAGCAGCTGAAAAGAAACCAGCAGCTAAAAAAGCAGCAGCTGAAAAGAAACCAGCAGCTAAAAAAGCAGCAGCTGAAAAGAAACCAGCAGCTAAAAAAGCAGCGCCAAAAAAGGCTGCAGCTAAAAAAGCTGAAGATAAATAGGAGTAAAACGAAATGGCACATAAAAAAGCAGGCGGTTCATCCCGTAATGGTCGTGACTCCGCAGGACGTCGTCTTGGTGTAAAGAAATATGGTGGTGAATTAGTTATCCCTGGTAATATCATTTGTCGCCAGCGTGGTAATAAGTGGTGGCCTGGTGAGAATGTAGGTCAAGGTAAAGATCATACATTATTTGCACTTACAGGTGGTAACGTTAAATTTCACAAAGGCTTTAAAGGCAGAACATTTGTATCAGTTTTGCCAGTAGCTGAGGCTGCTGAATAAACTGACTTTTGAACATATATTTTTAAAAAGGGTCGGTTTAGCCGACCCTTTTTTATTTCAAATGCTTGTTCATTTGACCAAGCTTGTATATCGAATAATAAAAATTAAAGAGATAATTAATGAAGTTCCTTGATCTAGCAAAAGTTTATATAAAATCTGGTGCGGGTGGAAATGGATGTATTTCTTTCCGACGTGAAGCTCATACTGAGTATGGTGGCCCAGATGGTGGTAATGGGGGCCGGGGTGGAGATGTTGTTGTTGAGGCAATCGATAATCTTAACACACTTATTGATTTTAGGTATCAGCAACACTTTTTTGCTCAAAATGGACGATCAGGAATGGGAAAGCAACGTTCTGGAGCAGATGGACAAGACATAGTTCTAAAAGTTCCAGTTGGTACTGAGATATTAGAGGAAGACCAAGAAACCGTTATTGTAGATTTAACCATACCAGGCCAGAAATTTATTTTATCGCAGGGTGGTAATGGCGGATTTGGAAATCTTCACTTCAAATCTTCAACAAACCAAGCACCGCGGCGGGCAAATCCTGGGCAACCATTTGTTGAGCGTACTATTTGGTTACGATTAAAGTTAATTGCTGATGCAGGACTTCTTGGGTTACCAAATGCTGGAAAATCTACTTTTTTAGCAGCAACATCAAATGCAAGGCCCAAGATAGCGGATTATCCATTCACTACACTGCACCCTAATCTAGGGGTTGTTGGTGTTGATAATAAAGAATTTGTGATTGCTGATATACCTGGACTTATTGCAGGAGCGTCTGACGGCGTTGGTTTGGGGGTTCGGTTTCTAGGCCATGTTGAACGTTGTGCGGTTCTCTTGCATTTAGTAGATGGAACATCAGAAACAGTTGTCGAAGATTATATAACTATAATCCAAGAGCTAGAAAAATATGGTGGAGATCTTGCTAATCGACCCAGAGTTACAGCTCTAAACAAAATAGATGCAATTGATGAAACTGAATTAGCAATAAAAGTTCATGAATTGGAACTTCATATAGGTTCACCTATTTTGCAATTATCAGGTGTTTCCAGAGCGGGTTTAACTGATGTACTAAGAGCAGTTGCATCTGAAGTTGAAAAACGTGACGCTATAGAGAAGAATAATAAAGTTCAAAGTAGTGATGAGGAGCCAAGTGGATGGCGACCTTAAGCAATTATAGGCGAATAATTATCAAGATTGGCTCAGCGTTACTGGTTGACGGATCAAGTGGGACTATTCGAACAGATTGGTTGAGAGGATTGGCTGCAGATGTTGCAAGTTTAAAAGCTCAGGGACAAGATGTGATAATCGTGTCCTCTGGTTCAATAGCTTTAGGAAGAAATGTGTTAAGATTAACAAAAGACGCTTTATCACTTGAAGAAAGTCAAGCATCCGCTGCTGTAGGTCAAATTCGATTGGCTCAAGCATATGAAGGTGCATTAGGCACACTTGGCATTAAAACTGCACAAATTTTATTAACTCTAGAAGATAGTTCAGATAGGCGGCGATATTTAAATTCAAGAAGAACAATGACTGCATTACTTGGACTAGATGTAGTGCCGATTGTGAATGAGAATGATACAGTAGCAACAGACGAGATTAGATTTGGGGATAATGACCGATTAGCCTCACAGGTTGCTGCTATGGTAGAGGGTGATTTACTGATATTACTTTCTGATGTTGATGGTTTATACACAGGGGATCCTCGAATTAATAAATCTGCACATCATATTCCGGTTGTGGAGAAAATAACCCCAGAAATGGAAGTAGGTGCGGGAGATGCAGGGTCGCCATCCTCTAAAGGTGGAATGAAAACAAAAGTTATGGCTGCCAAAACTGCTATGTCAGCGGGTTGTGAAATGGTTATAATGGAAGGTGATGTTGAAAGACCGCTAAGCGCTTTAACGGCTGGTGTTAAATGTAGTTGGTTTAAATCGTCCAGCACACCCAATCTTGCCCGTAAAATATGGATTTCTGGAATGAAACCAAAAGGTACAATAATAATTGATAACGGAGCTGAGCTTGCACTAAAAGCAGGCAAGTCATTATTATCCGTCGGCGTTAAATCTATTAAAGGAATTTTCGATAGAGGCGATATGGTTTGTATTCAAAATGAAATGCAGCAAGAGTTAGGCAAAGGATTAGTAAGTTACGATATGCGTGAAGCTGAATTGATTTCTGGTAAAAAGACTACGGATATAGCTAAAATTTTAGGTTACGAAGGGCGAGGTGCTCTAATTCATCGTGACGATATGGTTTTATGAGGGATTAATGGATATTCAATTAGAAATGAAAAAAATTGGACAGAATGCAAAAGCTGCAAGTGAAGAGCTAGCTTGTGCAAGTGCTGACCAAAAACAAAAAGCCCTTGAAAATGCTGCTGAAATTATCTGGGAAAAAAGACAAGATATACTTGTTGAAAATCACAGTGACTTGAAACTTGCAAAAGAAAAAAATCTTTCTAGTGCCATGATAGATAGGCTTTTGTTAGATGAGATTAGAATTAAGTCAATCGTAGATGGATTAAGATCTATTGCTGCCCAAAATGATCCTATTGGTGCTGTTTTGGCTGAATGGGAACAACCTTCGGGATTAAACATTCAAAGAGTTAGAACACCTTTAGGTGTTATAGGTGTTATTTATGAAAGCAGACCAAATGTTACGGCTGATGCGGGTGCGCTTTGTTTGAAAGCTGGTAATTCAGTTATATTAAGATGTGGCTCAGAAAGTTTTCATTCATCAGGTGCAATTCATAAATGTTTAGTTGACGGTCTTGTTTCAGTCGGGCTACCTGCTACTGCAATTCAGTTAGTTCCAAGCCGTGATCGTGCAATAGTTGGAGAAATGTTAACAATGACTGACTTTATTGACGTTATTGTTCCTCGAGGTGGAAAAAGTCTTGTTGGTAGAGTGCAATCAGAAGCACGCGTCCCAGTCTTTGCACATTTAGAAGGTATTTGTCATATTTATATAGATAAAGATGCAGATATTGAGAAAACTCGATCTGTAATTATGAACGCAAAAACTCGCAGAACTGGAATTTGTGGAGCCGTTGAATGTTTGTTGATTGACGATGAGTTTTTTAGAAAAAATGGTGCTATATTTATTGATGATTTGATTTCTGCAGGTGTTGAAGTGCGAGGAGATGAAACTCTTCAATCTATAAATGGTGTAATCGCTGCAAATGATCAGGATTGGGGTAAAGAATATTTGGACATGATTATTTCTGCTAAAATAGTCAATGGAATTGGCGATGCTATAAATCATTTACGTGTTTTTTCTTCAAACCATACTGATTGTATTATGACTGAAAATGAGGCTGCTGCATCAGAATTTTTTAAAAAAGTTGATAGTGCTATTGTAATGTTAAACGCATCTACTCAATTTGCTGATGGTGGCGAATTTGGTATGGGTGCAGAAATAGGTATAGCAACTGGAAAAATGCATGCGCGCGGTCCCGTTGGAGTAGAGCAGTTAACGAGTTTCAAGTATTTGGTTACTGGTGAAGGTTCTATAAGGAAGTAACTTTATCAAAATATAAATGCTAGGGTAGCCATCTGTTACTGATCAGGCTAAACATTTAAGAAATAGATAAAATCCTTATCTGATGACAGGGACTTAAATGAACAATTTTACAATTAAACAAATTGCTGATGAACTAGGTGCAGAAGCTTTTGGTGATCTAAATTTAGAAATTTCAGGCGTTAATACTCCGTCAAAAGCATCAACTAATGAATTGGCTCTAGCAATGGATCCAAGCTATGAAGAGGCACTTAATTCTTCAGATGCAATTACTGCAATAGTTTGGCCTGGAGCAGATTGGAAAAAATTAGGACTTTCGGCAGGAATTATAGCCCCTAGATCAAGATATGTTCTGTCTGGTGTAACACATTTATTTGAGAAAAAGCTGGAAATCATCGATGGTATAGACTCTTCAGCAATTGTTTCTGAAAGTGCTATATTAGGTAGAAATGTATCTATAGGTGCTTTTACCATCATAGGGGAAAGAGTTAAAATTGGTGATAATGCCAAAATTTTTTCCCATACAACTATTTCAGAAGATTCCATTATAGGTGAAAATGCACTTATATACTCTGGAGTGCGCATTGGAGCTCGAATAAGGGTTGGTAATAACTTTATATGTCAATCAAACACAGTAATTGGTGTAGATGGTTTTTCTTACGTAACGCCAAAACCTGGAGCAGTAGAAGAAGCCAAAAGTACAGGTAAGATTACTGCAAGTTCAAGAACTGAAGGTTTTGAACGTATCAATTCATTAGGAACTGTTATAATTGGTGAAAATGTTGAAATTGGTGCCAATACTGCTATCGATAGAGGAACTATTGAAAATACAATTATAGGCGATGGTTGTAAGCTCGATAACTTGGTTCATATTGGCCACAATGTAAATATAGGCAATACTTGTTTGATATGCGGGCAGGTGGGAATAGCCGGTAGTTCCGTAATTGGTGACAGGGTTGTCTTAGGTGGTCAGGTGGGTATCGCTGACCATATATCTATTGGATCGGATGTAATAGTGGCTGGTAAATCTGGAATTTCATCCAATGTCCCATCTGGGAGAGTAATGATGGGTAATCCCGCAATGCGGATGGATTTAAACATAGAATCTTATAAGGCAATTCGCCGGTTGCCACGTATTTTAGCTAAATTTACTAAAATTGAAGAACTCATTTCTAAAGATAAATAATAGAGTATTTTACATGTCGATATCAGTAAAAGATAAAGTCCTTAATATTATCGCAGAACAAGCGATGCTGGAAACATCTGATATATCATTAAATATGTCAGTTGAAGATTTAGGGCTGGATAGCCTCGGTCTAGTAGAAGCCATATTTTCAATTGAAGAGACTTTCAGTGTAAATGTACCATTTAATGCCAATGACCCAAATGCGTCAGAATTTGATATAAGTAGTGTTGGGGCCATAGTTAATGCAATCGATAAGCTGGTTATGGAGAAAAGTAATTAACAAATGTTAAGAGTTGTTATTACAGGGCAAGGAACAATTAATTCTTTAGGTTTTGACGTTGCCTCAACGATAGAAGCTATGAAAAGAGGCCAGTCCGGAATTTCATTAATGGAATTTCCAAATATTGATCGATTAAATGTTAAAATTGGTGGTCAGATCAAAGGTTTTGATCCTAAATTACATTTTGAAAATCAAAAAATAACTTTTTATGATCGATTTACTCAATTTGCACTAATTGCTGCAAAGGAAGCTATTTTACAATCTGGATTAGTATTTGAAGGTGAGCTTTCCCAATATTCAGGAGTAGTATTTGGTACTGCAGGGGGAGGTTTGCAAACACAAGATGAAAACTATCGTGCGGTTTATGAAGATGGTAAAAATAGAGTTCATCCATTTGTAGTCCCTCGACTGATGAATAATGCTGCAGTCAGCCATGTCTCAATGTCAAATAATCTCAAAGGCCCTAGCTTCACTGTTTCAACCGCGTGTGCTTCATCAAATCATGCTATGGGGCAAGCATTTCATTTAGTGAGATCAGGGGCTGCAAAAGTTATGATAGCAGGTGGATCAGAAAGTATGCTTTGCTTTGGTGGTATTAAGGCCTGGGAAGGACTTAGGGTAATGTCTCAAGATGGCTGCAGACCTTTTTGTGCGACTAGAAATGGCATGGTGCAAGGTGAGGGAGCTGCAGTTTTTGTATTTGAGGAATTTGAACATGCTAAAGCCAGAGGTGCAAATATTTTGGCAGAGTTATCTGGATTTGCGATGAGTAGTGATGCTGGTGATATTGTAATGCCTTCAGTCGGTGGTGCAAGGCGTGCGATTTTAGCCGCCCTAAATGATGCAAAATTAAATCCAGAAGATATAGGTTATATAAATGCACATGGTACTGGAACAACAGCGAATGATAAGACTGAGACCGCTGCAATTAAAGAAGTATTTCAAAATTACGCAAAAAATATAATGGTATCATCTACAAAATCTATGCATGGACATTTAATTGGTGGAACTGGAGCTGTTGAACTCCTGGCATGTATAGCTGCACTAAAAGATGGAATAATTGCTCCAACAATTGGTTATAGAGAGCAGGATCCTAGTTGTGATTTAGATATTGTTCCAAATCAAGCTAGACAAAAGAAAGTAAAGGCAGTGATTAGTAATGCATTTGCTTTTGGCGGATTAAATGCTGTGATTGCACTCAAATCAATATAATTATTGTGTGGGCTGAGGAACCGAATTCCAAGCTGCGGTAAAGCCTGTTAATGATAAATTTAACTCAAAAGGTTCATTTGGGGTAGCGATTGATACAACGTATACTTTACCATTTGCACCTTTTTTCATTGATGTGACATCTTCTTCTGTTAAGCCAAATCGAGCTACACAGCCACTCTGTTCGCACCAGCCATATGGATATTGACGAATTTTTTCATCATCTATGTGCCAGCCTAATTGCGCCGCCAGAGAAGTGCCAAGTGGTGTAATTAGGGTAATTCCTGCTGAAGCTTGATTACCTAATGGTAATACCTCAACATTAATTTCTGCAACTGAGATATCATTTTTGTCTTTAAGTAATTGATAGAGTGTACACGTCTCGTTATCTGCAAGTTTGACGCATCTAACTTCCCAAGCGCCATGTGTTTCACGAACATAAGGTCCAGTATTTTCAGTTTGTTGAGCATCAACTGGAAATTCTTCATCCTTAGATTGTGCAAATGATGGACTGCTAATCGCAAAACTTACTATTATAAATATTAAAGACAGAAATTTCATATTTATTACTCACTTCGTTCATTGGGTATTTATCTTTTACAAACTATAATGTCATTAGAATTATTAAGCTACAAAGTTCTAACTTTTAATTTTGTGATGCGATTTTGATCTCTACCAGCTATCTCAAATCTAAAGCCATGAAAACTAAATACTTGACCAATTTTTGGTATCATTTGTGCTTCATGTATTACTAATCCAGCAATTGTATTTGCTTCGTCATCGGGAAGATTCCACTCATGCATTCTATTAACATCTCTAATGGTTGCAGAGCCATCTATCTTAAAGTTTCCTGATGTATCTTTTCCATCAAGAATTTCTGCATCTTCATCGTGTTCGTCTGTGATTTCACCAACAATTTCTTCAAGGATATCTTCTAAAGTTATTAATCCTTGTAAATCTCCGTATTCATCAACAACTAAAGCAAAATGAGCTTTTCTACGCAAGAATTCTCTCATTTGATCATCCAAAGGTGTTGTTTCTGGAACAAAATAAGCTTCTCTAGCTATATCAGTAATATTTAAGCGATCTATTGCATCAGGGCCTCCATCTTCACCCCTGACCAACTTGTCCACTTCCCTTAATAAGTCTTTTGTATGGATAATACCTATTATGTTTTCGGGCTCATCTTTAAATATTGGTAAGCGTGTATATCTAGAAGCTAAACTTTGCGTAACGATGTCTTGGGGGCTTGCTGCAGCATCTATTATTTCGATATCTGATCGATGGAGCATAATTTCTTCCACTTCACGATCTTTCAAATCTAAGGCTCCAAGTAAACGATCGCGATCATCTTTTTCAAAATTTCCTTCTGAATGGCTTAAAGCAATTGCCCCAGCAATTTCTTGCTGTGCAGCATCATCTTCATCAAGATTTGTCATTTTTGCCCCAAATAATCTCAGAATAGCTCGTACTGTTATCCTTACAGTTGCAACTATTGGTGCGAATATTATCACTAAAGCTCTAATAGGTGCTGAAACAAAGCTGGCTGCTCCCTCAGAATTAGTGATCGCATAGGTTTTAGGTAAAACTTCAGCAAAAATTAAAACTAATAACGTCATGACAAGTGTAGCCAGTGCCACTCCGCTATCACCAAATAACCGAGTGAACAAACTGGTCGCCAATGCTGCTGCTAAAATATTGACAAGATTGTTTCCAAGTAAAACTGCACCAATCAACCGTTCGGTATCTTCAGTTAATGCTAGCGCACGTTTAGCACCACGTGAACCCTTATCAGCCATGGAATGTAGCTTACCTCGGCTAGCCGCGGTAAGAGCAGTTTCTGATCCTGAGAAAAATGCTGATATACCCAACAATACAAATATTGCTAAGATTGTAAGCCAAGAGCTAGTATCAATATTTTCAATAACAGCATAAACCGTTTTCATTTTTTATTTTAGCCTTTCATAATAACATTCAAATACTAGTATAGTCTTCATTAGTCGATTGGGAAATAGTATGAAGAAAATTGATTTAGGTGAACTAAGGGGTGATATTGTAATTTTTGGTGGAGTATATTCTAATCTACACGCTCTTGAAGCACTTATCAATTATACAACAAATTGTGGTATACCACCAGAGAATGTCATTTGTACCGGTGATGTGGTCGCATATTGTGCTTATGCAGAAGGTAGTGTTAAATTAATTCGAGAATTTGGATGCCATGTATTAGCTGGTAATTGTGAGCAACAACTTGCAAGTAAATCAAATGATTGTGGTTGTGGGTTCGATGAAGAATCGATGTGTTCAATCTTATCAAGATCATGGTATGCACATGCAAAATCACAAGTTTCAGAGATATCCATAGATTGGATGTCAAATCTACCCGAGCGTATAATTTTTAACCATAATGGGCTGAAGTATGGTGTCATTCATGGAGGTGCCTCAGATATTTCTAAATTTATTTGGCCAGTAGATAGTGAAGAAATCTTAAATGAGGAGTTTGATTTATTACAATCACAAATTGGAAAACTTGATTGTTTAGTAGCAGGGCATACGGGTATTCCAATGATACGTGATTTTAATAAAAAGAAATGGTTAAACTCTGGAGCAATTGGGATGCCATCAAATGATGGCGAGATTGATACAACTTTTTTAACAATTTCAAAAAGAATAATAAAAATCAATAGATTGGAATATGATATTAATGCTGCGTATCAAGCAATGCAAGCAACATCCCTTATTCAAGGTTATCATAACACACTTAAAACAGGATATTGGCCCAGTCAGGACACATTGCCTGTGAGTATGAGAGTTTAGTCCGCTAATGGATGATGTTTAAGTACTAAAGATTTTATTTTTTCATCCAAAACATGTGTATATATTTCTGTTGTGGCAACGTCTGCATGTCCCAATAGCATTTGAATTACTCTTAAATCTGCGCCATTTGCCAACAAGTGAGATGCAAAAGCATGTCGTAATGTATGTGGTGATACTTTGTTTGGTGAAATACCTGCGTGAACACAAAGCTCTTTTATAAAAACATAAAACCTCACTCTTGTCAGGTGGCCCGATTTTGATTGTGATGGAAATAAGAATTTTGATACTATTAGACCTTTTTTCTTATTTGTTTCTTGTTTGATGTTCCAATCTACAAGATAAGCGGCAATTGCCATTTTGGCTGGTGATGAAAGTGGTACAAGCCTTTCTTTGCCACCTTTTCCCTTTACTAAAATCATTTCTGGATTGCCTCGTACAGCTACGACTGGTAATGAAACAAGTTCTGAAACTCTCATTCCTGTTGCATATAATAAATGCATTAAACAGGTATTTCGTCTTTTATCTTTTGGTGAACGACCAATTTGCGATGATGAGGCTAATAACCTGTTGATATCTTCTTCTGAAAGATTGTTTGGCAGTTTTCTTTTTGATTTTGGGCCTTTAATGTCAGTTGATGGATTTTCTTTTATTATAGATTCTTCATATCCATATCTATAAATTTGCTTTATTGTAGATAAATGTCTTGCGCGAGTTGCCTCAGACATCCCATTATTATCCAAACTTATAATATAATTTTCTATATCTTTTCGATTTGTTTTATATAAATCTATATTCTTTTTTGATAAAAAATTCGTAAATGCTACCAAGTCTCTTTTATATGCAAGAAGTGTGTTTTTTGATGCGTTTCGTTCAGCATAAATAGTTTCTAAAAAACCATCTATTAGTTTGTTGTTTTTATTCATTTTATTAAAAAAAAGTATTAGACATCATTTGGCATTTGAATTTTTTCGGTGATAATTTCTTGTGGCGCCGATAAATCGCCAAAGAATGAGTACCCAACTAAAAATAATAATATTAGTATTATTAGGTAAAAGAAATATTTGAAAAGTTTACCCATTTTATTGCTTTCTTTAATTAGCGTAATCATTTTGCTACAACTTATTATAATATTATCATAGGTAATAGAAATTAAAATGGGTTTTAATATAATAAAAGCTTAGATAAGCAATCTTAAGCCGAAAATAGGATTTAGATGGAATATAATCTATCAAAAACAATTGTTTTAGTTGGACTAATGGGTGCCGGTAAAACTGCGATTGGAACAATTATTGCAGAACATCTTGGAGTTGATTTTGTTGATTCTGACGAGGAAATTTCTCGTGCAGCTAATATGTCCATTCCAGAAATATTTGATCGGGATGGGGAGAATTTTTTTAGACTCAAGGAAACTCAAATAATTGGACGATTATTAGATGCAAAGCCGCATGTATTATCAACTGGTGGGGGTGCATTTTTATCTAAAGAAAACAGAGAAATGATATCTCATAATGCTGTATCTGTTTGGCTTGATGCCGATTTAGAAACATTATGGGATAGAGTAAAAGAAAAAAAATCAAGACCATTATTATTGGTACACGATCCTAAAACTGCTTTAAAAAATCTATACATTTCACGTAAGCCTCAATATGCAAAGGCAAATATAAGGGTTAAAGCCCTTCAAAATCAAACAAAAGAAGTGATGGTAGATCGTGTTATACAAACATTACTTGCAAAACCAATATCTGGATTAACGAAAGTAGAAAAAAATGCATGATCAAGTTGATGTAAAATTAGGTGATCGATCATATTCTATTCATATAGGTACAGATTTATTGAAAACAGCTGGAGATTTTATTCTACCATTATTACGTAGAAAAAAAGTTGCTGTAATTACTGATAATAATATTGCTTCATTACATTTAGATGATTTAAAACAAAGCCTCACAAGCTTGGACGTTGATATCTCTGTTCTTTCTCTACCACCTGGAGAAAGTACTAAGTCATGGCAATACATTGAAAAAACTGTAGAATGGCTTCTGGCTGAACATATCGAGAGAGATGACGTTATAATTGCTCTCGGAGGAGGGGTAATAGGTGATCTTGTAGGTTTTGCAGCTTCAATATTGCGAAGAGGTGTTAGATTTGTTCAAATTCCAACAAGTTTATTAGCGCAAGTGGATAGTTCAGTTGGTGGAAAAACTGGTATTAATTCACCACATGGAAAAAACCTTATTGGAGCATTTTATCAACCACAAATGGTATTAGCAGACATCAGTCTCCTTAATACTTTATCTTCAAGAGATTTTTTAGCCGGATATGGCGAAGTTATGAAATATGGACTTTTGGGAGATTATGATTTCTTTGAATGGTTAGAAGAAAATGCACTAGATATGGCAGAAGGAAATACTGAAAAGAGAATTTATGCCGTTAAACGGTCTTGTGAAATGAAAGCAAATATTGTTGCAAATGATGAGAAGGAAAAAGGACAAAGAGCTTTATTAAATCTAGGGCATACATTTTGCCATGCATTGGAGACTGCTACTGGCCTTTCTGATCGTTTATTACATGGTGAGGGTGTCGGCATTGGATGCGCATTAGCATTTGAAACCTCAATGAGATTAGGGTTATGTCCTCAAGAAACACCAAGTAGGGTGCGTGCGCATTTGACCCAAATGGGAATGAAAGTAAGCCTCTCAGATATCCCTGGTAATCTGCCAAATTCTGATCAGTTAATAAAGCACATGAAACAAGATAAGAAAGCTATTGATGGTAAAATTAACTTTATAATGGCAAAGGATATCGGTAATGCATTTGTCCTACCTGATATTGATTTAAATATTGTTAGAAATGTTCTAAATGATGCATTAATTTAAAAGCTTTTTTAACTCTTGAAGTAAAACATCTCTATTATACCCACGGTACCAATCATCGCCATTTCGTTTCTTTTCTAAAGCGTTTAATTCATGAGTGCTGGGCATGTCATGCAAAAAAATACCGTTTTCATCAACAGTATAAATAAAGGGTATTGAATCTTTAATATGCTTTGCACCTCCTGTTTCAAATAATACATCATAACCGTCAAATGAATGTTGAGCTTCTATATTAGCAACTATGAAATTTTTTGAAACAAACGCGTTAAGTTCATGAGCTAGCTCTATTTCAGCTGCTGAAGGTTTTTCGTCTAAATCGTATCCTTGTTGTCCTTCAAGTTTATAACTGAATTTACCATAATTTCCCTTTATATGATCTTTAAATACATGGCACCATATGCACCATTCTGCTCCATATACTATTAAAACTATTTTCCCGTCTTCATTGGCTTCATTGAGTGCTTTTTTTAAAACTTCTTTTTGATAACCACATTCATCATATGATAAAGCTCTACCGGCAAAACAATCTTTATCTATAGATTTTGGGTAGAATACAATTTTTTCTTTAGCCAACAATGGTTCTGCTATTAATAATAGTATTAAATAAAAGAATTTCTTTAAGTTGAGCAACTGGCACCGCCTAAAACACAAAATTTTGCACAATGAGGATGATTTAATTTTACGGGTCTCTCTGCTTCTTTTAGCGAATTGCCCATTTCAAATTCTTTTGAATAGGGCAGTAATGTACATGCTACAACAGAAGGTTTTTTTGCGCCTTTTCTTTTTACAACCATTCTTGAGGATGCACACATTACATCTTTTGGAGATTTTTTAAGAATACCCCAGCATTCAGTCGTAATTTCTGGAACATCAATTTTTTCATCCATTTCAGGAAAAAGTATAGTAACAGTAGGGTCATTTGCATCAATTTCAAACTTATTATCTTTGAAAAGTTTAGCATAACCTAGCCTGCTATCTATCTCACTATCTCCCCAAACAGTACGACCAGCAATAGCCATTTTAAATCCATTATCACGAAGCCATTTCATGCCGATTAAAGTAATATCGTAACTTCCTTTTCCTCGTTCAGTGTCATGAAATTTTGATGAATAGTGGTCTAATGAAACTCTAATGGTTAAATTTTTATTATATTTTGATTGTAAATCTAATAAACCATTTTTAATTGATTTGCGCATCATTGGTAACATGGCATTTGTTAAAATTAATACTTTATAATTTCTGTCTAAACATCTGCGTGCAATTTCAATCATATTAGGATTTAAAAATGGCTCACCACCAGTAAATGCTATTTCATTAGTTGCCCATTTTCTTTCTTTTATTTGATCTAGGTATTCACTTACTTCATCTGGTGAGATGTACACTAAGCTATCATTTTTTGGAGAGCTTTCTATGTAACAGTTAGCGCACTCTATATTGCATAGTGTACCCGTGTTAAACCAAAGGGTTTTAGCTTCTATTAATGGGACCGATGCCCGTTCAGCGCCATCTAGTGTTACGTCAGGGTTTCTGAATTTTTTTTGCATTTCGCGAAGATACATATCTTTCATAAGTTTTGATATCTTTAAATATAACTAAATTTCATTGTCTATTATAAAATTAAAAATTCAAACAAGAAAAGGGAAAAGTATTTTTTGCAAGACTTTTGGTATTAAGTCTATGACTGAACAATTTTTTATTTAATTGGGTTGATAAATCCAAGTCTCATAGTGCATATGTCTAAAAAGATTGATGGGCTAATAGAAGCAATAATTCAGGGATTTTAACATGACAAAATTAACAAAATTTGATTCTATTGATATATTAATGAAAACTCTATCAAGCTATGTTTCGAATGACTTAAGGGAATCCCTAAAAAATAATAAAGTGGTTACTTTATCCGTGCCAGGTGGAACTACACCTGCGCCATTTTTTGATTATCTTTGTAATGAGGATCTCGAATGGCAAAGAGTAAATGTCTTGCTAAGTGATGAACGATATTTACCTGAGGATAATATTAGATCAAATGCTAGATTAATCGCAAAGCATTTAATTCAGAAAAAGGCCTCAGTCGCAAGGATGATAGGCTTTTATAATAAAAACTTATCTGAAGAAGAATTTGTTATAAAATATGAATCTCAGATGAGTACATTATTACCTATTAATGTTTCTATATTAGGTATGGGGGAAGATATGCATACGGCAAGTTTATTTCCTGATAGTGATGAATTACTAGATGCTCTTAAATCAGATAATACACTTCATGTGGTAAGACCAAAGTCACAACCAGAAGCGCGTATAAGTTTATCAGGGAAGGCGTTAGCATCCGCTCATAAAACTTATATATTAATATTAGGCGAAAATAAATTAAATGCATATAAAAAAGCATGTTCTGAAAAAACAGAAATAAACGCACCGATAAGAGTTGTTTTTGGTAGCAATACGAGTGTTTTTTGGGCAGATAAAATTTAAGTTTAACTACGTCTACGACGCCGATTACCTTCTTTTGAAGCCCCTGTGTTAAAATTTACCAACGGAAAATTTAGATGTGTTTCAAGAATAGGAAACTTTTCTACTGAGTTTGGTATAGCTGATGCATTTACGAAATGTTCTTGAAATCTTGGCTCTATGGCAGTTTCAATCTTATGTATTTCTCTAACAATTTTTTCTATATCGGATCTCGCAGAGTGATTAAGTAAAGCAATGCGCGCACCCGTTCCAGCTGCATTTCCTGCTGATGAAACTTTTTGCAATTGGCAATCTGGGATCATTCCTAATGCCATCGCGTGTTTTGGGCTGATATGTGCCCCAAAAGCTCCAGCCAGAACAATACGATCTACATTATCTACTTCAAATTTGTCCATCAACAAACGTGCTCCGGAATATAAAGCTGCTTTCGCCATTTGAATTTCACGTATATCACGATTTGTAATTGTAATTTTTGGTCCGTTTGATGTGGTTCCATCATAAACTAGGTATGAAAATGTTCGACCATCTTTAAAGCAACGATCAGTCCCAGTTTGTTCGGGGCTTCCAATAAGTCCAGGCCCATCAACGATTCCTGCAATTCGCATTTCGGCAATCATTTCGATAATTCCAGATCCACATATGCCTGTGATGCCGCTGGACTTGATTGAATCGTCAAAACCGATTTCATCGGACCAAAAATCTGAGCCAATAACTTTGAAGCGAGGGTCTTTTGTAGTTGGGTCTATCTCTACGTGTTCGATGGCTCCGGGCGCAGCTCTTTGGCCGCTTGATATCTGCGCGCCTTCAAATGCAGGCCCAGTTGGTGATGAACATGCTAAAACTTTATTTTTGTTTCCTAGTAGGATTTCAGCATTTGTCCCAACATCAACAATAAGTACAAGATCATCAGATGTATTGGGGCTTTCAGATAAGGCTACGGCTGCAGCATCTGCTCCAACATGCCCAGCAATACATGGTAATAGATAAACATTTGAAGAAGAATGCATCTTGGTTAATTCAAGATTTGATGATTTTGTAGAAATTGCATTTGAAGTAGCTAAAGCAAATGGTGCTTGCCCCAATTCAAACGGGTCAATGCCTAGAAATAAATGGTGCATTACCGGATTACAAACAAAAACTGCATCCATTATAAGATTTGTATTGATGTTTGCTTCTTTCGCAACTTCTGAGAATAATTCGTTCATTCCAGCTCTAACAGCTGAGGTCATCTCTTCGTCACCTTTTGAATTCATCATTGAGTAACTTACTCGAGACATTAAATCTTCACCAAATCTTATTTGTGGGTTCATTGTCCCAGATGATGCAACTACTTCACCTGTTTGTAAGTCGCAAAGATGCGCTGCAATAGTTGTTGACCCTAAATCTACTGCCATGCCATAAATTGTGCCCTCATAATATCCTGGCCAAATTTCAACTATTTTTGATTGTTTAGAGCTTTCATCAGAATGTATTGCGCAAGTTACTTTCCATTGGCCCTTACGAAGAACGGATTGAATTTTCTTTAAAATAGAAAAATCAGCCGCTAATGATATCAAATTCCATTCTTTTTCTAAAGATTTGATTAATCTTTCCAGATCTCCAGATGGTTCGTGCATATCTGGTTGTTCAACTTCCACATAAAATAATCTAGTAGTTGGATTTATAAAAATATCACGTGCTTCAGCGCGTTTACGTACAACCTGCTTATGCACTTGGCTTTCAGGTGGAACATCAATTACAATGTTTCCTTGGACAGTCGCTTGGCATCCCAAGCGTCTGCCATCAATCATACCTCGTTTAGACTTGTATCTTTCCTCAACTGAATTCCAGCCACTTATTGCATTGTTTTCAACTGTCACCCCATGCTTAGAAAACTCTCCAAATGATGGAGTGATTTGACAACGCGAGCATATACCTCGACCACCGCAAACGCTGTCAAGGTCAACACCTAACTGGCGTGCAGCAGTCAAAATAGGTGTCCCCAAAGGAAAATTTCCTCGTTTTCCTGAAGGAGTAAATATTACCAGAGGATTTTCGTTATTTTGCATTGAATATGTTAAGCCCTACGCCGACGGCCACCTGAACGACCAGAACGTCCCCCAGCACCAGACCCTGCATTTGGATCTTTATTAGTTCTAATCCACTCTGAACCGTTTGGATCATTATTTGTTAAGAAATTTGCTGCTCTTATTGCCTCCATTTCCTTACCTGCTCTAGATTTAGTTGACCCCATTCCAGTGATATTAGCTAATAATTCCATATCAATATCATCAGGAACAATAATACCTGCTGAAGCTAATTCATCAAGTTTTGCTTGTAACTTTTTGGGCCCTACAGGTAGTGCTACTGGGTTCATAATAGCAGAAGTCATACCAGCAGTCATTGCCATTGGTAAAAAAGCATTATTTATGCCGTGTCTATTGGGAAGCCCAAATGAAATGTTTGATGCTCCGCATGTAGTATTTACCCCCAATTCTTCCCTAAGCCTACGAACGAGTGTGAAAACTTGCAATCCTGCTGTTCCCATTGCTCCGATTGGCATCACAAGTGGGTCGACAACAATATCATGTGCTGGAATGCCAAAATCTGATGCTCTGTTAACAATTTTTTTTGCGACTTCAAATCTCACATCAGGGTCTTCAGAAATTCCAGTGTCATCGTTTGATATAGCAACAACAGGTACATTATACTTTTTAACGAGAGGTAAAACTAATTCCAATCTTTCTTCTTCACCAGTAACGGAGTTTAATAAGGGACGACCTTCTGCCGCTTCCAAACCTTCTTCTAACGCGCCTGGAACGGAGCTATCAATACATAGTGGTACATCGCATATTGCTTGAACACGTTTCACTAATTCTTTCATTAATGGTGGTTCAACAAAATTATTGTCTGCATAACGAGGATCCTCAGCCATTTTGTTAGCAAAAACTGCCCCAGAATTGATGTCTAAAATTGTTGCTCCTGCAGCGACTTGTGCAATTGCATCAGCTTCAACAGTCGAGAAATCTCCTAACTCTAGTTCAAGAGCTAATTTTTTACGTCCTGTTGGGTTAATTCTTTCACCAATAACTGCAAAAGGTTGATCAAAACCAATTATTGTTGTTTTGGTTTTGCTTTCTATAATCGTTTTAGTCATTATATTATCCTTTAGGATTGGAGTGCAGGTATTGCCGATGTTCCACCATTTTCAATTGTCCAGTTAGCATTAGTTTTAATTCCACCCAATGGAAAAAAATGCACATTTGTTATGAGAAAATCAGGATTTAAAGATTTATGCTCTGCTAATTCAGTTAAAAATTGATCTGGTTTGAAAGGTAGTAATAATTTCGTAACATCTTTGGCTCTTCGTTTTAGAACTCTTAATGAAGCGCCAACTCCACAAGCCATTGAAAACTTAATCATTGTTTGAAGTTTTGCTGGTCCAGCAACACCTATATGTATTGGAATATCTACTCCTATGGACGCCATTCTATCAGCCCACTCAATAACTGGGCCTGACTCAAAGCAAAATTGTGTCGCCATAGCCATTTTTGCATCTGTTCTTTTTGAAAATTCTTGTTTCCAAGAAATTGCACTATCTACATTTTTTGTTGAACCATCTTGATCTATATCCATGTTGCCTTCAGGATGACCAGCTACATGTAAATTCGTAAAGCCTGCTTTATCAAATTCGCCACTATCCAATAAGTCCATTGATGAATGAAAATCGCCATAAGGATGATTTACCCCACCCGCCAATAATAATGCATCTTTAACTCCAGCTTCATTTTTATAACGATTAATCCAATCTATTAAAACTTTTTTATTTTCAATAATCCTAGCTGGAAAATGTGGCATAACATTATATCCTTCTTGAGATAACCGTTTTGCTGTATCAACCATCTCGTGGATTGGAGTACCTTCAATATGAGCGATGTAAATCCTAGTATTCTGAGGTAAAAGTTCTTTAAAACTTTCAATTTTTGCAGCAGTACGAGGCATCACTTCAATTGAAAAATCTTTTAAAAAAGCTTCAAGAGCAGGATTAACTGCAGAGTTTTTATCTGATGAAAAATTCAAAATAGACATATTCGCCTCACTTAAAAGTTATTCCCAACCATCATTCGCGATTAGAGATTTTATTTTTTCTTGGTCGTATTCTGCATTGATACGTTCAGCTTCGCTTTTTGCGACTTTTTCAGCATCGCCTTCGACTTCGATTGGATTAGATTTTCTCCATTCTGCTAGATAGGCGTCATCTCCTGCAGCACCTGTTTTCATAGCTGCCCTGTCAATTGCTTGCTCAAATCTCTCAGGCAGTTGTTTTTTTGCAGCGCGTCTGCCTTTTCCAACTATTACTTGGGCTGGAATATCTCTCCAATATACAATTATAAGTGATGGCATTTTTGAATTTCCTTTTGAATTTATTCTATTCTTTTTTCGTAGTTACCAGAATCATTTATCGACTGCTTAATGAAAATAACGACAAATTATTATATTCATGTTTGAGATTTAAAAGATTGCAGGATAGGTGTCATGTGCGTAAGTTCTAATTATGTCTAAAATGCAAAAAAGCAAACCAAAATTAATCGAATCTCCTGCTGTTGTTTCGGAAAAGTTACCTTTATTTGCTGCTTTAGATTTAGGGACAAATAGTTGCAGAATGTTAATAGCAAGACCTAGAAAAAGTGATTTTGAAGTAATAGATGCATTCTCCAAAACAGTTTATTTGGGCAAAGGTATGGATTCTTCAGGTAAACTTTCAAATTCTGCGATGAAGAGGACTATTTCTGCGCTTCATGTATGTCAAAAAAAATTAATTTCAAATGAGGTGAAATATACAAGACTTGTTGCAACCGCAGCATGCCGGCAGGCTTTGAATGGAAGAGAATTTATCAAAAGAGCTCGTAAAGAATCTAATTTAAAGCTTGAAATAATAAATCCTTCAGAAGAAGCAAGGCTCGCAGTAATTGGAAGTGTAGGCCATTTAAAGCCAATGACAGAGCAAGTTTTGGTTGTTGACATAGGCGGGGGCTCAACTGAATTGGTTTGGCTTGATTTAACTAATGTTGAAGCAAAGAATAGAAAAAATTCTATTATGATGATGCAAAGCAATCAATTGAGAAAAAAAGAATTAGATAAACTAACTGGGGTAAAGGTTGTTGATTGGATATCAGTTCCATTTGGTGTCACTACCCTTAAAGAACAATATAGCGATGTTGAAGAAGATAAGGCTGCATATGCGATGATGTCCTGGTATTTTGAGGAATACATTACACATTTTGGACCATCCCATAGCAATGAACTAAAAATATTACCAAATTTTCAGATTATTGGCACTTCTGGAACAATTACTACAATTGCTGCAACCAAATTAGGATTGTTAAAATATGATCGTCAAAAAGTTGATGGCTATGAAATGACATCTGCACAAGTTGGCGTGGAAATTGACAGATATTTGACAGGAGGACCAGATTGGCGAGCTAAAAACCCATGTATTGGTGACAGCCGCAAGGATTTCATAATGTCTGGAGCGGCTATTTTAAGATCAATCCTTCGGGTATGGCCAACAAATACGCTTACAGTTGCAGATCGTGGTTTGAGAGAAGGAATTTTATATTCTCAGATGGTAAAGCAGGGATATTTAAGATAGCTAAGCGATTATGGTTGAAAAAAAGAAAAATACATCAGGACGTGGAACACGAGATTTACAGGTAAGAGTAAAATCTGCAAAAGGTCGAAAGTTGTCATCAACATTGTGGCTAAAAAGACAGTTAAATGACCCATACGTCGCAAGAGCTACCAAAGAAGGTTTTCGTGGAAGAGCTGCATTTAAAATAATGGAGCTTGATGATAAATTTCGGTTCCTAGTTCCTGGGGCAAGAATTGTGGACCTGGGTTGTGCGCCTGGAGGTTGGTGTCAAGTAGCTGTAAATAGAGTCAACGCAAACGGTGAAAAGCAGGGAAAAAAAATAGGGACAATTCTAGGTGTTGACTTACAAGAAGTTGATCCAATTGAGGGATGTGAAATCCATGTCTTAGATTTTATGGAAGACGATGCTGATGATAAAGTAAAGAAATGGTTAGGTGGTAAGGCTGATGTGGTAATGTCAGATATGGCAGCAAGTGCTTCAGGTCATAAACAAACTGATCATATAAGGATCATGGCGTTATGTGAAACTGCAGCATATTTTGCTTTTGATGTTCTCGAGCAAGGTGGAACATTTGTAGCAAAAGTTTTAGCTGGTGGTGCAGAGGGTGATTTGCAGAAATTGTTGAAAGAGAAGTTTACAAAAGTATACCATATGAAACCACCAAGTAGTCGTTCCGATAGTTCAGAAAAATTTGTTGTAGCAACTGGTTTTCGTGGATAAGTTTTATTTCTTATTTTTTGAGCGCTCATGAAAAATAAAACCTAAGAAATTTAATAATATTTGGGCTGCTAAAATTGATGTAGTATCAGTAAGATCATAAGCTGGAGCGACTTCAACTAGATCAATCCCAATTATTTCATTTTTTTTACTTACCTCCTGCAGAAGCTCAAGTACGTCATAGTATAAAAATCCTCCATGACTTGGCGTACCTGTTCCGGGAGCAATTGACGGGCAAAAAGCATCAATATCTATTGTTACATAAACTCTGCCTCTTGGTATTCTATTAGCTGCATTTTTTGGGCCAATTTTTCGAAATTGCCTGACAGATAAAATATCTGATCCCATTTCTTTGGCATCATCATATCCACTCTTTGCTGTAGAGCTTACATTTCTGATTCCGAATTGTGAAATTCCTTTAACATATTTTTTTTCAGCGGCTCGCCGCATTGGGTTTCCATGCCCATATCGAACACCATGTCGTTCGTCCACAAAGTCAAGATGTGCATCAATTTGAAGGATATGAAAGTCATCTTGATCATCAAATGCATTTATGCACGGTATGTTAATTGAATGATCACCACCAATTGTTACTGGAATTGCACCACATTTTAATGCTGCTCTAACAGCAGTTTCAATATTCTTATGGCTTTTTTCTGTATCTGTATGGATGATATCAGCATCTCCCATATCTACAATTTTTATAGGTTCTTCCAGGTAAGTAATGCCGTCTTCATGATCATAAGCTCCTGCATGGCCAAAAGAAAATAATGTTGAAGCTTCTCTAACTGATCGTGGCCCAAATCTTGCACCTGATCTGTATTGAGCTCCAGAGTCAAACGGTGCGCCAATGATTGCGGCGTCTGCATTAATATTTGACCAATTACTTACATAAGGGTTTTTTCCAAATGTTGCTATTCCAACAAATGGTAAATTTAATCTACCTTCTTCATAACTATGTGCCAAAATAAGTACTCCCTGAAATAATAACTTAACGATGCGTTACAAGAAGCTCTGTTTCAATAGATATTTTTATTTTCTTTAAAACTCGAAAACAGGCCTTTCCTTTTTGTTATTCCCATGAGATATGACGTTTGCAATACCGATAACTTTTGGAGAGACCAATGGACATCCGTGAGGCGCTTACATTTGATGATGTTTTATTAGTTCCTGGTGCGTCGAATGTACTACCAGCTGATGCTATTATGAATACTAATGTCACACAAAGTATAGAACTTAATATACCAATTTTAAGCTCAGCAATGGATACTGTCACTGAAGCGAAGATGGCAATTGCATTGGCACAATCAGGTGGTATGGGTGTAATCCATAGAAATTTAACTGATAATGATCAAGCATCTCACGTGAGGCGCGTGAAACGATTTGTCTCTGGTACAGTTTATAACCCAATCACATTACATCCAAACCAAACTTTAGCTGAAGCAAAAATTTTGGCGGATCAATACCGCATAACTGGTTTTCCAGTTATAAACGAAACGGGTAAAGTCCTTGGTATTTTGACAAACCGTGATATGCGATTTGTTTCTGATGATAACACATTGGTATCTTCAATGATGACATCAGAAAACTTAGCAATAGTTAGTGAACCCATAACTCTGGACGATGCTAAATCTATAATGCATGCAAGGCGAATAGAAAAACTATTGGTTGTTGACAAAAACAACAAACTAACTGGGCTTTTGACAACAAAAGATTTAGAGCAAGCAGTTTTGAATCCAATAGCCTGTAAAGATGAATTAGGAAGGTTGCGTGTGGCGGCAGCATCCACTGTTGGAGATAAGGGTTTTGAAAGATCAATGAAGTTAATTGATGCTGGTGTTGATTTGCTCGTAATTGATACAGCTCATGGTCATTCGGCCTCTGTAAGTGAAGTAGTTAGTAGAATTAAGCGAGAAAGTAATATACAAATTGTTGCTGGTAATGTTGCTACTAGTGAAGCAACCAAAGCATTGATTGGTGCAGGGGCTGACGCAGTAAAAGTCGGAATTGGACCTGGATCAATTTGTACAACAAGAATTGTGGCTGGAGTAGGGGTCCCACAATTAACGGCTATAAATGATTGTGCTGAAGCTGCTAATAAAGACAGTATTCCTATTATTGCTGATGGAGGGATTAAATTTTCTGGTGATTTTGCAAAGGCAATTGCCAGCGGAGCAAGTTGTGCAATGGTTGGGTCAATGCTGGCAGGAACTGATGAAGCACCTGGTGAAATTATACTTTATCAGGGAAGATCATTCAAATCCTACAGAGGAATGGGTTCAGTAGCAGCGATGGCACAAGGTTCAGCTGATAGGTATTTTCAAAAAGAAGCAAGTTCTGATAAACTAGTACCAGAAGGAATTGAGGGGCAAGTGCCATATAAAGGACCTGCTTCAAATGTTCTACACCAGATGATTGGTGGATTACGTGCTGCCATGGGGTATACTGGAAACCTAACAATAAATGACATGCGCACAAAATGTGATTTTGTTAAAATTTCTGGTGCAGGACTTAAAGAAAGTCATGTCCATGATGTTCAGATTACAAGAGAAAGTCCTAATTATCGCATTGGATAAGATATGACACCTTCTGCGCGATATGCTGCATCAATTGATATACTTGATAAAATTATAGCAGGTGCACCTGCTGAACGTGAATTAACTATTTGGGCTCGTGGAAACAGATTTGCGGGCTCAAAAGATCGTGCTGCAATTCGTGATCTAGTTTACGATGCATTACGAAATTTAAGGAGCTATGCCCATTTGAGTGGTTTAGATGGAGCTCGTGGTATATTCATTGGTAGATTGATAGCAAAAAATGAAGAAATAAACCTAATCTTTAATGGCCAAGGTTATGGCCCAGCTGGCTTATCAGATATTGAACAGAATGCTGTTGATATGCAAAAAAATGATATGCCTTATGCTGTGCAAATGGATATCCCCAATTGGATTAGTTCAAAATTTAATGATGTAAATAATTATGATATTTTAAAATCTCGTGCACCAATTGATCTTCGTGTTAATTTAAAAAAAATAACACTTAAATCAGCAATCGCTGAATTGAAAAAAGATGGTATTGAAACAGAAACCTCCAGTCTGGTTGATACAGCTTTACGAGTTAGAGGTGAAACGCGTAAAATTCTGCAAAACAAGTTATATTTGAATGGATTTATTGAATTGCAAGATGCAGGATCTCAAGCACTTGTGGCACAATTAGACTGTCCTCGAACAGGAAAAGTGCTGGACTATTGTGCTGGTGGTGGTGGGAAAACTTTGGCAATTGCATCTTTAATCTCTAATGATGTTTCACTTTTTGCTTATGATAAAAACCAATCTCGTTTGAAAGATTTAAAATTAAGGGCACAAAGATCATCAGTTAAAGTTCATTTATTAAAAGAAGATCCAACTACAACCAATAATAAATATGATCTTGTTATAGTTGATGTTCCATGTTCAGGAAGTGGTTCATGGAGAAGATCTCCAGATGCAAAATGGAAATTAACAGAAGATCGTTTAAATAATTTAATGGAATTACAATCTGAAATACTTCAAAATACATCTAAATTAGTATCTTTAGGAGGTACTTTAGCTTACATGACTTGTTCTATATTTTCATGCGAAAATGAAGAACAAATAAATAAATTTGTTCTTAATAATAAGTCATGGAAGATCACTAATTATAAAAATTTTGAACTTTCAAATAAATCTGACGGATTTTATTTAGCTACATTATCTAAGAAGTAATATTATCAATGAAATAAAGTATATTATTTCTATTTTTATAATATTAATGAATATTTAAAGGTTATTTATAAATTTTCCTTGCAATGTTCCTGTTTTGCCCCCATAAGCAAATAAGAACATTATAAGAACGTCTGTGGTTTTTGGTTGCTACAGCATTGAAATAAGGAGATAACTTGTGGCATCAACTTTATTAGAATTTAATGGAAAGAAAAGCATGGATAAAGAAAAGGCGTTAGAATCTGCCTTAGGCCAAATCGAACGTCAGTTTGGTAAAGGCTCAATAATGAAGCTTGGCGATGAAAGTGCTCGCTTAGATATTGACGCAACTTCAACTGGATCTTTGGGACTTGATATTGCGTTAGGTATAGGTGGTCTGCCTAAAGGGCGAATTATCGAAATTTATGGTCCTGAGAGTTCAGGAAAAACTACTTTAACATTACATGCAATAGCAGAAGAGCAAAAAAAAGGTGGTGTTTGTGCTTTTGTCGATGCTGAGCACGCTTTAGATCCTACTTATGCTAAAAGATTAGGTGTTGATATTGATGAACTTTTGATTTCTCAACCTGATGCTGGAGAACAAGCATTGGAAATAACTGATACTTTAGTGCGTTCTGGAGCAGTATCAATGGTTGTTGTTGATTCAGTTGCTGCACTCACACCAAGAGCCGAATTAGAAGGTGACATGGGTGATCATCAGGTTGGTGCCCAAGCACGTTTAATGAGTCAGGCGATGAGAAAACTTACTGGTTCTATTGCTAAATCAGGATGTATGGTAATTTTTATTAATCAAATTAGAATGAAAATTGGTGTAATGTTTGGATCTCCAGAAACAACTTCTGGTGGTAATGCATTAAAATTCTATTCATCAGTAAGATTAGATATACGTCGTATTGGTGCAATAAAAGATAGAGACGAAGTCGTTGGTAACCATACTAGAGTAAAAGTTGTTAAAAATAAAGTTTCACCTCCATTTAAGCAAGTTGAGTTTGATATAATGTATGGGCAAGGTATTTCAAAACTTGGTGAGTTGATTGATTTGGGTGTTAAGCTTGGGTTTGTAGAGAAGTCAGGTTCGTGGTTCTCTTGTGGTGATGAGCGCATTGGGCAAGGTCGAGAAAATGCAAAATCATATTTGAAAGATAATCCAAAAATGGCTCATGAAATAGAAGATAAAATCCGAGCTGCTCACGGATTAGATTTTGATGTTTTACCCCCTGAAACTGATATTGCTGGAGATGATATTAATTCAGTAGTAGAAAGTTAAATCCTATTAAATTTTTATTTAAAAGGCTGGGTTTAACCCAGCCTTTTTCTTTTGAGCTGTGGACAGTATTTGAAACGACCTGTAAACAAATTTTAATATGTATAAATTAGGGTAAATAAAATGGTCAGTGTTAACGATATTCGAACCACTTTTTTAGATTTTTTTGAAAAAAATAATCACACAGTTGTTAATAGCTCTCCTTTAGTTCCAAGAAATGATCCAACTTTGATGTTTACAAATTCAGGGATGGTTCAATTTAAAAATCAATTTTTAGGACAAGAAGTACGTTCCTATAATCGTGCGACAACAGCACAGAAATGTGTACGTGCAGGAGGTAAACATAATGATTTAGATAATGTCGGTTATACTGCAAGACATCATACGTTTTTTGAAATGCTTGGAAACTTTTCTTTTGGTGATTATTTCAAAGAGGAAGCTATAAAATATGCTTGGGATCTTATTACAAAAGAATTTGGAATTGATAAAAATCGTTTATATGTAACTGTTTATCATACTGATGATGAGGCAGCCAATATTTGGAAAAAATATGCTGGATTATCTGATGATCGTATAATCAAAATAGCATCGGATGATAATTTTTGGCGAATGGGGCCTACGGGGCCTTGTGGGCCGTGTACAGAAATTTTTTATGACCATGGTGATAGTGTATTTGGTGGACCACCTGGATCGCCTGATGAAGATGGTGACAGATTTATTGAGATTTGGAATGTCGTTTTCATGCAAAATGAACAATTTTCCGATGGAACTTTAAAACCATTAAAAATGCAGTCTATTGATACTGGAATGGGATTAGAACGTATCGCAGCATTATTGCAGGGTAGCCACGATAATTATGATACAGATTTAATGCGAGATTTAATTGAAGCATCAGCAAACGCGACTAATGTAGACCCATATGGCGAACAAAATACACACCATCGTGTAATTGCCGATCATTTAAGGTCAACATCTTTTCTAATTGCTGATGGCATTTTACCATCAAACGAAGGCCGCGGTTATGTGTTGCGTAGAATAATGCGAAGAGCAATGAGGCATGCGCATCTTTTAGGTGCGAAAGATCCTGTAATGCATCAATTAGTTCCTGCTTTGGTAAGACAAATGGGACAAGCTTATCCTGAATTAGGGCAAGCTCAAGCTTTGATTGAGGAAAGTTTATTGCTTGAAGAAACGCGTTTTAAAACAACTTTAGACAGAGGACTTAAGCTTTTAGATGAAGAAACTAAAACATTCGTGTCTGGATCGACATTATCAGGGCAAACGGCATTTAAATTATATGATACATTTGGTTTCCCATTAGATCTTACACAAGATGCTTTACGAGAAAAAGGTGTTGATGTTGATGTTGAAGGCTTCAATCATGCAATGTCAGAACAAAAAGCAAAAGCACGTGCAGCATGGGTAGGATCTGGTGAAGTTGCTGATGAAAGTATTTGGTTTGATTTAGCTGATAAATATGGAGCCACTGATTTCTTAGGATATGATACCAATACTTCTGAGGGGCAAATTCTTGCATTATTACAAGATGGAAATTTGGTTGATAAAGTTTCTGAAGGTGACGAAGTGATGGTCGTTCTTAATCAAACCCCATTTTATGCTGAAAGTGGGGGGCAGATTGCAGATAATGGTTTTATTTCAATTGAAAAGAATAAAATAAATATCACAGATGTTAAAAAGAAAGCAGGTATTTTTATTCACATCGGTAAAGTTGTATCTGGTGAAATATCAAGTGGAGCATCTGCTGAATTATTTGTAAATGATGTAATAAGATCAGGAATTTGTAACAGCCATACTGCGACGCATTTATTAAATGAAGCGTTGCGAACACAATTAGGTGACCATATTGCACAACGTGGTTCTTTAAATGCAGAAAATAGGCTTAGATTTGATTTTAGCCACTCAAAAAGTATGACACAGAGTGAATTGAGAGAAGTTGAATTAGAAGTTAATAACCTGATTAGACAAAACTCAACTGTAGAAACTCGAATTATGACGCCTGATGATGCACGCAAACTAGGCGCTCAAGCCTTATTTGGTGAAAAATATGGTGATGAAGTCAGAGTTGTATCAATGGGGATTAAAAAAGATTCTGGTAAAGGATTAACTGGAAATACATATTCATTAGAATTATGTGGTGGAACTCATGTTCAACGAACAGGCCAAATAGGGGCATTTGCTTTAATTGGAGAAAGCGCATCAGCAGGTGGTATCAGGAGAATTGAGGCATTTACTGGTAAAACTGCTGAATTATATCATGCTGAGCAAACAAGAATACTTAACGAACTTGCAAGTATATTTAAAACAAAATCAGAAAATGTAATCGATAGAGTTAAAAGTTTGCTTGATGAGCGAAAATTACTTCAAAGTGAGATTATTGATTTGCGAAAAGCTGTAGCTATGGGTTCAAATGATGAAGCTCAAAATGTTATAAAAGTAAATAATTTTAATTTTTATGTGCAAACTTTTGATGATCTTCCAAGTAAAGATTTAAGAAGTCTTGTTGATGAGCACAAAAATAGACTTGGTTCTGCAGTTATCTTGTTAATTTCTGGTGCTGGAGGAAAAGCAGCCATATCTGTTGGTGTTACTTCTGATCTAGTAGATAAAGTTAATGCTGTTGATTTAGTTAAAATTGCTGCAATCGAGCTTGGTGGCAAAGGTGGTGGTGGAAGGCCAGACATGGCTCAAGCAGGTGGAAATGATATGTCTAATGCTAAAAAAGCCATATCTTTGATAGAGAAATACTTAAAGGAGTTATAATATGAATGGTTATTGTATGGTTCAGATTACAGTCCATAATGCAGATGAATATGCAAAATATGCTAAACTGGCTGGTCCGGCTGTTGAGAAATTTGGCGGTGAATTTTTAGCACGTGCAGGAAAATGCCTTACAAAAGAAGGACCTGTACAGTTAAGAAATGTAATCATAAAATTTCCAGATTTTGATAGTGCTGTCACTTTTTATGAGTCAGAAGAATATAGTCAGGCATTGAAATTTGCATTAGCTGAAGGTGTTTCAACAAGAAATTATACAATAGTTGAGGGTGTATAATAAATCATAATTATTTTGAGAATTTATTTATAATACTTGAATGGGCTAACTTTATCGAAAGCCCATTCAATTGATTTTTACATAGCTTTATTCAGGTTCTCATCGATCTTTTCTAAGAAACCTTCAGTCGTAAGCCAGTTTTGATCTGGGCCAACTAATAACGCTAAGTCTTTAGTCATATGACCATTCTCAACCGTGGACACTATTACTTTTTCTAGTTTATTAGCAAAATCCAATAATTGTTGATTGTCATCTAATTTTGCGCGGTGCTTTAAGCCACCCGTCCAAGCGTATATGGAAGCTATTGAATTTGTAGAGGTCGCTTCTCCTTTTTGGTGTTGACGATAATGGCGTGTAACGGTCCCATGAGCCGCTTCTGCTTCAACAATCTTTCCATCTGGTGTCATAAGCTGTGATGTCATTAAGCCTAAAGATCCGTATCCTTGTGCTACAGTATCAGATTGAACATCCCCATCGTAATTTTTACATGCCCATACGTAACCACCAGACCACTTTAAAGCCGCTGCAACCATATCATCAATTAGTCTATGTTCATAATGAATGCCAACTTTTTTAAATTTAGACTCAAATTCATTTTCATACACTTCTTGGAATATGTCTTTAAATCTTCCATCATACGCTTTTAGTATTGTATTTTTGGTTGATAAATAGACTGGCCATCCAAGATTTAAACCGTAGTTTAATGATGCGCGTGCAAAATCATATATTGAATGATCAAGGTTATACATTCCCATTGTAATTCCAGATGAGGGTGCATCAAACATATCTTTTTCTATAATAGTTCCATCTTCACCTTCAAATTTTATTGTCAGTTTACCGGCGCCAGGAAAACGAAAATCAGTAGCTTTGTATTGGTCTCCGTATGCATGACGTCCAACAACAATTGGTTGTGTCCATCCAGGAACTAATCTTGGAACATTTTTGCATATAATTGGTTGTCTGAATATTACTCCACCTAAGATATTTCTAATAGTACCATTTGGTGATCTATACATGCGTTTTAAGCCAAACTCTTCAACACGTTGTTCATCTGGAGTAATGGTTGCACATTTTACACCAACGCCGTATTTTTTGATAGCTTCAGCTGCATCAACTGTTATCTGATCATCAGTATCGTCTCGGGCTTCTATGCCCAAATCATAATATTTTAAATCTAAATCTACATAGGGTAATATCAGTTTATCTTTGATGAACTGCCATATAATACGTGTCATTTCATCGCCATCTAATTCAACGACGGGGTTATCCACTTTGATCTTAGTCATTCAGGACCTCTTTTATTGTCAGTATTTGGAATCATAACACGCATCTAGTAACGTATTTTTTTATCCTTTAAAAGTATGTATACGATTGTATACATCATTATAAATTTCAGCTTTGAAATTTAGTAAACATTATTCATATCTTATTTTAATTTCTGGAAGATATATATTTTCGTTATTTATTTCAAATAAATGGATCTTGTCATTATATTCCTAGGGCCTTAACAGAAAATAATTCAAATATTGGAAATTTAAAATGAATAAAGATAAATGGAAAAATTCAAAACTCTCCATTATTTTAATAGGCCCTCAAATGGGAGAAAACATTGGTGCATCTGCTCGTGCAATGCTAAATTTTGGCATAGAAAACATGAGAATAGTAAATCCGCGCGATGGTTGGCCTAATTCACGAGCAAAATCTATGTCAGCTGGGGCAGGGCGTGTATTAGACGCTGCTCAATTATTTAACAAAACCTCAGAAGCTCTGTCAGATTTAAATTTTGTTTTCGCTACCACTGCAAGAACAAGAGATTTATCAAAAGAGGTTATGTCACCAGAAAGAGCGATGCTATATGCGAGGTCATTAATCCAGGAAGGTAAAAACGTTGGTTTTATGTTTGGCCCCGAAAGCTCAGGTTTATCAAATGAAGATATTGCACAAGCAAATGTTTTAGTTTCAGTGCCTGTTAATCCAGATTTTTCTTCATTAAATTTATCACAATGTGTATTGTTATTGGCTTATGAATGGCAAAGACAAGTAACAATAATTCCTCCTGAGATTATGACATTAGCTGGAACAGAACTTGCTTCTATAAAAGAAATTCAAAGCCTTGTTGATCGTTCTGAGGAAGCACTAAGTGCAAGAAACTTTTTTTGGCCTAAAGATAAATCTGAAAGCATGTTGTTATCTTTTAGAAACATGTTTTCTCGATTGAAATTAACCAAAATGGATGTTCAGATATTTCATGGTATTTTTAAGGTAATGGAAAAATCAAGAAAAGATTGAATTTGATTTTTTTAAAACAAAAAACCCTGTATAAATAATGATTTTTATCGATGAAAAAATTGGACGAAAGATATACTTTGCACTAAATTGCAATAATCATGATAGATAAGGTTAATAATGAAAAAAACTCGTAATATTTTCGAAGATGTGAATACAGAAAAGTCAATTGATACATCAATAAAAGGCGGCATTATTGACCAAGGACGTGATGAATGGAGAGCTGGTGTATCTCAGTGGATGAAAGTATTATTTATACTAGTGTGCTTAATGATTATTATTGGTGGTCTTACAAGGTTAACAGATAGTGGCCTATCAATAACAGAATGGAACGTTGTAAAGGGCGCACTACCTCCTCTAAATGATGCTGCTTGGACCTTGGAATTCGATAAATATAAGAATATTCCTGAATACCAGCTTCAAAATAAAGGTATGTCTCTTAGCGACTTTAAAGTAATTTACTGGTGGGAATGGGGGCATCGACAATTAGGTAGATTTGTTGGAATAGTTTGGTTTGCTGGGTTCGTTTATTTGAATATAAAAAATCGCATTCCACCACCTTGGAAGTTCAGAATGCTTCTAGTTGGTTTACTTGGTGGTCTACAGGGCGCCATTGGCTGGTGGATGGTTTCTTCGGGTTTAGTGGGCCGTATGGTTGATGTAGCATCATATCGTCTAGCCACCCATCTAGGTTTGGCTTTTATAATATTAGGTACTCTTTTTTGGTTTATAATGAAAGTTGAGCGGATGGATGTTGATTTGATGCAGTCTCGTAGAAGGCGGAATGTAAAGTCAATAAATTGGACATCTATATTGCTTGTATTTGCTTTTGCCCAAATATTATTAGGTGCATTAGTAGCCGGAATAGATGCTGGGACAGGATACATAGATTGGCCATTGATGAATGGTGAGTTTTTACCTTCTGAAAGTTTTGATTACATGCCTTTCTGGATCAATTTCTTTGAAAATCCTGCACTTGTTCAATTTAATCATAGAATATTAGGCTATTTACTTATGTTACTTGGTATTATTGCATGGATAAAATCTCGAAATATAGCACATCGAAAATTGCGAATTGGATTTAAAGCGATATTAATCATGATGATCATTCAAATGGTCTTGGGTATTTTAACTGTTATGTATGCAGCTCCTTGGTATATTGCTATTTTCCATCAAATAGGAGCTATTCTTTTATTAGTTCTTATATTGCAGACAAAATTTATTGCTAACTTTCCTCAAGAACAATCTTTACGATCATAGCTTTTGATAATTGTTAAATTTTTTATTAATTTTTGGATATTTTAAATGATAGATCTTGATGAAATTAACGATTTTCTATCAACAGAGTTTTCACAAATTAAAGATGATTATGAAATTTTAGAATTTTCGAGTGATAATATTTCTATTTTAAATCGCATATCACAAAAGCATTTGCGTCCCGGTGGGACGGTCTCTGGTCCAACTATGTTTGCATTAGCTGATGTCTCTTTTTACATTGCAATACTGGCTAATATTGGAGTTCAAAAGTATGTTGTTACAACAAATTGTAATATTGATTTTTTAAGAAAACCATCTCCAGTAAATTTAATTGCAAAACCTAAGATTATTAAATTAGGGAAAAGTCTTATTGTTGGGGATGTTTTTATTTATTCTGAAGATAATAATGAGCCAGTAGCGCGAGCTAATTTTACGTATTCTTATAAATAAATGGGGTATTATAATACCTTTATTGTAACCAATTGTTTTTAAACAATAATAACATGATAATTTCTATTGACGTAGTAATTACATAATATAAAAGACATCCATCTCATTAGAGTATGTTTAATTTACTCATAATAAACGGAATTATTAAAATGAAAACATTTTCAGCAAAACCAGCTGATATTGATAAGAAATGGTTCATCATTGACGCCGAAGGCGTAGTGTTGGGTCGTTTGGCGTCAATTATAGCCATGCGTTTACGCGGCAAACATAAACCATCCTTTACGCCTTCAATGGATATGGGAGATAACGTTATAGTTATCAATGCTGAAAAAGTTCAGCTAACAGGTAAAAAACGTTCAGACAAAATCCATTATTGGCATACTGGTCATCCCGGTGGAATTAAGCAGAGAACTGCTGGTCAAATTCTAGAAGGGCAATTTCCAGAACGTTTATTGGAAAAAGCTGTACAAAGAATGCTTCCTGGTGGACCTTTATCACGTGAGCAGTTGCGTAATTTACGTATTTATGCAGGTGCTGAACATCCACACGAGGCACAAAACCCTGAAGTTTTGGATGTAAAATCTATGAACTCAAAGAATACTCGGAGCCAGTCATGAACGAAGAAATTAAATCATTGGATGCTTTAAAAGAAGCTGTTGGTGAAGTGACAGCTGCTGAACAAGTACAAGCAGTTATTGCGCGTGAACCGGTTCGTGATGAATTAGGACGATCATATGCAACAGGTAAGCGAAAAGATGCAGTAGCACGTGTTTGGATCAAGCCAGGCTCTGGTAAAGTAGTTGTAAACGGCAAAGAGATGAACAAATATTTTGCACGACCAGTATTGCAAATGATTCTTGCCCAACCGTTCTCAGTTGCTGGTGTTACTGGTGAATTTGACGTTATGGCAACAGTAAAAGGTGGCGGATTGTCTGGTCAGGCAGGTGCTGTAAAGCATGGGATTTCAAAAGCATTGCAATTGTATGAACCATCTTTGCGTCCAGCACTTAAAGCTGCAGGTTTTCTCACAAGAGATTCACGAGTTGTAGAACGTAAAAAATACGGTAAAGCAAAAGCACGCAAGAGCTTTCAGTTCTCTAAAAGATAGCACTTACTTAAAAATAATTAAATTAAAACAAGCACTTATAAAAATATGTGCTTGTTTTTTTATGGATTTTTTACGGAGCCAATAATAGTTGGCGCTTTAGCTAAAAGTTTTCTGCAGATACTTGGACGCAGCAGAAAATTATATCTATAAAATAGTAGAGCAATACTTCTTCCAAAAATTATAAGTTGATGTTAATTTTTATGTATTAGTCAAATAATTGGGGAATACTATCATGAAAAAAATATTAACAATTTTTCTTCTTTTGACCGCTATTTCTACAAGCGCTCAATCTTCCAATAAAAATTTATTAGAGTTGGACCCTAATATCATTGCTGCAGCAAATTGTAATGGAGCTCTTTTTGCTGTTTCTATGGTTAATTTTGAAAACGGTATACTGAATGAACAGAGGGCTAGAGTAATGTTACGGACAACAACCTTAGCATTTTGGTTGACAGCTACAAAGCACCAGAACGTTCAACATTTAGCTGAATATGCAAATGATTATGATGAGTTTTTTAGCGACAGTTATGAACGTACATATGATGATTTGATTGATGGAAACTATACTTGGGATAGTCAGGCGGAAGTTGATGTTTGTACGGCAAGGATTTTTGATCCCTTAACAAGCGTGACAGCACAAGATATGCAGCGCTCAGGTGTAAAGGATTATTTTCAATTTAGCGCAGCAATTTCAGCCGAAGCAGACAAACGATTTGATTACATTTTAAAGCTTATGGAAGCTATGCAATAACTATAAGAGAAAAGTTTTTATAAAAATATTACAATAGAAATGATAAATTAGGGTGAATAAAAAATGGAAAAATCAAAACATAGCATTGCAGCAATGATATTCCATTGGGGATTTGTATTTATTTTTATATATGGAATACTTAAGCAAGTAGAAGATATTAATCAATTGTCAGATATTTCACTATTAAAATTTGAAATAATTTTTGCAGCTTTGATGTTGATATTATTGATAATACGCTATTTCTATATGTCACGAACGCAAGTAACCTCATTGCCAGAGGATACCTCAATGTTTCAAAAGCGAGTGGCAAAGATTGTACATCTTAGTCTTTATATTAATCTTTCTGTAATACCTATCACAGGTTTAGTCATTGGAATTTTGTATTGGTTGGGTTTGAAAAGTGGTATATTTATTGAATTGACTGTTGGTTTACACGAGCTTTCAATTTCTACAATGTATTGGTTGATTGCAATCCATGTTTCAGCTGCTATTTTCCACCGTTTTAGGAATGATGGTGTATGGAGCTCTATGGTACCATTTTTAAAAGAGGGAAAATGATTTTTAATTAATTAACATTTTTTGGTATGGTTTGGATTCATTATAGGAAAAAGTTTTATGAAAATTGGATTTATTGGCCTAGGGAATATGGGCGCACCAATGGCTATAAATTTGGCAAAAGCTGGCCATGAATTAATTGGTTATGATGCAAAAATAGATGTTCCAAAAGAGCTAACTCAAGGGTTTTCATCCAAAATTTTAGCAAAAGATGCTGATGTTGTTATATTGATGTTGCCAAATGGTGAGATATCAAAATCGGTTGCATTTGATATTTTGCCAGTAATGCAAAAAGGATCTGTTTTGATTGATTGCTCGACTATTGATGTAGCTTCTGCAAAAAAAATCAATCAAATAGCAGATGAGAATTTAATCCATTTTTTAGATGCGCCTGTTTCAGGTGGGGTGGTTGGAGCTAACTCTGGAAGTTTGACTTTTATGGTTGGTGGTAAAGAGGACATCTATATAAAAATTGCGCATTTGTTTAATATAATGGGTCAAAAATCAGTGTTTTGTGGGGCAGCGGGGAATGGTCAATCAGCAAAAATATGTAATAATATGATATTAGGTGTGACCATGATTGCTACATGTGAAGCATTTTCTTTAGCTGATAACTTAGGCCTAGATAGACAAGCAATGTATGATGTTGTGAGCACATCTTCGGGTAGTAGCTGGTCCATGAATACTTATTGCCCTGCAAAAGGTATTGGGCCTCAAAGCCCATCTGATAACGATTATGTACCAGGTTTTGCGTCTGATTTAATGCTCAAAGATTTGAGATTAGCTCAACAAGCAGCTCATGAAGTTCAAGCTGTTACTCCAATGGGCAAAGCCGCAGCAGATATTTATGAGTCATTTGTAGAAAAAGATAATGGATCCGGCCTTGATTTTTCTGCAATTTTACCTTGGATTAAAAATATCAATAAATCATAATATTAATTAAGTGCATCTAAACTTTTCTTTGAGTTTATATAGTAAAAGATAATTACTTTCTTTTTGTTATAATGTTTTTGTATTAATGAGCGTATATTAATATAAATATTTTCTTGAAAGTTATGATATGCCTATAGGTATTTTTGATAGTGGGTTAGGCGGATTGACTGTTCAGCAAGAAATTGCTTCTCGAATTCCAGATCAATCATTAGTTTATCTTGGTGATAATAAATATGCACCATATGGTGTACGTGATCATGAACAAATTTATTCACTCACTCAAAATGCCATTGAAAGGTTGTGGAATGCAGGTTGTGATTTAGTAATTGTAGCATGTAATACCGCATCTGCAGTTGCTGTAAAGCGAATGCAGGAGGAATGGTTGCCAGAAAATAAGAGGGTTTTAGGCGTATTTGTTCCATTAATTGAAGCAGTTACTGAACGTCAGTGGGGGGATAATTCATCACCAAAAGAGGTTGATGTAAAACAAGTAGCACTTTTTGCAACTCCTGCAACAGTAGCAACTAGGGCATTCCAAAGAGAATTAGCGTTTCGGGCAATAGGGGTGGACGTAGAAGCTCAACCGTGTGGCGGATTAGTCGATGCAATAGAAGAAAATGATTTTGAGCTTGCTGAAGCTTTAGTGCAATCTCATGTATCTGCATTATTGAGACGCATGCCAAACCCACAGGCTGCTGTTTTGGGATGTACTCATTACCCTATTCTAAAAAAATGTTTTGAAAAAGCTTTGGGATCAAATGTACAAGTTTATTCACAAGGCCGTATTGTAGCAGAAAGTTTGATGCATTATCTAAATAGGCATCCAAGATTTACTGAAAAGGGAGACGCATTATTTTTGACTACTGGAGATGTTGATAAAGTAAGTTTGGCTGCAACTCGGTTCTTAGGTAAAAAAATGTTATTTAAATCTGCTTGATTGAATGTTTATAAAAAGTATCTTAAATGCAATGCATTAATAAGGAATATTAAATGACCCAAAGTAAAAAAATAGCAATTTTGGGAGCCTCTGGGTATACAGGAGCCGAGCTTGTAAGGTTAATTTCTTCGCATCCTTTTATGGATATTGTTGCTCTTGGTGCTGAACGAAAAGCTGGAATGGAGATGTCAGAAGTATTTCCGCATCTGCGTCACTTAAATTTACCAAAACTTATTAAAACTGAGGAAATCAATTTTAACAATATTGATTTATGTTTTTGTGCTTTACCACATGTTACAAGTCAAAATATAATATCCAAATTACCAAACAATTTAAAGATTATTGACCTATCTGCCGATTTTAGACTGCGAGATACAAGTGAATATCTAAAATGGTATGATTGTGAACATCAGGCACCAAATTTACAATTAGAAGCCATTTATGGATTAACAGAATTTTATAGGGATTCTATTAAGTCAGCACGACTTGTTGCAGGAACAGGTTGTAATGCTGCTGCAGGCCAATATGCATTGCGACCAATTATAAAAGCAAATTTAATTAGCTTAGAAGATATTATAATTGATTTAAAAACTGGTGTGAGTGGAGCAGGGCGCACATTAAAAGAAGGATTGTTACATTCAGAGCTTTCTGAAGGTTCACATCCATATGCGATTGGTGGTACTCATCGACATTTAGCTGAATTTGACCAAGAATTTTCAAAATTAGCAGGAAAATCTGTAAAGATACAATTCACGCCAACATTATTACCTGTGAATAGAGGTATAATAGCAAATGTTTATGTAAAAGGTGATCCCAAATCAATTTATGATGAATTTGAAAATATATATTCAAAAGAATATTTTATAAAATTATTACCATTTGGGGAGACGCCAAGTACAAGGCATATAAGAGGATCAAATTTTTGTCATATTGGGGTAACTGGTGATAGAATTTCTGGCCGTACTATGATAATTGTTGCACTTGATAATCTAACAAAAGGATCTTCAGGGCAAGCTTTGCAAAATGCAAATTTAATGTTAGGTCTTCCAGAAGAAATGGGTCTTGAAATGGCCCCTTTATTTCCATAATGGCTGTTGGATTAAAAAAACGCAGACGTATACAGCTAATTGTAATTGCTATATTTTTCTTGATAATTGCAACTTCATTAATTGGGTTTGCGTTTAAAGATGGGATAGAATTTTTTAGAAGTCCAACTCAAGTTATTTCTGAAGAGATTAGTGAAAATGAAATCTTCAGAATTGGTGGCCTAGTAAAAGAAAATAGTTTAATTAAAGATGGGGATAAAATAGCCTTTATAGTAACTGATCGCACTAATGATGTAGCTGTAAAATTTACAGGAATACTTCCTGATTTATTTTCTGAAGGTACAGGCATGATTGCAACTGGAAGTCTAAAATTAAAGGTTTTTCACGCTACAGAAATTTTGGCGAAGCATGATGAAAATTACATGCCAAAAGAAGTTGCAGATGCTCTTAAGGAACAAGGCGTTTTTCAAGAATAAGCTTTAGTGATGTATCATGATGCAAATCATATTGTAAGTGACACTAAATCGCATTGAGCAATATTACAAAAATTTATATCCTATAATAAATTTGGAGAGTTTGAATGTTAGCAGAACTTGGTCACTTATCCGTGATAATAGCTTTCATGGTAGCTATTGTGCAATCGATTATCCCAATGCTTGGAGCTGCAAAGGGTTACATCGGGTGGATGGATGCAGCAAGACCTTCAGCAATAATACAATTTTTATTAATACTTTTTGCATTCATAATGTTAACAATCTCTTTTGTAACGTCTGATTTCTCTGTCAAACTTGTGGCAAGCAATTCACATTCTTTAAAACCTCTACTCTACAAGATCTCCGGGGTTTGGGGCAACCACGAAGGTTCAATGCTTTTATGGATTTTAATATTAGCATTTTATGGTGCATTGGTAGCTGTTTTCGGAAATCGATTGCCAATTATACTAAAGGCACGTGTTTTATCTGTGCAAGCAATGATAGGAGTTGCTTTTATTGCATTCCTTCTTTTTACATCAAACCCATTTGAGCGTCTCATTTTTCCTCCATTTGATGGAAAGGACCTCAATCCGTTACTACAAGATCCTGGCTTAGCTTTTCATCCACCTTTTTTATATCTTGGGTATGTTGGCTTATCTATGACATTTAGTTTTGCAATAGCTGCACTTATTCAAGGTTCTGTTGATGCAGCTTGGGCAAGGTGGGTTCGTCCATGGGCTCTTCTCGCTTGGATAACGTTGACTATAGGTATCGCATTAGGGTCGTGGTGGGCGTATTATGAGCTAGGCTGGGGAGGGTGGTGGTTCTGGGACCCGGTTGAGAATGCATCATTCATGCCATGGCTTATTGCAGTCGCATTATTGCATTCAGCAATTGTTGTAGAAAAACGAGAAACTCTGAAAAGCTGGACCGTTTTATTAGCTATATTGGGTTTTTCATTTTCACTTATAGGAACTTTTATTGTGAGGTCGGGTGTGATTACATCTGTTCACGCATTTGCAAATGATCCTGAGCGTGGCGTTTTTATATTACTTATACTAATAATAGCGATAGGTGGTGCGTTATCCTTGTATGCATTTAGAGCAAATAGTTTGCGTTCAAGCGCAGTATTTAGCCCCATAAGCCGTGAAAGTGGTCTAATTTTAAATAATTTGCTACTTGTTGTTTCAACAATAGTAGTTTTCATTGGAACAATATGGCCTTTGATAGCTGAATTAATATTAGGAAGAAAGCTATCTGTTGGTGCTCCGTTCTTTGAAATCGCATTTACTCCATTTATGGTTATTTTAGCAATTTTTTTGCCTTTAGGCGCAGTTTTGCCATGGAAAAGGGCGAATGTCTTTAAAGCTGGAAGTCCGCTAATTGGTGCTTTGTCACTAAGCGTAGCGATAGGGTTATTGATTTGGAGTTTGCAAACAGGTGGAAGAATTCTAGCACCAATAGGTTTGGCTTTGTCGGCTTGGGTTATATTAGGGGCTTTTACTGACATTCTAGTAAGGTGTCGTATGATTGAAAATGGCTTACTGGCCGGAATGAGGCGGTTAATAAATCTTACTCGTGCTGACTGGGGCAAGGCTTTTGCTCATATAGGATTAGGGCTAACAATTTTTGGTATTTCAGCAATCACTGCTTGGGAAACTGAAGACATACGTGTGGCTAAAATTGGTGAAACATTTGAAGTTAGTGGTTATACATTTACCTTTGATAATGTGAATAAGATTAATGGTAAGAATTATTCATCAGATATGGGGATAATCAGTGCTTATTTCGATAGTGAGTTGGTTGCAACTTTGAGGCCTGAGAAGCGTTTCTATCCTGTGCAGAGAATGCCAACAACTGAAGCAGGAATAAATAGTAACCTAAAAAGAGACCTTTATGTTGCTTTGGGTGATTTTCAAGATAGTGGTTGGACAATTAGAACATATGTGAAGCCTTTTGCAGTATGGATATGGATAGGTTGTTTGATAATGTCTTTTGGGGGATTATTGAGTATGAGTGATAGGCGCTTACGTTTTGCTTTAACAACTAAATCAAAGTCAAAATAATATGATTAGATTAGCATTATTCATAATATTTGTTTGTACGGCATCGTGGGCAGTTGAACCGGATGAAATCTTAACAAATGTAGAGTATGAAAATAGGGCGCGCTCAATATCAAAAAATTTAAGATGTTTGGTTTGTAGAAATGAAAATATTGATAGCTCGAATGCTGGAATTGCAAAAGATTTGAGGGTTTTAGTTCGTGAAAGAATTAAAGAGGGGGATACCAATGAAGAAGTATTGGATTTCATTACAGACCGATATGGTGAATATGTTCTATTAAACCCTAAAATATCTTTTCAGAACTTATTACTCTGGATATCAGGTCCGTTATTCTTGCTTATCGGTGGTGTCATTAGTTGGAGATATACCAGAGTAAAACACCCTGAGATTTCGCAAAAACTTAGTGATGATGAAAAGATAAGGCTAAAAGAAATAATGGATGATTAACTAAAATTATTATTCATCCATTATCTTATCTATCTATTATCGGGCTTTATATAATCTCGCATGATTGCACCGGTATATAACTGTCTGGGTCTGCCAATTTTAAGTTTTGGGTCAGCAATCATTTCTTTCCATTGTGCAATCCAGCCAACAGTACGGGACATTGCAAAGATTGGAGTGAACATTGATGTTGGAAAGCCCATTGCATCCAATATTATGCCTGAATAAAAATCAACATTTGGATAAAGTTTTTTATCTATGAAATATGGATCTTCTAATGCTATTTTTTCTAGAGCTTTGGCAACTAACAATGTTTCGTTATTTTCAATACCCATAAGTTCTAAAACTTCGTCAGCACTTTCTTTCATTACTGTTGCGCGAGGATCGAAATTTTTATAAACACGGTGGCCAAAACCCATTAAGCGAAATGGATCAGATTTATCTTTTGCTCGTGCTATATATTCAGGAATTCTATCTACAGTTCCAATTTCTCGAAGCATATTTAAACAAGCTTCGTTTGCCCCACCATGAGCAGGTCCCCATAAGCACGCTATACCAGCTGCAATGCATGCAAAAGGATTTGCTCCAGATGATCCAGCAAGTCTTACAGTAGAAGTAGAAGCATTCTGTTCATGATCTGCATGTAAAGTAAATATCCTATCCATTGCTTTTGCTAAGATTGGATTTACCTCATAATTTTCAGTGGGAGTTGCAAAGCACATTCTTAAGAAATTAGATGCATAGTCTAGATTATTATCAGGATAGATAAATGGCTGCCCAATTGAATATTTATACGCATAAGCGGCTATAGTAGGTATTTTAGCTATCATTCTTATTGACGCAATTTCACGCTGATCCTGATCTGAAATGTCGATGCTGTCATGATAAAAAGCTGACAGAGCACCCACAACTCCACACATAATTGCCATTGGATGCGCGTCTCGTCTAAAACCACGAAATAAATGGTTCATTTGATCATGTAACATTGTATGATTTGTTACTCTAGTTTCAAATTCAACCAATTCTGGTTTAGATGGTAATTCTCCGTAAAGAAGTAAATAACATACTTCTAAATAATGGGATTGCTCTGCAAGTTGGTCGATTGGGTATCCGCGATAAAGTAATTCACCTTTGGCGCCTGCAATAAACGTTATAGTACTTTCACATGAAGCTGTTGAAGTGAATCCTGGATCATAAGTAAAAACATCACCTTCTGCGTATAACTTTGTGATATCTACTACATCAGGTCCGGCAGTGGGTGAGTGTATTGGCAATTCTATTATTTTATCGTTTATAGTTAATTTTGCGAACTTACTATCTGCCATGTGTTTCCCTTATATTAATTTTTTGCACTTTGCTCTATGTGCATGTCTTCTTTATTAATTAAAATGTTATAAACATATTAATTAGTTTTTATTGCATTGTTTATGCGCGCTATGCTTTCATCATGACCTAATATTTCCATCATTCCAAAAGCTGAAGGGGAATTTATTCTGCCAGAAAGTGCCGCTTTTAATGGCATTCCTACTTTACCAAGTCCAATTCCCTGGCTTTCAGCAAATTCTCTCGCTAATGCTTCTAAATATTCTGATGTCCAAGTAGCACCTGATAGTAACGGGGTCAATTGCTTTAGTATACCAATGGATACCGAATTTAAATTATTTAATGATTTTTCATCAAAATCAATAGGTTGTGTAGCTAAGATAAAGTGACATTTACTTAAAATATCAACAAGAGATTTTGATTTATCTCTGAGTAAAGGTATTGATTTAATAATTTGTTCTTTATGATCTTCTGAAATATTTACATCTATCTCTTTTGCATAGGTAAATAAATCACTCAAAAGTATTTTTGGGTCTGAAACTTTAATGTGATGTGCTGAAACATTGTCTAATTTTTTGAAATCTAATCTTGAGGGGGACTTCCCAATTCCATTAAAATCAAACCAATTAATTGCATCTTCAGTACTAAAAAGTTCATCATTACCATGGCTCCAGCCAAGTCTACAAAGATAATTTCTTATTGCTTCAGGCATATATCCCAAAGCTGCATATTCGTCTATTCCTGTAGCGCCATGTCGTTTTGATAATTTTTTGCCATCTTCCCCATGAATTAGTGGGATATGAGCAAATTCTGGAATTTTCCAATTCATCGCACTATATATCAGTGATTGTCGACCAGCGTTGATTAAATGGTCATCACCTCTGATGATATGGGTAACACCCATATCATGGTCATCTACAACTACTGCTAGCATATATGTCGGAGTATTATCAGATCTCAACATAATAAGATCATCAAAGGTCGTTGCAGCCCAACTTACCTTCTTTTGAACTTTGTCTTTGATGGATATCCCACCGTTTCTTGGAGATTTTAGACGAATTACAAATGGTGCATCAGGAAAAGACTTTGGATCAGCATCTCGCCATGGACTTTGAAACGGCAATGGATTTTTATTTAATGCAGCTTGTTCTCTATAAGCATTAATCTCCTCAACGGTGGAAAAGCATTTATAAGCATGCCCATTTCTTACCATTTCTAATGCAACGTCACGGTGCCGATTTGCTCTTTCATATTGACTATATGCCTCACCATCATAATCCAGTCCAAGCCAATCAAGACCTTTTAATATTGCCGCAGTCGCTTCAGGTGTAGATCTTTCACGATCTGTATCTTCTATTCTTAATAAAAATTTCCCGTTATTTGCTTTTGCATAAAGCCAATTGAAAAGTGCAGTTCGCGCGCCACCAATGTGAAGGTATCCCGTTGGAGAGGGTGCAAATCGAGTTATAACCTGTTGATCTGACATTTTTAATTAACCTATTAATAATCATAAGATTTGATTTACACGTCTATTATGCAATAGATGTATAAGTGGCAATAGATTGGCATAATAAGTGACATATTTTATGGCACAAGTAATCTGGATAATGTTTAAACTAAAATAAATATCTAATTTTCATGCTTTAAACATAGATAATTACTAAATTTTATTGATTTAATAAGTGCGAATTAAGCCAACTAATTTACCCTGAACTTTTACTTGATCATCGCGGTAAACTCTTGTTTCATATGCAGGATTTGCAGCTTCTAAAGCAACGACAGTACCTCTCTTACGAAGGCGTTTTAGGGTTGCTTCTTGATCATCAACAAGCGCCACAACAATGTCACCATTTTCTGCATCATTTTGTTCGTTGATAACAACGATATCGCCATCATTTATGCCAGCTTCAATCATTGAGTCACCTTTAACTTCAAGTGCATAATGTTTGCCTGAATTTTTTAACATTTCACCTGGGACTGAAACATTATTTGAAACTTGTTGAATGGCTTCAATGGGTGTTCCAGCGGCTATACGACCCATTATTGGTAGCGTTAATGCATTTGCTGCTTCAATAGGAAGTGCTGCCGCGGGTGGTGGGGTTAAAGAACCTTCAATAATTCTGGGCTGAAAACCACCACCTTCTATGCTTTCTGGTAAGCGCAGTATTTCAATAGCCCTAGCTCGATGAGCTAAACGACGAATAAATCCACGTTCTTCTAAGGCTGTAATTAGTCTATGAATACCTGACTTTGAACGTAAATCTAGAGCTTCTTTCATTTCATCAAAGCTTGGTGGAACACCATCTTTTTGTAAGCGTTTATGAATAAATTCTAGCAAATCTAGTTGTTTACGTGTCAGCATTTTAGCTTCCTAATTCTTTTTGTTTCTTATATGTACACTTAAGTTCTACAACTGTTCTTGTTTTGTGTCAAATAATTTTAATTTTAAGAATTTTATAATAAATTATATCATTTATTTTAATGGTATAATTTTAACATTACAGCCTTTTATCTTCGCTTTATCATTTGCTGGGCGCACCAATAAGGCGTTTGCTTTTGATAAAACAGTTAATAGTGAACTGTCTTGTTTATCAAATGGTTCTACTGTTTGTGTGCCATTATCCGATTTTAGTGTGGCCCTCATATAATGCTCTCTTGGACCATTTTCAGGTAAATCTCTATCTAGGATTGCATTTTGAGTACTCAAGGCTGCATTGCCTTTTCCAAGCATTGCATTAATTGCTGGTTTCAGGAATACAGTACCACAAACTAGTGCTGATACTGGATTTCCTGGAAGACCAAGTATAGGAATCCCAGAAATCCTTCCTGCCATAAGTGGTTTCCCTGGGCGCATGGCAACTTTATAAAAGGATGTTTCCATTCCCATATTTTCTGCAGTTGAGTGAACCAAATCATAGTCTCCCACTGAAGCACCACCAAGAGTAACTATTAAATCTACATTATCGCATAGATTTAATACTGTTTTTAATTCTTGGGCAGTATCCCGTGCAATTGGTAAAAGTCTTGCAATACCACCGGATGTTTCTACCAGAGTTTTTAAACCATAATTATTTGACGAAATGATTTGGTCCTCTTTTGGGACTTCACCGACAGCAACCAATTCGTCTCCGGTTGCAATTAATGCAATTACAGGCTTCCTAAACACAGGAACTTTTGAAATGTTCATGGCAGCTAGTAATGAGATTAATGATGGATCTAATTCTACAGGTGCATCAACACTATCACCAACTTTGAAATCACCACCCTGAGGCCGAATGAAATTATTTTTCTCAAATAATTTATTAATTATGATCTTATCGTCTGATTTTTTACAATCTTCCTGTATTAATATATGATCAGAACCTTTTGGAACTGGTGCACCTGTAAAAATTCGTACGGCATTACCTCTGGTTACTTTACCATTATAACCCAATCCTGCCACTGATTGGCCAATAACTCTAAGTTCAGCCCCAGGATTAAGGTCTTTTGAGTTTATTGCATATCCATCCATGGCTGAAGATTTGAATGGTGGTTGATCACGATTTGCATATATTTTTGATGCAAGTACTCTATTTCCAGCTTGTTCTAAATCAACAATCTCAATATCTAATGGCTTTATTAAATTTAAGACTTCAGAAATAGCTTGATTAACACTTATCATTCACAAACTAACCGCCCAGATTTTCCACCATCTTTTAGCGTTACTCTTATGTCTGTTATTTTCATTGTCTTATCTACAGCTTTTACCATATCATAGATTGTAAGGGCTGTAATATTTGCAGCAGTCAGAGCTTCCATTTCAACGCCTGTTTGCCCAGTGGTTTTTACAGTTGCTGCTATTTCAACAGAATTTTTTGATGGTTCAATATTTAAATCAATGTTTACATTCGTAATAGGTAATGGATGGCATAATGGGATAAGTTCTGATGTTTTTTTTGCAGCCATTATGCCTGCAGTTCTAGCTATTCCTAAAACGTCGCCTTTTTTTGCTGAACCATTCATGATTATTTCAAGAGTATCAGAATTCATTATAATACTTGCTTTTGCTACTGCAATTCTTGACGTTATCTTTTTGCTAGAAACATCAACCATGTGAGCTTGGCCTTGGTCATTAAAGTGGTTCAACTTGGGCATTAATTTGGCCTCTTTTGTTTCAATAAAGATTTAGTTGCTTCAGTGACATCTTTTTGCCTCATAAGACTTTCACCAATTAAAAAGCTTCGAGCGCCAACTCCTGCCATTTGCTCCATATCTTCAGGTGTAAATATCCCACTCTCAGTTACCATATGCCTGTCACTTGGAACATGTTTTGATAATGTTCTTGTTGTATCTAATGTAACTTCAAATGTTTTTAAATTTCGATTGTTTATGCCAAGTAGTGAAGATTTACACATTAATGCTCGATCTAATTCTTCCATATTATGTACTTCTAAAAGAACATCCATTCCCCATTCAAATGCACATGCTTCTAGTTCTTGCGCTTGCATATCAGAAACTGATGCTAAAATTATTAATATACAATCTGCATTCCATGCTCGAGCTTGAGCTACCTGATATGTATCATACATAAAATCTTTTCGTAGAGCAGGTAAATTACAGGCAGCTCTTGCTTTAATTAAATATTCCGGTGCGCCCTGAAAAGATGGTTTATCTGTTAGAATTGATAAGCAGGTAGCACCACCTGCTTCATATGATTTTGCTAAATCTGGAGGGTTGAAATCTGACCTAATTAACCCTTTTGATGGGCTAGCCTTTTTAATTTCTGCAATTAATCCATATCCTGATTGTGTTGCATTTTTTAAGGAATTTGCAAAAAAACGTATTTCTTCAGCTTCACTTGCCATGTCTTCTAAATCTTTAATTGGCAATGCTGTTTTTGCAATCTTTATTTCTTCTAATTTATACTCTTTAATTTTTTCTAGTATATCAGCCATATTATTATATTCCTGATGTAATTGATGCGAGTGAAGACAATTTAGTTTTTGCAGAACCTGAATCGATACTTTTGGCGGCCATTGCTGCACCTTCTAGCAAAGATTTTGCTTTGTCAGCTACTACTAATGCTGCTGCAGTATTCAAAATAACTGCATCACGATATGCTGATTTATGGCCATCTAATAATTTAGACATTTCAGCAGCATTATATTCAGGAGATCCACCCACAATACTTTCGAATGGATGAGTGGGCAATCCTGCATCTTTAGGATTTATTTCAAATTCATTTATTTTGCCAGAGTTTAACTCAGCTACCCAAGATTTACCTGCAATGGATATTTCATCAGTTCCATCTGATCCATGAACTAACCAAGCCTTTTCGGACCCTAATTCTTTTAATACTTCAGCCATTGGTCTGATCATCGAGCGATCAAAAGCACCAGTTAGCTGACGTTTAACTCCTGCAGGGTTTGTAAGTGGGCCTAAAATATTAAATATAGTACGTGTACCTAAATCTAATCGAGCAGGCATAACATATTTAACTGCTGGGTGATGCATAGGTGCCATCATGAAGCCTATTCCAATTTCCTTTATCGCACGCTCAACTACACTTGGTTCGACCATGATGTTAACGCCACTTTGGCTCAAAGCGTCTGATGCGCCAGATTTAGAAGATAAGTTGCGATTTCCATGTTTAGCCACAGTCACTCCGGTACCTGCAGTAACAATTGCAGTAGCTGTTGAAATATTCAAAGTTGATTTGCCATCACCCCCTGTTCCAACAATATCCATTGCACCAATTGGTGCGGAAACTTTTCTACATTTAGCGCGCATAACATTTGCCGCAGCTGCATACTCGTCTATGGTTTCACCACGAGTACGGAGTGTCATTAGAAATCCGCCAATTTGGGCATCAGTAGCCTCGCCATCCATAATAATGGAAAATGCTTTTTCCGCTTTTTCGCGCGATAATGGAGCCTCAGCAGCCAAAGAAATATATTGTTTAAGTTTTTCGCTCATGATGTCTCTTTTGTACAATCTAAAAAGTTTTGTAACATCTTATGCCCATGTTCGGATGCAATACTTTCAGGGTGGAATTGGCAACCATGGATAGGTAATGTTTTATGCTGAAGTCCCATTATTGTTCCATCCGCTAGTTCAGCAGTAATTTCAAGGCAATCAGGAAGTGTTTGTCTTTCGACTACTAATGAATGATATCGGGTCGCTTCAAAAGGACTAGGTAAATCTTTGAAGATACCTTTGCTTGTATGATGCATATGCCCCATTTTACCATGAACAATTTCATGGCATCTAATTATTTTGCCCCCAAATGCTTGCCCAATAGTTTGATGCCCTAAACAAACACCAATCAATGGTATCTTTTCGATTGCAGCTGCCTGGGTTAATTCTAAACAAATACCAGCTTGCTCAGGATCGCAAGGTCCAGGTGAAAGCATTATATTTGTTGGGTCTAACTTTAGTGCATCTTTGACAGAAAGTTCATCATTCCTTTTGACAACAACATCAACACCAAGTTCACCAAGATAATGAACTAAGTTATAGGTAAAACTATCATAGTTATCGATTAGTAGCAGCATTTTTTATTCAATCTTTCATAAGGTAAAAGAATTTTCTCAATTTACTAAATATATTGGCCAGCAATTTTTGCAGCAGTTTGCAACGCCTTGGATTTGTTTACAGTTTCTTGAAATTCTGCCTCTGGATCACTATCAAAAACAACTCCTCCACCAGCTTGAATGTATAGCTTTTTGTTTTTTGTTACGGCTGTTCTAAGAGCTATACAAATATCCATATCTCCATTACTAGAAAAATAGCCTACACCCCCACCGTATACGCCACGTTTTTCTACTTCAAGTTCATCTATTATTTCCATGGCTCTAACTTTAGGTGCCCCAGAAACTGTGCCTGCGGGCAAACCGGCTAATAAAGCTGATAATGCATCATTTTCAGCAGATAATTTACCTATAACGTTTGAAACTATATGCATCACATGGCTGTACCGCTCTATTACAAACTTCTCGTTTGGGGTAACTGTTCCAATTTTAGCAACACGCCCAACGTCATTTCTACCAAGGTCTAAAAGCATCAAATGTTCAGCTAGTTCTTTTTTATCAGCTAATAGATCTAATTCTAATTCTTTATCTTCATCAACTGTCTGGCCACGTGGTCTTGTTCCAGCGATTGGACGAATAGTTACTTCATCTTCTTTAACTCTTACAAGTATTTCTGGGCTAGCACCGGTAACCTGAAAATTACCAAAATTAAAATAAAACATATATGGTGATGGATTTGTACGTCTCAATGCGCGATATAACGAGAATGGTGGTAAAGGGAATTCAACAGTCCACCTTTGGCTTGGAACAACCTGAAATATATCGCCAGATTTAATGTAATTTTTTGCATTATTTACCATTTGTAAATATTGTTCTTTTGTTACATTCGATACTGGAATTCCTACTTTATTAGATTTGTAGGCCTCAGAAGTTCTTGCAACGGGGCGATCAAGGTCTTCAAGAGCATTTAAAACTCTATTAACTGCATTTGAATGAGCAGTTTTTGCATCTTGATTTGCTGAATGCCATGCTGGACTAACAATTGTAAGTTCATCTTTAACACCATCTACAATAACAACAACAGATGGTCTGAGCATAACAGCATCAGGCAACTTTAGTATATCTTTATTAATATTTGGTAGGTGCTCAACTAGCCTTATCATATCGTAACCTAGATAACCAAAAAGGCCTGCAGCCATAGGGGGGAGGCTATCTGGCAAATCAATAGAAGATTCCTCCAATATATTTCTTAATGATGTTAAGGGGTCTTCTGGATCAGTTTTATAATTTTCACTATCATTAAGTGCTAAACGATTTAATGACGCATTTTCTCCATCACATCGCCAGATTAAATCTGGGTTCATTCCTATGATAGAATAGCGTCCTTTTGAGTCACCACCGGTGACACTTTCCAACATAAAACTATTTTTTTTTGCCTCTGTTAATTTTAGCATCAATGAGACTGTTGTATCTAAATCTGCAGAAAGCCTTGTGTAAACTAAATAATTTTTACCTAAATCATAAACTTTTGAAAAGCTATCAAGGTTAGGAGTAATTTCCATCTTTAAAAGCCTGTTCCGCCTAATATTTGTGTATTAATTTGGTTAACAGCATTTTGATTTAAAATTACGCCATCGCGATCTTTTAATGCTGAAGCAAATAACCTTAATAAGTCTCCGGTCACTTGATTAGACAATTGAATTCCTACTTGTGATAATAATTCTTTGCTTTCATCTGTTTCATCTTCAAATTCATTAATGCTATCTAAGCGCGCTAATATTATAGTATCATCATTATCAATCTTACTGCTTTTGCCTATTTTGATTGAAAACAATGTTTCTAAAAGTGAAGCAGGAATACCATCAATATACTTATTCCTAGTTGTCGATATGACATTTTCTGCTGAAAGATTTAGTGCTTCAAAGGTACTTCCATTATCTAATTTGATTATTAGTTCGTCTGCCAATTTTGACATTAATTTTTTGTTTTCTGCATTCAGCCAATCATTAACTACTTGCTCTTTTACTGTGTCAAATGGTCGTAAAGTCGGTTCTATTAATTCATCTAGACGAAGTGCAAATACACCACCATCTGATAATTCTTTGAGTTCAGGGAAGCCACCTATTTTAGCGTTCATTGCTTCAGATCTAAAACTATCATATGCGGCAATACCGTTTTCAGTTTTATTGTTGTATGAAATTTTTTCTAATTCCATGTCAGTTTCTTTTGCAATTTCTTCTAATGTTAATCCTTGTGCTAAAAGATCATCTATATCCGAAATCATTTCATTGATTAATTTACGGCTTTCTACACTTACATACTCGGCTTTTAATTCGTCTTTAGCGTCTTCAAAGTTGGTTTTTTGTGCATCTATGATAGCATTTATTTGAAATAAAGCTGGGCCTAAGTCTGTATCAATTGGACCATATATTCCCACCTCGGAGGCGTTAAATAATATTTCGTCAATGTTAGTGTCTAATTGCCCTTTTTCAATATCACCTAAATCAATATCATTTATCGTTAATCCACGGTCTTCTGCTGCCTCCAGAAATGAAATATCGTTTTTGTCTAACTGGCCCTTTATTTTTTTAGCTGTCTCCAATGTATCAAATATGATTCTGTCGACTATTCTTCTTGCAGGCTTATTGAAACGTTCAGGCTGGCTATCATATTCTTCCTGTAATTCTATATCAGAGACTTCAATTCTATCAGACAACATTTCAGGACTTAGCAAAACATATGTTATTTCACGTGATAATGGCGATGTATATATAATATTATTATTTTCATAATGGGTTTTCAATTGCTCATTAGATGGATTGCCAGCTTGTTCACTGAGAAAATCTTTATTGATTTTTGCCCATTTGAAACTGCGTTCTTCTCGAGCAAATTTAATCAATGTCATCGCGTGAGAAGGTGGAGTCTGTGTTCCTGTTGCAATAGCACCTTCTATCAGACTACGTGAAATAGCCTTACGAGTTTGAAGCTCATATTCTTTTGTATCCAAGCCACTGTTTTCTAATGCAAATTCATATGCTTCCTTGTTAAATTTACCATCTACGCTGGTAAATGTTGGAGTTGCTATAATTTCTTCAGCAACTAAATCATCCCCAACACTAATCATTAGCCGGTTGGCTTCATTTGATAATGCTGCACTTGATACAACATTCTCTAATGCTTCTGATTGCAATCCATATGCAGCTATTTCTTGACTAGTGATTTGTCTGCCAATTTGGCGAGAGATGTTTTGAATAGTATTTCGTAAGCTTTGTGCATAAGAACTAACGGGTATTGGTTCTTCTCCAACTTTACCAATTGAGTTTATTCGAGATCCATCGACACCACCCGAAGCGATGCCAACCAGTCCAAGAGCTAGTAGACCTAATAATCCATAAACAAACGGTTGATTTTTTTTACTAATACGCATTGAAGAAAGCATTAATTTAAACCTTTAAAAACTTGAGTTAAGATGTTTTAGGCAACTGTCTCCCAACTGGCAAGTTAAGAGTGCAAGAACTTGTAATTTTGATGCCTTGACTAGAACATGGAATTATTAGATGAGAGCCTCATGGCAAAACCACCAATCCTTACATTAACTGATATTTCGCTCTCGTTTGGCGGAAACCCTGTATTTGATAATTTAGGTATGACAGTTCAAGAAAGTGATCGAGTATGTTTGGTTGGAAGAAACGGCTCCGGTAAATCAACATTAATGAAAGTTATTGCAGGATTAATTGAGCCTGATTCCGGTGATATTTTCTTGAGACCTGGGCAAAAAGTAGGATACATGGATCAACATCCAGATTTATCAAGTTTTAAAACATTAGGTGATTATGCAAGATCTGAGATTGATCCCATAGATTTCTATAAAGTCGATATCATAGCAGATGGACTTAAGTTAAACTTAGAAGCATCACCAACTACTGCTTCGGGTGGTGAGCGGCGAAGATCTGCTCTTGTAAAAATTATGGCTGAAGAACCTGAATTAATGCTTCTGGATGAACCTACCAATCATCTAGATATTGAAGCAATTCAATGGCTTGAAGATGAACTACGGCAAACTAAAAAAGCTTTTATTTTAATATCACATGATAGAGCGTTTTTACGAAATTTAACCAGAGCAACTTTATGGGTCGATCGTGGAAAAGTAAGGCAAAACCCAAAAGGATTTGAGGCATTTGAAGACTGGCGTGATAAAACATATGATGAAGAAGATCAGCAAAGGCATAAATTAAACAGATTAATAAAATCAGAAGCTCGATGGGCTGTCGAAGGGATTTCTGCTCGAAGAAAGCGCAATCAAGGTCGCGTAAGGCGATTAATGGACCTTAAAGATGAGAAATCTGGACAGATAAAGCGCCAAGGTGCAGCAGCTATGGAATTTGGTGATAGTCCAAAGTCTGGTAAATTAATTGTTGATGTGAATAATGTTTCTAAAGCCTATGGCGATAAAAATATTGTAAATGATTTATCAATTAAGGTTACAAGAGGAGAAAGAATTGCCCTGGTTGGCCCAAATGGCGTTGGAAAAACTACGGTTTTGAATATTTTGACAGGTTCTTTGAGTCCTGACAAAGGGACTGTGAGGTTAGGTGTAAATCTCTTATCGGCAATTTTCGATCAAAATCGGTCAGCATTAAATCCAGGACAAACTCTATGGGAAAGTTTGACTGAAGATAAAGACTTAGGTGTTTCAGGAAAAAATGATCAAATTATGGTGCGTGGTAAACCAAAACATGTAGTAGGATACCTTAAAGAATTTTTATTTGATGAAAATCAGGCTCGAGGTCCAATATCTGTCTTGTCAGGTGGTGAAAAAGCAAGATTGCTCCTTTCTAGAATAATGGCAAGAGACAGCAATTTATTGGTAATGGATGAGCCTACAAATGATTTAGATGTTGAAACATTAGATTTGTTACAAGAAATATTAGATGGGTATGATGGAACTGTTTTATTAGTTAGTCATGACAGAGATTTTTTGGATAGGGTTGCAACAACGACTTTAGCTTTTGAAGGGAATGGTAAAGTTATTCCATACGCAGGTGGTTGGAGTGACTATCAAGCCCAAAGAAAATTGCAAAATGGAGATGCAATTCAATCAAAAAATAATAAAAAGAAATCGCAAAAAAATATCAATCATTCAATTACTTCCAAAAAAAATGCAGTAATTACTTTCGCTCAGTTAGATAGATTGAGTAAATTACCAAGTTTAATTGAGCGTACTGAAACTGAAATTACTAAATTAGAAGAGTTTTTATCACAAGAAAACTTATTTACGGAACATCCTGAAAAATTTCAAAAAGCAACTGATGGCTTGATTGAGCGACATGAAATACTATCCAATCTAGAAACGGAATGGATTGAATTAGAATCTTTAAATCAAGAGAGCTAAATTTATGCGTATTTTGTTGATAAAAATAAACTAGTTTCTGAGTTCTTTACACCAGAAAATTTTCTTATTTTTGTTAATATTAAATCTAATTCATCTAGGCTTTGTGTGCCCAGATCAACTATTATATCCCACTTTCCATTTGTAGTGTGCACTGCTTTAACTTGCTGCAGGGCTATTAGTTTTCTTTGTATTATATGAGCTCCTGTACCTTCGATTTCGACCATTACTAGTCCACGCACTGGTGATGATTTCACATCTGATTTAGTTAAAATAGTGAAACCTAATATCTCACCGTTATTGATGAGTTTGCTAATTTTATTTCTAACAGTTGTTCTTGTTAATGATAGTTCTGCTGCAATATTTGAAATGCTGGCTCTAGCATTCTTTTTCAATAAGTTTAGTATTTTATTATCCGTTTTGTTCATTATTGATATCCTAATTGAGCAATTAATTTCTATTGTGATCAATTATTTATATTATAATTGTTCAATTTACAAAGTACAAAATGTCATGTTCAGTAAAAATTATACATTAGTAGGTATTCCGCTTGATTGTGGAAAAATAACAAAAGGTTGTTTGATGGGCCCTGATGCATACCGTACAGCTGGGATCGTTGAGATGATTGATAATTTAGGTCATAGCGTAAATGATATTGGAAATATATTTCCGGATAAATATGAAGAAGAAAATGATGAAAATCTTAAATTATATAAACTAAATGAGAATATTGCTTGGATAGAGAAAATATTTAGAATTGCTAAACAAGAGATAAAAAACTCAATACCAATTTTCTTGGGAGGTGATCATGCACTCTCTGCTGGATCAGTCTCAGGGGTTTCTGCATTTGCTAAAGAAGTTAATAGGCCTCAATTTGTATTATGGTTAGATGCTCATCCTGACTTTCATACACTACATTCATCTTCGAGCGGTAATTTACATGGAACACCTGTTGCTTATTTTACTGGTCAACCAGGTTTCGAATTTTTTCCTTATTTAGAAGCCCCAGTGCCAACTGAGAATATTTTAATGCTTGGATTAAGATCTGTGGATAGTGAAGAAAGAAATACTTTAAAAGAATTATCTATGAATACTGTAGACATGAGATATATCGATGAATTTGGAATAAAAACACCATTAGAAAAGTTTTTACAGCACATAAAAAAAGTTAATGGAATGCTTCATCTTTCAGTCGATGTTGATTTTTTAGATCCCATATATGCTCCTGCTGTTGGAACAACTGTACCAGGGGGTGCTACAATAAGGGAAGCTCATTTGGTTATGGAAATGCTGCATGACAGTGAATTGATAACTTCAATTGATTTAGTCGAATTAAATCCCTTTTTAGATAAAAAAGGTCAAACATCTCATCTAATGGTCGATTTACTAGCATCAGTTCTTGGTAGGAAGATTTTTGATAAATCTACAACATCATACATATAACTTTTAATACAACTCTCTTTTGAAGGACCAATATTATGCTTAAACCGTCTGATAAAGCTTTAGTTCCATTTGTTTCTGTTGATAATATGATGGCATTGGTAAATTATATCGGACTAGAGAAATTTATTATTGAGCTAGCCACTGAAATTGAAGCTGATTTTAAAAGATGGTTATTATTTGATAAAACGCCTCGTGTAGCTTCACATTCTAATGTTGGTGTAATTGAACTTATGCCAACAAGTGATGGAGAAATGTATGGTTTTAAATATGTAAATGGACATCCAAAAAATACAAAAGAAGGTCTCCAAACGGTCACTGCATTTGGTTTGTTAGCAGATGTTCAAACTGGTTACCCCAAGATTCTGTCTGAAATGACAATATTAACTGCTCTTCGCACTGCAGCAACCTCAGCGCTTGTAGCGAAATATTTAGCACCTCGTAATTCTAATATTATGGCCATGATAGGCAATGGTGCGCAATCGGAGTTTCAATGTATTGCCTTTAAAGCAATTTGTGGAATTGATAAGGTTCGCTTATTTGACACAGATAAATATGCGACAGAAAAAGCATTTTTAAATTTATCAAATTACGAATTAGAAGTAGTAAAATGTAAATCTTCTCAAGAGGCTATATTAAATGCTGATATTATCACCACCTGTACTGCAGATAAGCAGTTAGCAACTATATTAACTGATAATATGGTTGGCACTGGAATTCATATTAATGCTATTGGTGGAGACTGTCCCGGTAAAACAGAATTACATAAAGATATTTTGTTGCGCTCTAAGATATTTGTTGAGTACCCACCTCAAACAAGAGCTGAAGGTGAAATTCAACAATTAGAAAAAGATCATCCTGTAACAGAGATCTGGCAGGTAATGACAGGTAAATCTGATGGCCGCACAGATGATAGTCAAATAACTTTGTTTGATTCAGTTGGATTTGCGATTGAAGATTTTTCGGCATTAAAATTTATATTAAGAATAATACAAAATACAAATTTTCATGAGCAATTAGATATGCTTGCAGATCCTAACGATCCAAAAGATTTATTTGGGATGCTCAGTAGAGCAAATATTTAATAAAGCTATATATCGAGATCTTCAGCAAACTTTGCATTTTCTTGAATATATTGGAATCTTAATTCAGGTTTCTTGCCCATAAGGCGATCTACAAGATCATCCGTTTGACCAGGTTCATCTTCATCAATATTTATCTGTATTAGCTGTCTTGTGGCCTTATTCATGGTGGTTTCTTTAAGGTCCTTTGCATCCATTTCACCAAGGCCTTTAAAGCGTGAAATATCGATGCGACCTCTTCCGCCTAAACCTTTTTCAATTAAATCATTTTTCTCAAGGTCATCCATGCAATATACACGATTTGCTCCCTGCGTAAGTCTAAATAAAGGTGGGCATGCCATATAAAGATGACCATTATCGATGAGTGGGCGCATTTGGGTGAAGAAAAATGTCATTAATAAAGATGCTATGTGTGCACCATCTACATCTGCATCTGTCATTATTATTATTTTTTCGTATCTTAAATCATCAATATTAAATTTTGTTCCCGTTTGTACACCAAGGGCCTGACAAAGGTCATTAATTTCATTATTAGCTGACATCTTATTGCTAGCAGCTCCTAGAACGTTAAGTATTTTACCTCTTAGAGGTAAAAGGGCTTGTGTCTTGCGATCTCTAGCCATTTTTGCAGAACCACCAGCTGAGTCTCCTTCAACAATGAATAATTCTGTGCCTTCTCGAGTATTGTTGGAACAATCGGTAAGTTTTCCCGGTAAACGAAGTTTTTTGGTGGCAGATTTTCTTGCTGTATCTTTTTCTTGTTTTCTGCGTAAGCGTTCTTCAGCCTTTAAAATCATATAGTCTAGGATTGCTCCTGCTGACTTATTATTTGATGCCAACCAATTATCAAAATGGTCACGGACGGAATTTTCGACCCATTTTATAGCTTCGGTTGTAGCAAGCCTATCTTTTGTCTGTCCAACAAATTTTGGTTCAGATATGAAGCATGATACTAAAGCACATCCTCCGCCCATAACATCATCTCTTGTTATTGAGGCTGATTTTTTATTGTTTATAAGTTCACCATAAGACTTAATGCCTTTGAGAATTGCAGACCAAAAACCACTTTCATGAGTTCCACCTTCTGGTGTTGGTACCGTATTACAATATGATTGGGTAAAGCTATCACGCGATGGTGTCCAATTTATCGCCCATTCAATGTTTCCAATAGTGTTATTACCAAATTTTTCTGAAAACTGTACTTTGCCTGCAAATGGAATTTCAGAGTAAACTGACGCACCATCTAATCTCTCATTTAAATAATCTGCAAGCCCATTTGGAAACCTGAATGTGTCTGTTAGTGGTGTTTCATCATTTTGCTCAAGGCATTTGGGATCTACTTTCCATCTAATTTCTACTCCAGAAAATAAATAAGCTTTCGATTTTGCCATTGCATAAAGTCGTTTTGCTTTAAAGTTTATTGATTTGCCAAATATTTCTGGATCAGGATGAAAGGTAACACTTGTCCCGCGACGATTTTGAACTGCACCAAGTTTTTGCAGTTTGCTTTGTGGCAATCCACGCGAAAATTCTAGTGCAAATAATTCTCTGTTTTTTGCAACTTCTACTCTGACAAAATCGGATAGCGCATTTACAACAGATGAACCAACCCCATGTAATCCTCCAGAAGTTTCGTAATTTTCTCCAGAAAACTTGCCACCTGCATTAAGTGTGCAGAATATTATCTCTAGTGCAGATTTATTTGGAAATTTTGGATGCATATCGACCGGAATACCACGCCCATTATCCCTAACTGTGACATGGAAATTTTCATGTAGCTCAACCTCAATCCAAGTTGCATGACCAGCTACTGCTTCATCCATGGAATTATCAATAATTTCTGCAACCATATGATGAAGCGCGCGGTCATCAGTTCCACCAATATACATGCCTGGTCGAAGTCTTACATGCTCCATATCTTCGAGAACTTGTATAGAAGATGCATCGTAAGACTTGTCTATAGATACGTCACTTGAAAAAAGGTTATCGGCCATTATGGGCTCATTTATTCCGTGTTTGCTCGTTAATTACTATCTTATAGGAATTAAAAAGATTCGGGTATAGTTGAAATGCCTTAATTGAATTTATAAATTAATTGATCTAAATTTTTTAATTAAGCTTCACCCATTAAAAACGGACAAAATGGGAATTTTGTTAAATTTTCAAAACCGTCCTCGGTTACTAATACCTGATCTTCTAGTTTTATAGAAAAGTCACCACCTTCAGGCGAAACAAGTGCTTCAACGCATAGAACCATTCCAGCCTGAAGTTCGTAATCGAATGCGCCATCCACAAAGTTATCTGCATAACTAACTAATGGCCATTCATCACACAATCCAACTCCATGGAACCTACAGCTATATTTACCTTTTTCATATTTTGCATCTAATTGGTGACCCTTAAATGTAAGATCACGAAGAGAAACTCCTGGCTTTAACATCTTCATATTTGTCATAATGTGTTCATGAGCGTGTTGCATTGCAAACACCATATCAGCTCGTGGCTTATTATTTCCGATCCACCATGTACGAGATACGTCCACACAGAAACCATAACATCCTATTAAATCGGTATCAAAGGCCAGAATTTCATTATTTTGAAGTTGTCTTGGACCACATTCTTGGAACCATGGATTTGTTCTTGGGCCAGTCGTTAATAATCTTGTTTCTATCCATTCTCCGCCTCTTGCTATATTTGACTTGTGTAGCTCAGCCCAAATTTCGTCTTCAGACATTCCAATTGATATTTTATTTTGCATTTCATGCATTGATGCTTCACAGGAATGACTTGCACATTTCATTGCAAGAATTTCATCAGGTCCTTTTATCGATCTACATTTTTCGGTACATTCTTCTCCATCCATTATTTGAAAGCCCTGTGCTTCAAGAGCCCGAATGCCATGTATCATGCCTTTATCCAAACCTAGGTTCATATTGTTGCCACCGTGATTTGATATTAATTCAGAGATTTCTAAAGAAAATGAATCTGCTGCAATCTTTATTTTATCGCCTCTGTCAAAGTAAAAGAGATCTGCACCTGAGCGTTGTTCTTTAACAAGAGGGTTAAAGGAAGATAAAAATGGAGAATTTTTATAATCCCATATAACCATATAACCATCTGCACATAATAATACGGCTCGAAATGGATTATGTGTATTCCATAATTGCATATTAGTACTATCCGTTGCGTATCTAATATTTAATGGGTCAAACATTAATAACCCACCCCAATTACGATCTACAATATGTTGAGTAAGCCTTTTCCAACGATATTCACGCATTTTTGGTAAATTGGGCTGAATCAAACCAGCTTTTTTCCACTCATCAATGGCTAATAATGTTGGCCCGATTTCCACTCGATTAGAGTTATTAGGTGTTCCGTCTCCAAGGAAGTTGCCTTGAGATGGATCAATTTTTCTATCTTCAGAATAATTTTTTTGCATTTTATTAATTCCATTAACTTTCTCTAGAAAACTATTATTTGTGATTATTGCTTTATTAAAAACGGCAAAAATGTCGTATTTATTGCTGTGATAATTAAGAGCTTTTAAGTAATTCAAATTATAACTAAGCTTTTTATTTGAGGTATAAGTTTTTGATGGAATTATAAAAAAATGCAAAATTATTTTAAAAATATATTTCAAGACAGCTTACCTCTTTCACCTTGGCAAGAGTTGTCGTTGAAAAATTTGCCAGGTATTAACCCCTTAGATCGTAAAGATTGGATCCTCGTTGATTCAGCTTTTAATAAGCAAATGCAGTATGCAGACTACTTGCTAAAAGAATATAAAGATGAAGTTTTAGAATGTAATGAATGTGCTACAGATGCTTCAAAAGAATTATTAGAAAATATTTTGAATACTTTAAAAGATAAAAAAGAATATGTTGTCACTGCTCAAAGTATAACTAGGCCAGATGGATGTATAATCGAAATCGACTGGGAGCAGAGTTTATTAACTTCTAGATTACTGGTTCAGCAAGATTTATGCATCATGCTTAAAAATAAAGAAGAACATTTTTTAGGGGGAGCAGCGATGTGTTTCCCAGCTAGTTGGAAGTTATCTGAAAAAATAATGCAACCAATGAGCATAATTCATAAACCTGTAGATGAGTTTACTGATAATATAGCAAGCAGGGTAGAAAGAATGTTTTGTTTGATGAGCCCAAAACAAGATTTATGGAGAGCTAATTGGTTGATTTATAGTGACCCAAATTTACACCAACCTCGACGACAGACAGAGCTAAGGCCAAGAAATTTTGGTGAAGAATTTTGGGTTAGGGTAGAAAGACAAACATTTTGTAAGTTACCAAAAACAAAAGCAGTGATATTTGGTATTCACACTTATGTTGTTCCCTTTTCAAAACTTAACAATATTCAACGTAAATCAATATCTAATATTATAAATTAAAAAGCTCTCACAAAATATTGTGAGAGCTTTTTTTTAATTATTATTTATTTAACAACTGTAATACATTTGGAACTCTACAGGATGTGGAGTGTGTTCATATGTTGTATTTTCTTCTTCTTTAAGCTCGATATAGCCATCAATTTGTGATTTTGTGAATACACCACCTTCAAGTAAATAATCATGATCTGATTTTAATTCTTCAAGGGCCTCGCGCAACGAACCGCAAACAGTTGGAATGCCAGCTAATTCTTCTGCAGGAAGGTCATAGAGATCTTTATCTGAAGCAGGGCCTGGATCAATTTTATTTCTTATTCCATCAAGACCAGCCATTAATAATGCAGAAAAGCAAAGATAAGGATTTGCTGCAGGATCAGGAAAGCGAGCTTCAACACGTTTAGCTTTTGGAGATTCTGCCCAAGGAATTCTTACGCATCCGGAACGATTTCTGGCAGAATAAGCTCTAAGAACAGGCGCTTCAAAGCCAGGAATTAATCGTTTGTAGCTATTAGTTGATGGGTTTGTGAATGCATTAAGTGATTTGGCATGTTTTAAAATCCCACCAATAAAATATAATGCTTCATCTGAAAGATCCGCGTACTTATCTCCGGCAAAAAGTGGCTTTCCTTCTTTCCAAATTGACATGTTTACATGCATTCCAGTGCCGTTATCACCATAGATTGGTTTTGGCATGAATGTTGCAGATTTTCCGTACGCATGTGCAACATTATGAATAATATATTTGTATTTTTGTAATTCATCAG
>Ga0228651_1000063_pt1 | contig 43183 bp, 40 predicted proteins | sample 63DmetaG_FD_183018 | JGI IMG/M metagenome (GOLD analysis project Ga0228651, IMG submission 183018) | Seawater microbial communities from Monterey Bay, California, United States - 63D | ecosystem: Environmental > Aquatic > Marine > Coastal | place: USA: California | collected 2016-10-24
GTATGTGGCCGTGATGTGCCCTGCGCCCTCGCCCGAACGTGTGAGACTCATACGCGCGGTGGCTTGCGCGGATTGTGGCGGCGTAAACAGCTGAGGCACAGAAATCTCAAGGCCTTGTGCGAGCTTTTTGAGCGCCTCATAGGTTGGCGACATCTGGCCGTTTTCGATCTTGGATAAGGTAGAGCGCGCCAGCCCTGCTTGTTTACTGGCCTGCTCTAGCGTCAGCCCAAGACTCTTACGCAGATCTCGCACACGTGTCCCAAGATCTATTTGCTCGGGAGCAGGCGCATCGCCGCCCGCACGGGCGATCTTGATAAGGGATTTGGGGTCAGCCGCATTTGTCATGGCGCTTTCATAGGGCCTTGCGCAGCCCGCGCCAAGCCCCTAGCAAAAGACTATGGACAGCATACTCAATAAAGGGCCTTTCGCGCCCTGCCCGTCTCCTTTCAATATGGCCGCCCACGTTTTGGGCCGCGCCACCATGCAGCCCGAAAAAGTAGCCCTAACCGTGATGGGGCGCCGCCAAGACACGCACTGGAGCTACGCCAAGCTTGAGGCCGCCGTGCGCGGCACAGGCACGGGGCTTTTGAGGCTTGGCCTTAAGGCGGGTGATATTCTGCTTTTGCGCTTGGGCAACACACTTGAGTTTCCCATCGCTTATCTAGGTGCAATCGCTGTTGGCGTGATCCCTGTGCCCACGTCGTCACAGCTCACTCTGAGCGAAGTCGAAAAAATCGTCACGACGCTCAAACCAAAGGCGATAGCGCACGGCACCTCGGTTCCGTCTCCTGAAGAGGGAGAATTTCAGCGCATCAGTGAGGCTGATCTTGCAGAAATGCACGCTTTGCCGCCCTGTGACTATGTCATGGGCGAGCCTGAACGCATGGCCTATATCATTTATACCTCAGGGACGTCGGGCCGCCCCCGAGCGGTCATGCACGCCCACCGAGCGATATGGGCGCGGCAAATGATGTTTGAGGGTTGGTATGATCTCAAAGAAGACGACAGGCTCTGTCACGCAGGCGCCTTCAATTGGACTTACACGCTTGGCACGGGCCTGATGGACCCATGGACGATCGGCGCAACTGCGCTTATCCCTGAAGATGGAATTCCCCCCGCAGCGCTGCCCGACTTAATGAAGCGCCATTCGGCAAGCATCTTTGCCGCTGCTCCGGGCGTGTATCGCAAAATGCTCAAATCTGGCAGCGGGCTTGATCTGCCAGCGCTCCGTCACGGGCTTTCTGCAGGTGAAAAACTCAGTGAGCCGCTCCGCGACCAGTGGAAAAAAGAAACAGGAACAGGTGTTTATGAGGCGTACGGAATGTCAGAATGTTCCACCTTTATTTCCGCAAACCCGACTGCCCCTGCAAAAAATGGCGCGCTTGGATCCGTTCAGACGGGTCGTCATATTGCCTTACTAACCGAGGACGGGTTTGCGCCCCAAGGCGAGGTTGGCCAAATTGCTGTGCACCGCTCTGATCCTGGCTTGATGCTTGGATATCGTGACGCAAACGAGGACACGGAGAAGCGCTATCGTGGCGACTGGTTTCTCACGGGTGATCTTGGCGTTTTGTCTGAGGATGACCAAATACATTACAAGGGGCGCAACGACGATATGATGAACGCCGGTGGCTACCGTGTCTCCCCGCTTGAAGTTGAAGCGGCTCTTTTGGCCGCGCCCGAAGCTCAGAATATAACGGCCCTCGCCGTCTGTGATGTGGAAATAAAGCAGGACGTGCGCATCATTGCGGCTTTTTATACATCAGAGGCGAAGGTCGATGAAGCCGTTCTTGAGGCTCAGGCGAAAGACAGACTTGCCGCCTACAAACGCCCCAAACTTTATAGGCGCATCGACGCTATGCCGCTTGGCCCCAACAACAAACTACGCCGCGCGGCCTTGAAGGACTTTCTCTGAAGCGCGCGAGCTATTTAGAACAGGTCTCGCCATTTGGGTTTAGCTTTTGGGCTGACGCAGATAGAGAGAAAGCGAAAGGCAGTTTCATGATCAAACTTGATATTATCTCCGACCCTATTTGTCCTTGGTGCTACATTGGCAAAGCCCATCTTGACCGCGCTCTTGAGCAACGCCCTGATCATCCCTTTACGGTTGAGTGGCATCCGTTTCAGTTGAACCCGACCATGCCCAAGGCGGGAATGGACAGGCGCGAGTATCTCGAAACCAAGTTCGGCGGCAAAGAAGGCGCGGTGCGGGCCTATGCTCCCGTTGTCGAAACAGCCGAGCGCGCTGGCCTCAAGATTGACTTTGAGGCGATGAAAAGAACGCCAAACACTCTTGATGCCCACCGTCTCATTCATTGGGCTGGGATCGAAGGGCGTCAAACCCCTGTCGTTTCGGCGCTCTTTAAAGCCTACTTCAAGGAAGGCCGCGATATTGGCAGCCATGAAGTGCTGGCGGATGTGGCCGACAGCATGGGTATGGACGCCGCTCTCGTGCTCAAGCTCCTTGGGACTGACTCTGATGTAGAAGACATCAAGGCCCGTGATGCGCACTCGCGTGAAATGGGGGTGAATTCTGTGCCAACATTTATTGTCGCGAGCCAGCATGCCGTCCCTGGAGCCCAGCCTCCCGAGCTTTGGCTCAAAGTCATGGACGAATTGATTGAGGCGCAGGGCAAATGACCCTCTCGGCACGCTCTATTCTCTTGTTGCTGGTTGTCGTTGTCTTGTCTGGCACAGTGTTTTTCCACCTTGTCGAAGGCTGGAGCTGGATTGATGCTTACTTCTTCACGGTGGTCACCCTTTCGACCGTGGGCTACGGCAATCTTGTCCCCGCGACAGTGCTTGGCAAGATCGGAACAACCGTCTTTATTTTTACAGGTCTCGGGATATTCGCCTTGGCCATTCAACAGTTCGGCCATTTTGCTTTTCTAAAGCGCCGAAGAAAAGCCGTTGAGCCACGCCGCGAGACCCAAGAATGAGCGAAATCCGTATGAGTAAAGCCGAGTTTATCGGTCTTATGGCGATGATGTTTGCGATGACCGCTTTCTCGATTGATGCCATGCTTCCCGCCCTGCCCCAAATCGGAGAAGAGCTTAGCCCTGAAAATCTCAATGCAGCGCAGCTGATCCTGACAGCTTTTGTTCTTGGGATGGGCATCGGCACCTTTTTCACAGGCCCCCTGTCTGACAGCTTTGGTCGCAAGCCTGTGATCTATGCTGGCATTGTGCTCTATATTGTCGGGGCGGTTTTGGCGTGGGCGGCCCAGACACTTGAGTTGGTTCTGGCCGCGCGCCTCGTGCAAGGCCTTGGCATCGCAGGCCCCCGTGTCGTCTCTATCGCGATTATCCGCGACCTGTATTCAGGGCGTCAAATGGCCAAGCTTGTATCGATTGTCATGATGATCTTTACACTTGTGCCCGCGATCGCACCACTCATCGGCGCAGGCATTATCGCGTTGACAGGTTGGCGCGGAATTTTTGCAGCCTTCATCATTTTTGCGTTTCTGGTCACGGGTTGGTTTGGCTTGCGACTTGAGGAGACACTTCCAAAAGCAGAGCGGCGCCCGTTTGAAGCCGGTAAGCTGAAAGGCGCGCTGAAAGACATGCTCTCATACCCCGTCGTGCGGAGTGTGATTATCGTCCAAACGCTTTGCTTTGCGGTTCTCTTCGCTGCACTGTCTTCTGTGCAGCAGATCTATGACATCACGTTCCAGCGCGCTGAAAGTTTTCCATATTGGTTTGGACTTGTGGCTATCCTTGCAGGCAGCGCATCGATCGTTAACGCGATGCTCGTGGTGAGGCTCGGGATGCAGTTTTTGACGACGGTCACTCTTGTTTTACAGGTTGCTCTCTCTGCCTGCATGATCCTGCTGACTTTTCTGTCTCTTCCAGTCGATGTCTATTTCGGGCTCTTCGTTTTTTGGCAGTTCTCGCTTTTTGCAATGGCGGGTCTCACGCTTGGAAACTTAAACGCGATGGCAATGGAACCGCTCGGGCACATTGCTGGCCTCGCGGCCTCAATTTTGGGCGGTACGTCTACTGTATTTGCAATGGCCTTCGCAATTCCCATCGGTTTAGCTTTTGACGGAACCCCACGACCGGCTGCGATAGGGGTCTTTTTGCTTTGCGTGGTTGCACTTGTCTTTATGCTCAAGCTGGAGCGCACACCAAGAGTGCAACACGGGAGGAAAGCTAACAGAAATATATAGGTTTCACTTTGAAGTGTCGCCTCTCATGCGATCCAAAATTTTTCTGTATACTTTTGCATACCGTCTTTCATTTGAACGTGATCTGGTCTATGAGACAGGAAAATATCTGAATCGTAACACCTGATCGAGAAGGATCTGAGATGGCTGACACACATACACCCGATATCATTTACACAAAGGTTGACGAAGCCCCAGAGCTTGCCAGCGCCTCGCTTTTACCAATTATCAAGCGTTTTGCCAAAGCAGCAGACATTTCTGTCGGCACAAAGGACATTTCGCTTGCGGGCCGTATCCTCGCCGCCTTCCCTGATCACCTCACAGAAGCGCAGCGTCAGTCTGACGATCTCGCGGAGCTGGGTGAATTGGTTAAGACCCCTTCGGCGAATGTGATCAAACTGCCAAACATCTCGGCTTCTGTGCCGCAGCTTGTGGCGGCTGTTAAAGAACTTCAGTCCCAAGGCTATGCTCTGCCTGACTATCCGGAAACGCCAGCAACAGATGCTGAAAAAGCTGTTCGTGCAACCTATGACACGCTCAAAGGTTCCGCTGTGAACCCTGTCTTGCGTGAAGGCAACTCAGACCGCCGCGCTGCCGTCGCTGTTAAGAACTACGCGCAAAACAACCCGCACCGCATGGGCAAATGGACAGCCGACAGCAAAACCCGTGTTGCAGCCATGTCAGGCGGTGATTTCTTCTCAAACGAGGCCTCAGCCACCCTCGCCAAAGCCGCGACCGCCAAAATCGTTCTCGAAACCGCCTCAGGGGAAACTGTTCTGAAAGACGGCGTTTCATACCCCGCAGGCACGGTTGTTGACGCGACTTATATGAGTGCTGCGGCTCTTGGCAGCTTCCTTGCAGAAGAGATCGAAAAGACGAAGGCTGAAGGCACACTCTTTTCACTGCACATGAAAGCCACGATGATGAAGGTCTCCGATCCAATCATCTTCGGCCACGCTGTGCGCGCATTTCTTGCGCCCGTATTTGAAGCCCATGGTGACGCGCTGAAGTCCCTTGGTGTAAACCCCAACTCTGGCCTCGGTGATCTTCTCGCGCGGGTCAAAGACAACTCCGATATCATGGCCGCGATCGACGCCTGCATGGCAGCCCGCCCACCCATGTATATGGTCGACTCAGACCGTGGTATCACCAACCTGCATGTGCCTTCAGATGTGATCATCGATGCCTCCATGCCCGCGCTGATCCGCGCTGGCGGAAAAGGCTGGGGCCCTGACGGAAAAGAGGGTGATGCCAACTGTGTCATCCCCGACAACTCCTACGCCCCAGTCTATGATGAGAGCATCAAGTTCTTTAAAGAAAACGGCGCCCTGAATCCTGCAACAGCCGGCACAGTGCAAAACATCGGCCTGATGGCACAAAAGGCTGAGGAATACGGCTCGCACCCAACAACCTTCGAGCTTGCCGAAGCGGGCACAGTGAAGATGATCCTTGAGGACGGCACCGTGCTTCACAGCCACACAGTCGAGGCGGGTGACATCTGGCGCTCGGCCTCCGCGCGCCAAGCGCCGATTGAAGACTGGGTAAGCCTTGCGATTGATCGCCAACGCGCCACAGGTTTCCGTGCAATCTTCTGGCTTGATGCCGCCCGCGCTCATGACGCCGAGCTTATCAAATATGTGAAGCCTATCCTTGAAGCAAAAGGCGTTGCAGACAAATTTGAAATCATGGCCACGCGCGAAGCCACGCGCGCCTCACTTGAGACAATCACAAAAGGCGAAAACACCATTGCAATCACAGGCAACGTGTTGCGCGACTATCTGACCGATCTCTTCCCGATCCTTGAACTCGCAACATCGGCCAAAATGCTTTCGATCGTAAAGCTGATGCAAGGTGGCGGCCTCTTTGAAACAGGTGCTGGCGGCTCGGCTCCCAAGCACGTGCAACAGCTTGACGCAGAAAACCACCTCCGCTGGGACAGCTTGGGTGAGTTCTGCGCCTTGGGCGAAAGCTTGCAATTCTTGGCTGACGCCAAAGGCAACGAAAAAGCACGTGTTCTGGGCAAGGCTGTTGATGCCGCGACCCAAGGAATCTTGGATGACAACCGCTCGCCTTCGCGCAAAGTTGGAGAGCCTGACAACCGCGACAGCCATTACTGGTTTGCACGCTACTGGGCCGAAGCCTTGGCAGCTCAATCAGACGATGCAGCCCTTGCGGCTGAGTTTGCCCCCGTTGCCAAAGCCTTGGCAGATGGCGAAGCAGCAATTATCGCCGAGCTCGCAGCAGTGCAAGGCAAGCCCGCAGATACAGGCGGCTACTATCACGCTGACGCAGCCAAACTCGCCGCTGTGATGCGCCCGAGCGCGACGCTCAATGCGATCATCGGCTAAATCAAAAAGAGGCGCTCTGGAAACAGGGCGCCTCTTTTCTATTCACTTTAGGCGGTCGTAAAAAGCTAGTCCGAAGAGCACTCAGGTGCAAAGCGTTCAAAGGACACTTGCGTGCCTTCAAAGATCGCAACAGTTCCTGCCTCTTGCGCATGCCATCCCCCTTCCCCATCGACCAACGGTTCCGACACAATCGCCCAGCCTTTCCGGCTCTCACTCCAGCGATTGTAGAGCGTTGGAGCGTTCTCATCTGAGGCATATCGAAAAGCATAGAGCCGCTCGCCATCACAAAGCGCCGCTGAAAATCGCATAAACGGAAGCACACCACTCCTGCGTGCCAGTGCTTCAAGTCGTGCCACAGCGCGCCCCATTGCCCCTAAAGGATCAGCCTCAAGCCCCTTGCCCAAAGCAATAAGAAAAAGCGCTTCACTGTCGGTCGCGCCTTTGCGATGTGGGTAATAGCTCTCCTCGATCATCATATCAGCAGTCTTACGAAAGCCGTCATAGCCGCCAACTTGTCCATTGTGCACAAAACTGTAGCGGCCATAGGTAAAAGGATGACAATTGTTGCGGCTGATCGCCGTGCCCGTCGAGGCGCGAACATGAGCGATGAAAGCATGGGATTTCACCTGCGCACACAACGCCTTCAAGTTTGGATCAGACCACGCTGGAAACACATCTCGGTATAGCCCAGGCTCAGGGCGTGCGTGATACCAAGCGATGCCAAAACCATCCGCGTTGATCGACGTTTTGCACTTTTCTGCCGCCCGCGATTGCACAATCAGAGAATGACCGGGCTTCGTCACAAGGTCTTCAATGAAGATAGGCGCCCCAAGATACGCAGCCCAACGGCACATCAGCGCCCCCGATTGTGTGTTCGCTCATAAAGCTTTGCGATGATCCTGCTTCCAGTCTTTTCAAATGCAGCAGGGATAATGGCATGAACCAACGCTGCAAAAGCGGCTGCTCCCAGCCAAAATGCAAACCAGAGCGCAAAGCGCATATGCTCAAAATATGTTTCGTTTACAGAGTCTGGGTGGTTCAAAAATAACTTTGCAATCATGTCGGCGCTCCTGTGTGTTCTATTCTCGGCCTATGTAGCGCAACACAGTGTTCCCTTTGTCCCAAAAATCACCTAATTTGCGCTTCAAGTGAGACAAATTCACAGAAGGAGAGATATTCTTGGGACAGGATGAAGTGGATCGCAGAATCCTACGGCAACTGCAGCGTGACTGCGATATCTCGCTGGACATGCTCAGTCTCGAAATCGGCCTGTCGCGCAACGCCTGTTGGCGGCGTATAAAACACATGCAAGAGGCTGGTTTCATCCGCAAACGAGTGGCTTTACTCGACGCGCCAAAGCTTGGTCTTGGGCTGACAGTCTATATTCAGGTGCGCGCTGAGAAGCATGCTGCGGGATGGTCCGCGGCTTTCGCCCGTGCCACACGCTCGATCCCTGAAATCACGGGTGTCTTTCGTATGTCGGGCGATCTGGATTACCTTATTCGCGCCCATGTCGCAGATATGGCAGGTTACGACAGGCTCTATCAAACGATGATCGCCGAAGTTTCCATGGCTGATGTATCTGCAAGCTTTGTGATGGAGAGTATCAAGGATACAACAGAGTTACCTATCTAAAGGAATCCCCCATGCCCTATCTCTACCTCGCTATCGCAGTTGCCTTTGAAACGATAGGAACCTCGGCCATGCAGGCCAGCCAGCAGTTTACACGGCTTTGGCCTTCGGTGCTCGTGGTTGTCGGCTACGCGATAAGCTTTTACTTCATGGCCCTGACCCTGCGCTTCATGCCGGTCGGTATCGTTTATGCGCTTTGGTCGGGCCTTGGCATTATTCTCATCGCGCTGATCGGGTATGCAGTCTTTGGCCAAAAACTCGACCTCCCTGCTATCGCTGGTTTAGGGCTGATTATAGCCGGGATTGTTGTCATCCAACTTTTTTCAAACGCAACGGCGCATTAGTCTCTCGCGTCGTCTTTTTCTTTCGCCAAATATCCTGGGGGTCTGGGGGCAAAGCCCCCAGCACGGCGTCGCCAAAGGCGGCGCAACCCCTAGGCTTCAAACCCCAACCGCTTGATAAGACTGGAGGTGTCCCAACGGCCACCCCCCATCTTCTGGACGTCCTTATAAAACTGATCGACAAGCGCTGTTACGGGCAGGCTTGCGCCAATTTCATCCGCTGCCTCAAGACAGATCCCAAGGTCCTTGCGCATCCAGTCAACGGCAAAACCGTGTTCGAACCTGTCATCCAACATCGTTTCGTGACGATTGCTCATCTGCCAGCTGCCCGCTGCGCCCTGCGAAATTACCTCAACCACATCGCGCCCGTCGAGACCCGCTACCTGTGCAAAATGAAGTGCTTCAGACAAGCCCTGAACAAGTCCAGCAATCGCGATCTGGTTGCACATCTTTGTCATTTGCCCGGCACCGCTTTCGCCGATCCGTCGGCAAATGCGAGCGTAAGCCGCCATAATGGGCTCTGCGCGCGCATAGTCCTCAGCGTCACCGCCACACATCACAGAAAGAACACCGTTCTCAGCGCCCGCTTGTCCGCCTGACACGGGCGCATCGACGAATGCGACACCCGTCTCCTTGGCCATCCCGTAGAGCTCGGCGGTCACTTTTGCGGATACAGTCGTGTGGTCCACAAAACAGCTGCCTGCAGCCATGCCCGCGAAGGCACCATCGTCTCCAAGACAAATGGCGCGTAAATCATCGTCATTGCCCACGCAGGCCATAACGAACTCAGCCCCTTCGGCTGCCTCGCGTGGCGTCACACAGGCCTGAGCGCCATGTTGTTTCGCCCAAGCCTCTGCTTTAGCCGATGTGCGGTTATACACTGAAACATCATGTCCTGCGGCTTTCAGGTGGCCAGCCATCGGATATCCCATTACACCGAGCCCTAGAAAAGCGAGTTTCGCCATAGTCTTTCCCCTTGCATTCAAACGTCTTATCGTTTGTGTCGGTCGCGGGGCAACTTGGCAAGCCAAAAGCCTGATTAAAGAACAAGGGGCGTTCATGCTGTTAGTGTTTCGGTGGTTATTGCGGATCGCATCCGTGCTGGTCGTGCTCTCGGTGCTTGCCGTGATGGGCGTCTATTATCTGGCCTCACGCTCCCTGCCGGACTATGACAAAGCTCTCGATGTCTCAGGCCTGACCGCGCCGACGCGTATTTTGCGCGACCATTCCAATGTGCCTCATATCTTTTCAGAGGAAGATGCCGCTATCTTCTTTGGGCTTGGGTATGCTCATACACAGGATCGTTTGTGGCAAATGACGGTGATGCGCCGGACCGCCCAAGGCCGCTTGTCTGAAGTGTTCGGGTCGGCAACACTGCCTGTCGACAAGCTCCTGCGCCGCTTTGATATCTATTCTCTCGCACGCAGTTCGGTTGCAGCCCAAGACGCAGAAACACTGGCTGCGCTAGAGGCCTACGCCGCGGGTGTTAACGCCCGCCTTGCAGAAATTAACGAAAGCGCACTGGGCCGTGGCGCCCCCGAAATGTTTCTCTTCAATGCCCCCATCTCACCGTGGCGGCCCGAAGATTCCATCGCCATTCTCAAGCTTATGGCCGTTCAGCTCTCTGGCCATGCCGCAGATGAAATCCTGCGCGCGCGCACCTCTCTTTTGCTGGAGGATTACACACGCCTCAAAGATTTGCTTCCAGACATGCCTGGCACTGGCGTAGCGGCCCTTCCAGCTTACGCAAGCCTCTTTCCTTCGGCGGATTTTGCGCCCCAAATCGCGCGAGCGGAAAGCCTGCCGCAGCACCCGCTTTCACCATTTCAGCCGCGGGGTTTGGCAGGGGCATCCAATGCTTGGGCTGCTGCGCCTTCGCGCTCTGCGACAGGCGGCACGCTGCTCGCCAATGATCCCCATCTTGGACTTACCGCTCCCGCGATATGGTATCTCGCACGCCTTGAGCTTTCCTCAGGCGGAGTGATCGGCGCAACCATTCCTGGGATGCCGCTCATACTTGTAGGGCGCAGTGAAAGCCTTGGTTGGGGCCTAACATCCTCCTATTTGGATGATCAGGATATCTTCATTGAGGAACTGAATCCGAACAGCCGTGAAGAGTATCGCACCCCAGACGGCTACAAGCCCTTTGTGTCGCGACGTTCAATCATCAAGATCAAAGACGAACCCTCAATAACCCTCACACTTCACAGCACAGATAACGGCCCGGTTCTCCCTCCAAGCTTTCGCAATGTCGGCGCAGTGACACCCGCTGGCCATGTCGCAGCCCTCGCGTGGACAGCCCTTGAGCCGAACGATACGTCAATGAGCGCTGGCTTTCATATCATGCAGGCGCAAGACATTAACGACGCTTTGACAGCCAGCACGCTCTATATAGCACCCTCCCAAAATTTGACGCTTGCAGACAAAGACAACATTGCCATGAAAACAATCGGTGCCATGCCGCGCCGTTCTGCAGAGGCTGAAAGCAAAGGTCGGATTCCCTCGCGCGGCTGGCTGACACAGAACCGCTGGACAGGCTATTTCCCTGCGACGGCCAACCCAGAGTTCATACGGCCCACAGGCGGAATTGTTGGCAATACCAACAACAAACTGCTTGAACGCCCCTTTCCGCTACATGTCTCCTACGAATGGGGCGACAGTCAGCGTATTCAGCGCTGGCAGCGTCTCATGCAAGGACGCAAAGCTCACAGCCGCGAAAGCTTTGTTGAGGCGCAACTGGATATTACCAGCACGACAGCGCGCACGATTCTGCCACTGGTCGCTGCTGACCTCTGGTTTACAGGCGAAGCCGCTCCAGAAGGCACTCCAGAGCGCCGCCGCCAGATCGCACTCAACCTGCTGGCCGGCTGGACAGGCAGCATGAACGAGCACCTACCAGAGCCGTTGATCTATGCCGCATGGATGCGTTTCTTGCAGAAGCGGCTCATCAAGGACGAGCTTGGCCCCTTGGCGGAAGAGTTCCCTCATCTCGAGCCGCTGTTTATCGAGCGCGTTTTCCGCAACATTGATGGCGCTGGCGTCTGGTGCAATATCATCCAATCGTCTGCAACAGAGACCTGTGCAGACATCGCGCGCATGTCCCTTGATGATGCACTTGTTTGGCTCAGCGAGGTCTACGGCACATCAATAGAAGCGCTCCGTTGGGGAGATGCCCACGAAGCAACACATGATCATCCCGTGTTGGGCGAGGTGTCTGTTTTGCGTCATTTCGTCAACATTCGCCAAAGCACATCTGGTGGCGACAATACTCTGATGCGCGGGCGCACGCGCGGAACAGGGCCAGAGCCATTTCAAAATGTCCACGCTGCAGGATATCGTGGCGTCTATGACTTCACCGATCCTGACAGCTCGATATTCATCACTTCCACAGGCCAATCAGGCCATCCCCTATCCCGTCATTATGACGATCTTGCGCAGCTCTGGCGGCGCGGCGAGTATATCACCATGTCACTGGATGAAGGCCTCGCACGCGCCGCATCTGTAGGGGAAACAGTTCTGACGCCCAAATCTGACTAAGAGATCAAAGCCGCACGAATTGCTCTGACTGATTGCGTGTCCATCTGACCTTCAGCGTATACCCCTCATCAGTCTGCCGCTCATCCTGAACCACGCCTTGCGCAAAGAGCCAAGCTCGCTTGCGTCCCTCCGCAAAGGATAGGCTTAGGGCCTCGGTCTTGGCGCTGGCTTGAAGGGCCTCTGCCACGGCTGCGAGCAAGCTTTCCAACCCATCACCTGTGATTGACGACACAGCAAACACCGTCTCGCTGCGCGCGGCTTGTGTCTCAACAGCCTCTTTGTCTTCAGGCTCCAGCAGATCGGTTTTATTGAGTACCTCAAAGAGTGGCGTCTCGTCATTGATGCCGAGGCTCTCAAGGATCTTGGTCACATCTTTGGCCTGCGCCTCACTTTCAGAATGCGCAATATCACGCACATGAAGGATGAGATCAGCGCTCAAGACTTCTTCAAGCGTCGCACGGAAGGCAGCCACCAATTCTGTTGGCAAATTCGAAATAAAGCCCACGGTATCGGACATGATGACTTCAAGTCCAGACTCACCCAGTGTCACTTTGCGCATGGTTGGATCGAGCGTTGCGAAAAGCATGTCTTTGGCAAAAACATCCGCGCCTGTCAGACGGTTAAAGAGCGTCGATTTACCGGCATTGGTATAGCCGACAAGCGCAACAATCGGATAAGGCACTTTCGCACGGCTCTTACGGTGCAGTTCACGCGTTTTGACAACTTTGGACAATTGGCGGCGCAAGCGCACAAGCTGGTCATCAATCGCGCGACGGTCTGCCTCGATCTGGGTTTCGCCTGGTCCCCCAACGAAACCAAGACCGCCCCGTTGACGTTCGAGGTGCGTCCACGCACGCACAAGGCGCGTTCGCTGATAGCTCAACGCCGCCATCTCAACTTGCAAAACACCCTCTCGCGTGCGCGCACGATCGGAGAAAATCTCAAGAATAAGCCCCGTGCGGTCAAGAATCTTGACGCCCCACTTTTTCTCGAGATTGCGCTGTTGAACGGGGCTTACGGGCCCATCGATCAAAACAAGCTCAACCTCGCCTGCCTCAAGCCGTTCTTTGATTTCGTCAAGCTTACCCTTGCCAAACAGCATCCCTGCGTGTGGCTTCTTAAGCTTCACAATTTCAGAGCCAATAATTTCGAGCCCCGGCATAGCTTCTCCGAGCGCCACGGCTTCTTCAAGCGCATGTGCAGGCGTTCGGCTTTGCTCGTCTTTGCGGATTTCGGGGTGAAGAACCCACGCCCTCGTCAGCGCCGGATCATGTTCGCTCACTGAGCTTCTTCACCCTCATAAAGAGAAATAGGCTGCGCAGGCATAATTGTGCTGATCGCATGCTTATATACAAGTTGGCTCTGGCCATCGCGGCGCAACAGCACGCAGAAATTGTCAAACCAAGTGATCACACCTTGAAGCTTAACGCCGTTGATCAGAAAGATGGTCACTGGTGTTTTTGTCTTACGGACGTGGTTCAGGAACGCATCCTGAAGGTTTTGACGGTCGGAAGCCATGGTTCTAATGCCTTATTGTCAGTTTCCGGCCGTTCATCGGCCGTGTATATATCTCATTATGTCTTGCGGCACAGAAACTTTAAACCCCCAAAACGCTTGGACTATCCAATTCTGTTGCTTGCGCGCTTCACTCGCCACACAACCCTAAGGTTTTCAATCTCTCCAGAGTGCGGGGTTAAACATTGCGATAATCGCGAGTGTCTCAAGACGCCCAACAACCATCGCGCCGCAGAGCGTCAGTTTGGCAGCTGGGCTCAACTGTCCCAGCATGATTGGCGTTTCTGCAGCAGCATGTACCAAAGGCCCCGTTGTCGACAGCGCGGCAACCGCCAAAACCATGGCCTCCTCAAATCCAACCCCTGTAAATGTGAGGACAAGCGTCACAAAAGTCATAGAGAGTGCAAACAACATAAAGAAAATCCATGCAACATAAGCCCCCTTTGAGCGCATGCGTCGGCTTTGGCTACTGGCCCGCCCGACAGAAGACGGGTGCACAAGGCGCTGCATCTCTCGCAGACCATTCAAATACAGCGCATAGACGCGCAATAGTTTCACGCCCCCTGCCGTTGTGGCAACGCCACCGCCAATAAGCGCAAGCCCCAAAAGAATAAGCCCCGGTGCGCCCAGACCAGACCAGCCCCGTGAAGCCTCCCAATCCGCGCTCTCAAATCCGGTCGTCGTCAAAAAGGACATGACTGTAAAAAAACTGCCCCAGAGAGCACGCAGCGCCAAAACGATGTTTTCTTCTTGCGCGACCTCAAAAGACGCAACCCAATGACGCGCAAAAAGCAAAAACGTCACCCCAATGACAATCATCATCCCCATACGAAATTCAGGGTCGTTGTGAAGCCCATGCCGCCCCGTTGTGATCGTATCCGTCGAGAAAGTCAGCCGTGACAAACCGAAGAATAAGAACAGGAATATAACAAATTCTCCACGCAACCCCGAAGCACTGCCCTCAAGCCCACCTGTCGCAGAGATGCCACTGGTAGAAAGTGTGGCCATCGCGTGGATCACAGCGACAAGAGGTGTATCTCCAATAATGATCAAGCAAATCGCCAAAACAGCTGTAAGCCCGACATAGAGCGGCGCAAGCCCCGCCAAGCCCCGAATGAGGCGCCTACTATCATTGGCAGGAACATAACGGTCCAAAGGGACATCTCCGCGCCCTGGTTCTGCAGACGCGGTGACTTCAAACCCGCCAAGCGCCAAAGGCGCAAGAACAGCCGCCGCGGTGATCCAAACAAGCAAGCCCCCAAGCCAGCCAACCTGCGCGCGCCAAAGATGCATGGTTCCCGAAAGCCGACCCGGCTCAAAAAGTGGCGCACCCGTTGTGGTAAAAGCTGAAACCATCTCAAAATACGAATTGAGAAAGCTGGTTGTTTGAACCGCCTCATAAAAAGGGACCGCTAACAAAAGTGGTAGCAGGAAATATGCCGCAACCACAGCCGCAAGATTACCAAGCCCACCACGTCGGCGTGTTCGCCCCGAGCTCAGCGTGATCACGATCAAGATCGAAACAAACAGACCGAGAGACCCTGCGTAGAAAAAGACGCGCGCTTCGTGGTGGTTGTTCCAGTTCAGCGCGTGAACGGCAGGAACATACATCGAAAGAGATGCCAACAACGTGAGCTGCAAAAACAAAGGGATCTCGGCGAGGCGTTTCATGGCTTAGAAAAAGTCGATCGTGACTTGCAGCAATCGCTCCACCTCTGGCACATCTGCCGCCATAGCGAAAAGCACAATCACATCGCCCTCTTCGACACGGGTGCCCCCATGCGGCTTTATCACTTCGCCATTTTTCATAAGCGCGCCAATGAGCACACCCTCGGGAAACGGAATATCCCGTATGGCCTGACCAGAAATTGGCGAGGTCGAGAGAACTTCTGCCTCGATAATCTCTGCTTCGGCATCTCCGATAGAATAAACGCCTTTCACGCGGCCGTGGCGAATATGGCGCAAGATTGAGCTCACAGTCGTTGCGCGCGGATTGATATAGGCGTCAATACCCATTGGCGCCATAAGCGGGATCAGGGTCGGGTCATTGATGAGGGCAATCGCCATTTTGCAGCCCTCGCTCTTGGCACGGACAGCGGCCAGCAGGTTTGTCTTGTCGTCATCGGTCACACAAAGCACCGCATCTGCCCGTTCGATATTGGCCTCAGCCAAAAGAGCTACATCCAATCCATCGCCGTTGAGTACAATCGTGCGCTCCAATGCATCGGCTGCGTGTTCCGCTGTAGTTCTGTTCCGCTCAATAACCTTCGCTCTGATCCGTGTTTCGTGCTTTTCAAGAGCCAGCGCCACAGTAAGGCCGACATTTCCTCCACCAATCAGCACAACGCGTTCTTGCTTCGCTGAGCTTTTGCCGAAGACCTCAAGTGTGCGTGGCACATCTTCACGCGCGATACAAAGATAGCACTCATCACCAACAAAAAGCTGATCACCAGCATCGGGCGCAAACAATCTCCCCTTGCGACGCACGCCAATCACGATCACCTTCAACGTTGAAAAGAGGTCAGAAAGCTGGCGCAAAGGCGTGTTTATCACTGGACAATCGGCTTCAAGCCTGATCCCCAAAACTTGCGCTTTGCCCCCCATAAACGTCTCGATATCAAAGGCAGACGGTGCTGAAAGACGGCGCAGCGCCGCTTCGGCCACTTCCCTTTCAGGGCTGATCACGACATCAATCGGCAAGTGGTCACGGCGGTAAAGGTCTGAGTAGATCGCCGTTAGATAGCTCTGAGAGCGCAATCTCGCAATTTTGCGCGGAACCGAAAAAATCGAGTGAGCGACCTGACAGATCACCATATTCACTTCGTCAGAATGGGTCGCTGCAATAACCATATCAGCATCGCGCGCTCCCGCTTTGTCTAGAATATCAGGATATGACGCAAAGCCCGCAAACCCCTGGACATCCAAAGTGTCCATCGCGCGGCGCACGAGATCAGGGTTGCTATCAATGACAGTGACGTCGTTGGCTTCTCCGGACAAATGGCGCGCAATTTGCCAGCCAACTTGCCCTGCCCCGCAAATGATCACTTTCATAGGTCTTCCCCGATCCTTGGTGAGGTTTCGTGCCAGAAGCGCCTCAAGGCGTCAATTCCTTTGTCATGCTGATGCTATAGGCATTTCTTTGCCTTTAGACCACGTCCGCGCTCTTAAGCAAATGACTTCGCTCAAAATATCCGCCACAGCGGCGCATATACATCGGGGAAACAGATGTGCCAGACACGCTTTATTTGGGCCGCCACGCTTTTTCTGTCGGCCTAAATTCCACTCTATATCGATTATAATCAAGGCGTTCGAATCCAGACATCTAGAGACACGGCGACAGGCTGGCGCCTGCGGCCACGACAACACACTTCTCAAAGCTAAGCTCCCAAAGCTGAGTTATCCGCAACCAAGGTGCAACATGGCAGATCGTATCCCCATAGGCGTTCTACTCTTCCTCACCTTCATGTTCAGCAATCCGCGCCCCTGAGCGGTTTGAGGTCACAACACCAAGGGATTTAAGCTTGCGGTGCAAGGCCGAGCGCTCCATTCCGACAAACTGAGCCGTGCGAGAGATATTGCCGCCAAAACGGTTAATTTGGGTGAGCAGATACTCGCGCTCAAATTCTTCTCGCGCCTCACGGAGAGGCAATGTTGCCATGACACTCGGCAAGACAATCTTGCCTGTGTCATCATTGCCCTGCAGCGTGTCACCAGCAGAGAGTTCTTTGGCGCTAATGTCCCCGTTGCTGTCGCCCAAAATAAGCAGCCGCTCGATCATGTTTTTCAACTGACGCAAATTTCCAGGCCAGGTCATCGTCTGCAAAAGCGCCAGCGCATCGTCGCTCACAGCGCGCTGAGCCAGCCCCTGCTCTTTGTTCAATCGCTCGATAAAGTGCTGCGCAAGTAATGGGATATCCTCGCGCCTGTCCTCTAAAGAGGGCACAGCAATCGGAACTACATTCAAGCGATGGTATAGTTCTTCTCGAAAGCGTCCTGCCGACACTTCGCTCTCCAGATTCTTTGACGTCGACGAGACAACCCGCAGATCAACCTTGACTTTATTGGTGCCACCAACGCGCAAAAACTGCTGATCGACAAGCACACGCAGAATTTTGGATTGCGTACCGAGCGGCATATCTGCGATCTCATCAAAATAAATGATCCCGCCATTGGCCTCTTCCAGCAAGCCCATTTCCACGCCCTTTTCGAGACTTTCGCGCCCGAAAAGAACGTTTTCCATCTGGTCAGGTTCGATGGCAGCACATCCAACTGTCACAAATGGCGCAGCTGCACGGTTGGAATTGCTATGGATATAGCGTGCAGCACTTTCCTTGCCCGAACCCGAAGGCCCCGACAGCATTACGCGACCGTTTGATTTTGTGACCTTATCCAGCTGCCCCTGCATCGCACGAAATGCAGCCGAACCACCGATCATCTCTGACGGGACAGTCTCTTTGCGGCGCAGCTCGATGTTCTCGCGACGCAACCTCGAAGTCTCCATGGCGCGGCGAATAACGACCAAAAGCTGGTCGATGTTGAAAGGCTTTTCGATGAAATCATATGCCCCCTGACGGATCGCAGCGACAGCGATCTCGATATTGCCGTGCCCCGAAATAATCACCGTAGGCACTTCGGGGTAATCTGTCTTCACGGCTTTAAGAATATCAATACCGTCCATCTTGCTGTCTTTAAGCCAGATATCGAGAATAAGAAGGCCGGGGCGCTTCTCATGCACCTCTTTCATCGCATCGTCTGAGTTCCCAGCGAGCCTTGTCGTAAAGCCCTCATCCTCCAAAATATCCGAGATCAATTCCCGAATATCGCGTTCGTCATCTACAATCAGAATATCGCTCATATTGCCCTCATTCCGCACTGGTATCTAGTTTAATGTCACTTTCACTGCCTAGACTCAGAGGCAGCCGTATTAGAGCCATAGCTCCGTGGTGGCTCTCACCCTCAAAAAGCGCGGCATCCTCTAGTTTGAGGCTCCCGCCATGCTCTTCGATAATCTTCTTCACAATCGGCAGGCCAAGCCCTGTCCCCTTGTCCCGTGTCGTCACATAGGGTTCAAAAAGTTTGGCGCGGTCTTCAGGAAGGCCGATGCCATTGTCCGAAATGGAAATTTCTGCGTCATTATCCACGCGCCGCGCTGCAATTTTGATCTGTGGGACGATGTCTCCCCCGAGGTCTTCTAGGCGCGTCTCAATGGCTTCGCCGGCATTCTTGATCAGATTTGTCAAAGCTTGCCCGATCATTGTTGCGTCATACTGGCCTTCTAGTGGCTCTCCACCAAGATCAACATCAAAACGGACATCAGGTTGTCCCGCCTTTTGAAGTGTAATCGCTCCGCTCAAAAGCGTGCAGAGGTCTTCTGCCCGTCGCTCAGGCTCAGGCATCCGCGCAAATTTGGAAAACTCATCAACAATGCGGCGCAAGTCATTGGTTTGTCTTACAATAACATCAGTCAGCTCTGAAAGCTTTGATGCGTCCGCTTCAGCCAGTTCGCGTGAAAATTTGCGCTTGATACGCTCCGCCGAAAGCTGGATGGGCGTCAATGGATTCTTAATCTCATGCGCAATGCGTCGCGCAACATCACCCCAAGCCGCCATCCGCTGCGCACTCACCAGATCAGTCACATCGTCAAAAGCAACAACATAGCCTTCTATCTGGCCGCCCTCGCCCTCTCGCACCGACATACGCACCAGCAAGTTCTCCAGATGTCCTGCCCGCGTGACCTTCACTTCGTCTTGAACGATCCCGCTACTGCTCTGCAAAACCGCCTCAAAGATCGGACCAAACTCGGGCACAGCAACGCGTAGTTCGAGAGTGTCTTTGGTACTTTCCCAGTCCAGCAATCGCTCTGCAGAGCGGTTCACAAAAGCGACGCGCCCCTCGGCGTCCAAGCCGACAACGCCAGAGGTCACAGAGCTCAAAACAGAGTCAAACATGCGCCGACGCCGTTCAATTTGCTCGGTGTTCTCCAAAAGGCGATCACGCTGACCTTTGAGTTGACGGGTCATCTGGTTGAACAAGCGGCTCAACTGGCTGATTTCGTCATCACCCTCTTCTTCGATCACCTGCGTATCAAGATTGCCCTCGCCTACCCTCTGGGCAGCACTCGTTAGCCGCCCAACTGGGCGTGATAGCCGCTCGGCAAACCATAGGCCAAGCCATACGGCTGCGAGAATAAGAATGACAGCAAACCCAAGATAAACCAGACCGAACTGGAACAAAACTTGCCCGCGATCGCTTTCCAACTGATTGTAAAGGCGTACGTTTTCCTGCGTTTCACTCAACAGGTTCAGGATTTGCCCGTCAACGTCGCGGCTCACATAAACCAATCTATCTGGAAATGTAGCCAGCGGTACGATGGCGCGAAACTCATTGTTATTCCAATCCTGAATAACCGCAATACCGACCTCACGGGCCTCTTCTATCTTGGCAGCGCTCGGTTTTTCAAAGTTGAAAAGATAAGAGCGCTCACCGCGCGCCTTAAGCTCTCCGACCCCGTCGATCACATAGGCTTCGCGCATATCGGGCTGAAAGCGTTGCTGCCCAAGCGTTAGAACTTCACGCAAATCTGGGTCGCGCATAAAGGGCGTGAGCGAGTGTTCAAAGTCAATCACCCGCGCCAAAGACTGTGCGTTGCGCATCAAGTTGTCGCGGTGCTCCCCCTCATAAGCCTCAGCGGCAGAGAGAGACGAACCAACCACTTGCCGTACGCGGTCTGAGAACCAGCCTTCAAGGCCAAGGTTCACAGTCAGCACAGCAAAAATCGCCACAGTAACAGTCGGGATCAAGGCCATAATTGTGAACACGCCCGTCAAGCGCAGGTGCAAATTCGACCCCGCCGAACGCGAGCGCCGTGCCGCAATCATCTTGGCCACGCGCTGCATGACAAGCGCCGCAACAAGCAATACGTAAACAAGATCAGCAAGCAGAACGATCCGAAGCGCAGGAGATCGTGCGCCTTGGTCAAAAGGACCAAAGACAAGGAAGGTCGCCAGAACAAGAACTGGCCCCAGAATCACCAATCCGAGTGTCGCAAAGTTCTGCACACGTCTACGACGACGCAGCTTGCTCAACCGGTTCCAGCTTAACTTATGTGGTCGGGAGGCCACGCTTACGCCTCCCCCATACTGTGTTGCATCAACCCTCAACCGCCAAATCTGGTGGCTTGAACCTCGCATGATGCAAGGCCGCCACGCTTCTGTTGCGGTTTTACATCAATTTGCGGCGCCGTGTCACGCTTATATCGAGGTCGCTGATCTTCTTTCTCAACGTATTTCTGTTGAGGCCCAACAAATCAGCACATTTCGCCTGATTACCCCCTGTCGCATCCAGTGCGATCTCGATCAGAGGCAGCTCCATTTCACGCAAAATCCGAGCATAAAGTCCGGGGGGCGGCAAAGCATCACCGTGCAAATCAAAGTAACGCTTCACATGACGTGCAACGCTTTCTGCGAGCTTTTCGTCAGACAAAGACCCAAGGCTCGGCGCCAAAGCAGGCTGCGCGGCCAAAGCCGATCCGACTTCAGTCTCGCTGATTTCGCCACTGCGCGCAGTCAAAGCCAATCGCTCGACGGTATTGGCGAGCTGGCGCACATTTCCAGGCCAGCTGTAATGTCTGAGCGCCTCCAGCGCGGCAGGTGCAAAACTGTGTGCGGCCCCCGTCGCGCGGCTCTGACTTAGGAAATGTTCTGCAAGCAGCCCTATATCTTCCACACGCGCCCTCAAAGACGGCAGACTCAAGACGGCCCCATCAAGACGATAAAACAAATCATTGCGCAGCTTGCCCTGCGCCATCGCTTGGGACAATTCCATCTGAGACGTCGCCAAAAAGCGCGGGCCATTGCGCCCAGCTGCGTCCATGAGGTGTACCGCTTTCATCTGATAGGCATCAGGCAGATCACTGATCTCTTCAAACAACACTGTGCCCTGCCCCGCCTCAGAGAGCACATCGGCCAGCGCACCGCTCTTGCCAAAAGCGCTTTCGGTCAGAACCACAAAAGGCTGGGTCCGCCTGTCGGACATATCGTGAATGACCCGCGCGACAAGAGACTTTCCCGCGCCGCTCTCGCCCGTCACGATAACAGGCAAATTGGCGTTTAGAACACGCGCCACAAGCTTATACACCTCTTGCATCGGGACAGAACGCCCCACAAGCGGCAGTTCGTTTGGTTCGGGCGAAACATTCATCGCGCGCCCACCGCCACGCTTTCGGCTGACCTCAAGAGCTTTCGCCGTGCGCTTCATCAGGTCAGGCAAATCAAAGGGCTTGGGCAAATAATCGAAGGCCTCGGCCTCAGCCGCCTTGATCGTCGTCATGATAGTGTTCTGCGCCGAAATAACGATAACAGGCAAGTCAGGTCTGTCTGCGGCGATCTTGGGCAACATCTCAAGTCCATTGCCATCAGGCATCATGACGTCAGTGATCACAACATCACCGAGCCCCTCGCCAACCCATCGCATAAGCGTCGTGAGTGAACTTGTCGCCTGAACTTTGCAGCCCGCACGCGTTAGCGCTTGGGTCAGAACCGTTCTGATGGTGCGGTCATCATCCGCAACAAGCACCGTGCCATCCATCTAACTCTCCTTTTCAGTCGCTCTAGGCGCACGCGGCAAAGACAGCCGAAAGACTGTTGCACCAGGTTCGGAACGCACCGAGACCCAGCCTTCATGTGCCGCCATAATTTTTGCTGTAAGTGCCAGCCCGAGCCCTGTTCCGTTCTCACGGCCCGAAACAAAGGGCTCAAAAATATCGTCGATCATATCGGGCGCAATCCCGCGCCCGTTATCAATCACTTCGATCTGAAGCGGCAAAGGCCGCCCCAGCCCATCTTCTGTGCGCAGGCGAAACCCGTGCTCATATGATGTGCGCAAGCGGATCACACCTCCTGCACCAGCCGCCTCTGCCGCGTTTTTCAGAAGGTTGAGCAAAACCTGCAAAAGCTGATCCGCATCAGCCCAAGCCTCTGGCAAAGACGGATCATACTCTTCAATAATTTGGACATCCGCCCCCACACCAAGCTGCGCTGAACGGCGCGCACGGTCGAGCACATCGTGTAGATTCACAGGTGCACGTTCAGGCGGACTCAAATTGCCGAACTCCTCCACTTGCTCCAAGAGTTTCACAATCCTGCGGCTCTCAGCAACGATCAGATCGGTGAGTTCCAGATCATCTCCGCGCAACTCCATCGTCAGGAGCTGTGCGGCGCCCGTGATACCCGCCAAAGGGTTCTTGATTTCGTGCGCGAGCATCTCGGCCATACCGATCACAGAGCGCGCAGCTGTTTTGGCACGGCGGCCTTTGGGCAGATTGCTCACCTGCGCCAACGGCGTGATCAGTAGCAGCATCCGTGCCGCCTCATAAGGCGCAAGCTGTAAATCGCACCGCTCGAGAGCACGACCGGATCGCGCCAGCCCGACATCGCGTACAAACAGCGGCGCATCCTCACGCCGTGCCCGCTCAAAAGCTTCGTTGAGAGCGTTTTCAAAGCTCACGGCTTCAAACAAAGGTTTACCAGCGAGGCTTTTCTCGGACCCCATCAAAAGCTGTTCTGCTGCAGGGTTTACCGCTTCGATACGATCATCCGCCCCTATCAATAAGGCTGGCAGCGGCAAGGACGTCCAGAGTTTGTCTGCATCCTTCATGCAGCGCTCCTCTCAGTCGTCGCGAGCGGTATTAAACGCAAAACCTGTGCCGTATCCGTCGCGGTCAGGACCTCGCGCCGCAGCGCCACAGGCGTATTGGCTACATCCATGTACCATCCCAAATGCTTGCGTGCCATCCGCGCACCCAACTGAACACCATAAAACGTAAGCATAGCCTCGTAATGACCTGTAATCATGTCACTAAATGCGCTCCCTTCGGGAATCGATGGCGCTGCCGTATCGCCCAACTCATGGGCAATCTGTTGCAAGGCCCAGGGCCGCCCCTGCGCACCGCGCCCAATCATCACACCGTCGGCGCCAGAGGCTCCAAGCGCATTGCGTGCATCACTTGCGCTACAAATGTCACCATTGGCAAAAACAGGAATTTTCACTGCCTCTTTCACAGCGCGAATAGCCGCCCAATCTGCCCGCCCTTTGTAAAACTGACAGCGCGTACGACCATGGATCACCAAACGCTTTACACCCGCACTCTCAGCACGCTGAGCAAGCTCGGCTGCATTCAAGCTATCGTCGTCCCAGCCAAGGCGCGTCTTTAGCGTAACAGGCAGAGTGACAGCCGCAGTCACCGCTTCAATCATCCTCAATGCATAGTCCAGATCACGCATCAAAGCTGATCCAGACAAGCCTCCAACGACCTTCTTAGCTGGGCACCCCATATTGATGTCGATCACTTGCGCGCCATTGTCCGCCACCATTTGTGCAGCTTCGGCCATCCAATATGGATCACGCCCAGCGAGTTGAACGGCCGTATTGGCGCTTTCAAAGCCAAGTTCTGCTTTTTCACGGACACCCTTTTTGGCCTGCACCATCTCTTGACTGGCCACCATTTCACTGACCACAAAACTTGCACCAAAGGAGGAAACAAGATTGCGGAAGGGCAGATCAGTGATGCCAGCCAGTGGTGCAAGTGCCACTGGCGGATTTTGGAGCAGTGTTTGGCTGGTATTTTGCATTGTTATGTCCGCATCTTCATCCTAGCCCTAAGGGGCTTTTCATAAGTGTCTCAAGCTCTTACGCCCGCGCGCACCCTACACTCAAACCTATTGCACAAAAAATAAGCAGTTTGCACGTTATTTCATCGCATTGCCCTTCCGCGCCTCAATGATACAAGACATTCTAACGAAAGGATCAATGATGAAGATCGCCGCTATTCTTGTCGCAGCTGGCCGCGGAACCCGTGCTGGAGCGGGGCTGCCCAAACAGTGGCGCGCACTGGCTGGCCAACGCGTCTTTGACTGGACATATCAAGCCTTCAAATCGCATCGCGACATCGCTCATGTTATCGCTGTGGTACACCCCGATGATCACGCCTGCCTGCCCGCTGGCCTTGAAGCCGTTCACGGCGGTGAAACCCGTGCTGCCTCTGTGCGCGCGGGGCTTGAGGCACTTGATGGCGCAGGCTTTAGCCACGTGCTGATACATGACGCGGCACGCGCCTGCGTTTCCCCCGCCACCATCTCGGGCGTCATTGAAGCGCTCCAGTCAAGCGAAGCTGCCGCCCCCGCGCTGCCAGTGACAGACGCGCTCTGGCTGGGCGCCGATGAGCGCGTCACTGGCACACAAGCGCGCGAAGGCCTCTTCCGCGCCCAAACACCGCAAGGGTTTGCTTTCCCCGCTATTCTCGCCGCACACCGCGCCCATCAAGGAGATGCGCTGGATGATGTTCAGATTGCTCGCAGTGCTGGGCTTGATGTCACGATCACACTGGGCGATGAAGACAACCTAAAGCTCACCCACGCGCAGGATTTTATCCGCGCCGAGCGCATCTTGAGAGGCAACATGGACATTCGTCTTGGCAATGGGTTTGACGTACACGCTTTTACGACAGGTGATCATGTCGTCCTCTGCGGCGTCACAATTCCACACAACAAAGCTCTGCTAGGCCATTCTGACGCTGATGTCGGAATGCATGCGATCACGGACGCACTCTATGGCGCGATGGCCGAAGGCGATATCGGGCGCCACTTTCCGCCCAGCGATCCCCAATGGAAGGGCGCTGCAAGCCATATCTTCCTTGCCCATGCCTGCAAACTTGCCCGCTCCAGCGGCTATGACATAAACAATATCGACTGCACGCTGATCTGCGAACAGCCCAAAATAGGCCCGCACGCCGACGCAATGCAAGCCGAGCTCTCCCGCATTATGGAGCTGGACACATCCCGTATTTCTGTAAAAGCGACAACCTCAGAGCGCCTTGGCTTCACAGGCCGCGAAGAAGGGATCGCCGCCATCGCAACAGCAACCTTGGTGAAATCATGAAACCTCTCGCGACACTCGCAGGAACATTTTTCTATGTGGGCTATATGCGCCCGTTTTCAGGGACTTGGGGCTCTGCTGCCGCCCTCCCCGTAGCCTATGCGCTCAATCTGGTTGGCGGCTATTGGCTTGTTGCAATCGGCGCGCTTGCGGCCTTTCTCATCGGTTGGTGGGCCACGTCGGTTATGATCGAAGGGCAGGATGACCACGACCCCTCAGAAGTTGTCATAGATGAAGTCGCAGGTCAGTGGATTGCGCTTTTACCAGTCCTGATCGGCGCATCGCACGCTGGCGTTGACGCCCTTGCGCTCTGGCCAGGTTGGCTCGTGGCCTTCTTTGGGTTTCGCTTCTTTGATATTCTGAAACCCGGCCCCATCGGCTGGGCCGATCAGCGAGGCGATGCCTTGGGTGTGATGCTCGATGATATCATCGCAGGTGTCACCGCGGCCCTCACTGTGGGCCTCGCAGCCTATGTCTGGCATGGGCTCTTGATGTGAGCGCCGCGGCCCTCCTTCAAGCCGCGCGCACCGCTGGCCTCACACTTGTAACTGCCGAAAGCTGCACCGGAGGCATGGTCGCCGCCGCCCTGACAGATATCGCTGGCAGCTCGGATGTCTTTGAGCGTGGCTTTGTCACCTATTCCAACGCTGCCAAACGCGAGATGCTAGGTGTCAAAGAACAAACACTTATCGCCCACGGCGCTGTGTCTGAAGATGTCGCAAGCGAAATGGCCGACGGTGCGCTCGAACGCTCACACGCCAGCCTAGCTGTATCCATCACAGGTATCGCAGGGCCTGGCGGCTCCGAGCACAAACCCGAAGGCCGCGTCTGCTTTGGCCTTGCCCAACTTGGCAAAGCCACCAAGACAGAAACGGTAGACTTCGGTGCTCTTGGCCGTGCCGAAGTGCGGCACGCGGCATGCCTTCACGCCCTCGCGCTCTTACTCAAGGCAGCCTCCACATAGCGCACATTTTTCAGGCGCGGATGCTAAATATCGCCTAAAATTGAGGCAATACGCAAAACGCCCGCGATTTAAGCGTTCACGCCCCTTCTTTCAGCACTCCGCCTGCGCTTTGAGCACTTCAAAGCAAAGAAGGAATACTAAAATGAACGGAGCCGACACCGCTTGGATCATCGTAGCAACAGCGCTGGTCCTTTTCATGTCCCTACCCGGCCTTGCGCTCTTCTACGGCGGCCTTGTCCGGGCGCGTAACGTGCTCAGCGTATTTATGCAGGTCTACGCCATCGCGTGCTTGATGAGCGTGCTTTGGCTTGCTGTGGGCTATTCTATCGCCTTTGGTGGGGCCAATGCTTACTGGGGCGGCCTTGACAAAGCTTTTCTCTGGGGCGTTGATGCAGACAGCCTCTCAGGCAGCCTCCCCGAAATTCTTTTCTTCGCCTTCCAAATGACCTTCGCCATCATCACCCCGGCCCTGATCGTTGGTGCATATGTTGAGCGTATCGGCTTTGGTTTCGTGCTGCTCTTCTCAGGACTTTGGATGCTGCTATGCTATGCGCCCGTTGTGGCTTGGATCTGGGGCGGCGGCTTTCTGTCGGATGGCGGTATTTTTGGTGACACAGGCGTGCGTGACTTTGCAGGCGGCATCGTGGTGCACGAGACAGCAGGCCTCGCAGCCCTCGTGATTGCTGCGGCTCTCGGCCCGCGCCGCAACGCAACGACACCTCCGCACAACCCTGGCTATGTCTTTATCGGCGCAGCAATGCTCTGGGTTGGCTGGTTCGGCTTCAATGGCGGCTCACAGCTTGCAGCCGATGGTGGTGCAGCCATGGCCCTGACCGTTACACATATCTCCGCGGCAACGGCCTCACTCACTTGGGCGCTATGGGAGCGCATCAAATACGGCAAATCCTCACTTGTCGGCATCGTCACAGGCACAATCGCAGGTCTTGCGAGCATTACACCAGCCTCTGGCTTTGTTGGCCCCGTCGAAGCCCTTTTGATTGGTGCGGTCGCAGGTGTGCTTTGCCAAGAGGCTGTGACGCTCATTCGTCATAAGCTCAAGATCGACGACACGCTCGATGTCTTTGCCGTACATGGTGTCGGCGGAATCTTCGGAACGATAATGATCGCGGCTTTCGGAGCTGGCTCATGGGCCGCACAGCTCGGCAGCCTTGCCATCGTCGGCGTGTTTACAGTCGTCGTGAGCTACGCTCTGCTCAAGTTCTGTGCACTGATCACGCCTCTTCGTGTAGATCAGGAAACAGAGGTGAACGGGCTTGACCTCGCGGTCCACGGCGAACGCGCCTACGACCACAGCTCCTAAATGATACGGGCGCTCTTCGGGGCGCCCGTTTTCCAGTCTGTTTTCTATTCGGTGATTACAGACAGAAGCGCTTGGACATCTGCACTCTGCACAACATCCCAGAAACGCGCCGCCTCAGCTTTGGGCAAGACACCTTCTCCCTTGGCCAAAAGCTTCTCAAGACGCGCCTCAAAGCTCATCGGTGCGCGCAAGTCATGTTCCACCTGAACGACCTGTCCGCCCGCCTCAAGCGTGACACGTGACGCCTCCTCGCTCACTCCCTCAACCGCAATCACCTCAACCTGCGCCATAATCGCTCGCGCAGCATCCGTCATTGGAAAGAGGCCCTGCAATCCCACTTCATCCACACCTGTGCCGCCGTTCTGTATTAAAAGCGCCGCCAAAGCGCGGTATGAGAACTTTGCCTCCAGCGCATCCTTAACACTTGGCTTGTTGCACACGCTCATCCAGCGTGGATGGGTACGTACTGTGATCCGCTCGGGCGCGGGCATCCTCTGCAAAGCTTCGCTCAGTGCCTCGATCATTGCGTGAGTGCCGTGGCAGCAAGGGTAAAACTTATGCGTCACCGCCTCAAAAAGCCACGTTTCGCCAATCCCGTCCCAGGCCGCGTGGTCCCTGATGCCGTGATGGGTCTCTGCAAAGGCTTCAAACACAGCCTCAGAGCCAGACAGCCTCGCTTCAGCCATCAAAACAGCTTCGACACCATTGGCCGCCGCCATACCCGCATTCACGGGCTTCATCCCCGTGCCAAACTGCGCCTTCAGCCCAGCCGCAAAGCCCGCTGCGTTGCTCAAAGCAGCCCGCGCATCACTGTGCCCCGCCGCGACACTCGCCGCCACAGCAGCACCGATTGCACCAGCCGTCGCGGTCTGGTGATAGCCAATCTGATAGTGATCCCGACCGAGCCAAACCCCAAAGCGCGTCGCCGCCTCGGCGCCCATCAAAGCCGCGCGCAAGATCGTCTCAAAAGATGCGCCCCGTGCCTCACCAACAGCGACTGCAGCAGGAATTACAACCGTGCTCACATGGCCGATATGGGCAAAATGCGTATCATCATAATCCAACGCATGGCTCACAGTTCCATTTGCGAGTGCCGCCATCCGCGCAGTCGCACCGCCGCCAAAGAAAAGCGAAGCCTCACCCTGCCCGCCAGCATACGCCAGCGCACTCTCGGCCACGGCATCACCCTTTGCAGCGCGGCCCACAATCAGCCAATCCAGCAGACATAGACGCATCACATCAGTCGCCGAGCGAGGCAACTCCGCCTCTCGCTGCGTTTCATAGAACGCCGCCAGTGTCTCAAGTGCATTCATCCGTAGAGTTCCTTTGCACGAGCCTCAAAGGCCTTCACAATCCGCTGCATGGCCTCATAAAAGAAAAGCCCACCAGCCTTCTGCAATAAAAAATTCTTGAACTCGAAATCCACATCAAAGCGCACTTCACAGCCGCCCTCCGCCGTAACAAACCGCCAATTTGAGCGCATATATTTGAACGGCCCGTCCAGATACTCGGTTTCGATCCGCGCATCCCCTTCAAACATCCGCACGCGGCTGCCAAAGCGTTCCCGAAACACCTGAAACCCAATCACAAGATCGGCCAGCATTTCCTCACCGTCATCAATCGGCGTAACCGAACGCACACGCGCTGCAGAACACCACGGCAAAAACTCTGGATAGCGCGCCACATCGCCCACCAGCTGATACATCTGCTCAGGGCTATAGGGCAAAACCCGCGTCTCTTCGTGTTTGGGCATGGGGCCTCTTAAGTTTCGCGTTTACAGTGCCCCCCCATTTCGTATGGTAGCGCGCAGAATTCAAGGGGGTAGCATGCAACAGCGTCCATATGTGATCGACGAACTCATCTCGGCCAAAGCCATCGCGGCACGGATCGAACAGCTGAGCCGTGCCATCAAGACAGAGTACAAAGATACAGACAAGCTCGTGGTCGTTGGGCTCCTGCGCGGTTCTTTTGTCTTTATCGCCGATCTCGTGCGCGAGCTTGATTTGCCTGTCGAAGTCGACTTTCTCGAGGCCAGCTCTTACGGCGACGGAATGGAATCGTCTCGCGAAGTGCGCATCCTAAAAGACATCCGCGGCCAGATCGAAGGCCGCGATGTGCTGGTCGTCGAAGATATTATCGATACAGGCTTTACGCTGGAGCATGTGTTGCATCTTCTGCAAAGCCGTAAGCCGCGCAAACTGCGCACCATTGCCCTTCTCGACAAACCCACACGCCGCGAAACGGGCGTTAAGGCCGACTGGATCGGCTTTGAAATCCCTGATGAATTTGTTGTGGGTTACGGGATCGACTTTGCCCAACGCAATCGTAACCTGCCCTTTATCGGATGCGTACGCTTTCTGGCCGAAAACGAAGCTTAATCTGCAATATCCTCGCCAGACAGACGCAAGCTTTTGGCGCGCAAAAAGGCACAGAGCCGCCGCTGAACTTCGCGTAGGCGCGGCGTCATCCGTCTGTCTTTATGGGTCAGAACCCAGATCGGCACCCGCGCGCCCTCAAGCGGCCCATGCCGGCGCACAAGCGCTGACACCTCATCACCAAGGCAGCATGGCAAAAGGGCCTGCCCCAGCCCTTGAAGCGCCAACGCCCGCAAGACTAAAAAGCTGTCCGCTTGTGCCCCGAACACATTGGGGCGGCCTGCGGTTTCCTCCACAAGCCAGCGGGCTGCGGTGGAGCGTTTCAATGCGCCTTGCAGGCCAAGCCAGCGTATCTCTTCAGCTGCCATGTCTGGGCGAGCATAAACACCGAAGCCAAGAAACCCTTCGGCCTCGCCACGCAACACTTCAGGCAACTTCAGCGCAGGGCGCACAGCAATATCCGCCTCAAGACGTGCTAAATCTGCGTAATCGTTTGAGCATAAGAGTTCAATTTCAAGCTCTGGGTTGACCTCTGTCATATGCTTTACAAACTCTGGCAGCACAGCCTGACAAAACGTATCTGTCGATGACAATCGCACCACACCCGCAATCGCGTCCGCACGCCCCTGCATGCGTTGGGCGACTGAAAAAATCGCCTCTTGCGCCTCTCGAGCCGCTTCAATCACCCCCGCTTTGTCATCTAACAGAGAGTATCCATGGCTTTGGCGCTCAAACACAGGCGCACCGTGTTCTTTCTCAAAATTAGCGATCCGCCGCAAAACCGTTGCATGATTTACGCCAAGCAGCCGCGCCGCGGCGCTGATCGTACCAGTGTCTGCAACTGCCAAGACAAATTTAAGGTCGTCCCAACTATATCTGTGCATAAATCGATAGTTCACCTGCGTAATTACAGAATACGCATCAAGTTTAGCACAGATATACTGCTCTTGGGAGTACTCTCAGCCACTCTCTTCCATTTGCCCCCCGGCTCCAGTCGCCCTCCTAAGAAAGGAAACACAATGCGTCACCTTACCCTCCCTGTGCTCGACCTCGCACTCGTGGCCAGCTTCACAACTGTCGCCAACAGTGACACAGCCGCCAACGCAGCAATGCTTAAAGCCATCGAAGCCCGTCAGGCTCAGATGCAACTCTATGCCTTCAATCTCGGACAGCTTGGCGCGATGGCAAAAGGCGAGATGCCCTATGATGCTGGTCTTGCCAGTGCTGCTGCAGGCAATCTTGCCCAGCTCTCCAATCTCAACGGCGCAGCTGTTTGGCCCATGGGTTCCGACATCGACAGCCTTGGCAAAGATGTAACAACGGCCCTCCCTGCCATCTGGCAAAGCGGATCAGATGTCGGCGCAAAAGCAGCAGCCTTGCGTGAGGCAGCCGCGGCAATGCAAACCGCCGCTGGTGAAAGCCTTGAAGCGCTGCAAGGGGCGATTGGCGCAGTTGGCGCATCTTGCGGTGGCTGCCACAAGGTGTATCGTCAGTCTGACAGCTGACACGAGCCTATCTCGCGTTCGCGTGTGTCAGCCTTGCGCGCGAACGCTTTGAGAAAAGGAGATGACATGCGTCGCCTGATGATCCGCCTGACTGCTGTTATTGCCGTCTGCGGCTTAGCTGCCTGGCAGCTTTCCTCTCCCAAAAGCCTTCCTGAGGCAGCCCTTGCTGACCTAGTCGGAGATGCAGACGCGGGCGAACAGGTCTTCCACGCAGCAGGTTGTGCATCCTGCCACGCTGCTCCCGAAGCCCGCGGCGATGACAAGCTCGTGCTTGTCGGAGGCATGCGCTTTGCGTCTCCGTTCGGAACCTTCATTGCTCCAAATATCTCGTCCGATCCAATCCACGGCATCGGCGGCTGGAGCAAAACCGATCTGGCAAACGCGATGCTCTATGGCACGTCGCCCACAGGTCAACACTACTACCCTGCCTTTCCCTATGGCTCTTATGTGCGCATGAAACTGCGCCGCGATGGCCTTCAGGACCTCGCCAATCTGCATGCCTTCATGCAAACACTTCCAGCTTCAGAAACACCCAGCCAGCCACATGAGGTTGGCTTTCCCTTTAACATCCGACGTGGCCTTGGCCTCTGGAAGCGGGTTTTTCTGGATGATTACTGGGTTGCGTCAATGCCACTTGAAAGCGCTCCCCTGCAACGTGGGCGCTACCTTGTCGAAGCGCTGGGGCACTGCGGAGAATGCCACACACCAAGAAACCCTGTTGGCGCCCCAATCAATGCCCAGTGGCTCGCAGGCGCGGCCAACCCCTCAGGCGAAGGCCGCATTCCTGCGATAAATGCGCTCGACTGGAGCGAAAAGGACATCGCCTATTATTTAGAGACCGGCTTCACACCCGATTTTGACAGTGCTGGCGGTCATATGGCCGCTGTGGTCGAAAATCTGGCCAAGCTCCCCACGTCCGATCGAGCAGCAATCGCGGCCTATCTGGCCGCTTTGCCCTGATCGCTTTCGTCAACAAACAACCGCACTGGCAAAAAACGCGCGCTAGCGCTGTGCAAGCTTCTTTTCTCGTGCGTCACGGAGCCGCGCAAAGTCATCACCCGCATGATAGCTTGAGCGCGTCAGAGGTGTCGCCGAAACCATCAAGAAGCCCTTGCCATACGCAGCCGTTTCATAGGCCTTGAACTCGTCTGGATGCACAAAGCGGTCGAGCGTCTGGTGCTTTGGTGTCGGCTGCAAATACTGGCCAATCGTCAGAAAGTCGATATCCGCCGCACGCATATCATCCATCACCTGCATCACAGATTGCTTGTCCTCACCGAGGCCCACCATAATGCCTGACTTCGTGAAAATTGACGGATCAAGCTCTTTCACCCGCTGCAAAAGACGCAAGGAATGAAAATACCGAGCGCCAGGGCGCACTTCAGGGTAAAGCCCTGGGACCGTCTCGAGATTGTGGTTGAAAACGTCTGGTTTAGCTTTAACAACGATCTCCAACACACTGGGATCACACTTTAAAAAATCAGGCGTCAATATTTCAATCGTGGTCTCTGGCGAGCGGTGACGAATAGCACGAATGGTCTGGGCAAAGTGCTCCGCCCCCCCGTCTTCGACATCATCACGGTCAACCGAGGTGATAACAACATGGTTCAATCCGAGTTTCTCAACCGCGTTTGCCACACGTCCTGGCTCAAACGGATCAAGGTCTTCAGGCGGCTTTCCTGTAGCAATATTGCAAAACGAGCAAGCGCGCGTGCAAACTTCACCCATGATCATCATGGTAGCGTGGCCCTGGCTCCAGCATTCACCCGCATTCGGGCAAGCGGCTTCTTCGCAGACGGTGGTCAACTTGTGCTCGCGCATGATCTCGTGAGTCTTTTTATAACCGTCGCCTTGTGGCGCCTTGACCCTGATCCAGCTTGGCTTACGCGGCTGGGCGTTGTCGGGCTTGCGCGCCTTCTCGGGGTGGCGTTGTTCGGGTATCTTCAGATCACGCATGAGAGAGCTTCCTTCACAGTTCGCCCACCCATAGCCAAAACGCCGCGCCCTGTCACGCAGGAAGCGCGGCACTCAGCCTTTCGCTCAGTGCATAGCTCGCAACGGGCGCAGTCAGCCAATCATCTTATTGCGCTCGCCCAGACTGACATAATACCGCCCTAGCCGCTCCAGAGCGATGCGGAGCACAATCTACCCGGACCGGGCCGACCAGCCAAGTCCGCGCACCGCCGTTTCTAGCCCTTCAAGCTCACAACAACAGCGCAGGACAATATGTCCAAGCCCCGGTCCAAGCTCCAAAAGCGCCGCCGCCACGCGGTCTGCCGCGGCCTCTGCACTCAAAGGCTCCGTTTTCCGTCGTGCAGGTTGGCTCTCCTGCTCCAAGAGCGCCTCCCAAGCATAACTCGCGCCCTGCACCATTTGGGCCAATTCAAAGTCCTCACGCAGCCGTTCGCCAGCACTGACCTGTGCGGGAGCTAAAAACAATTCACCATCTTTTTCACGGCGCCGCGACAAGATCATGAGCGGCGTCTCCCCCAACCATCGCACGCCGCGCTCCCCCCTTCGCAGCGCGGTTGTCAAACCGCACCTGCCCCTCCGCAAAGCCCTGCGCATGGTTTTTCGCTTTTGCCAAAAGCTCACCAAGCGCTGCACGGCCTGCCGAAGTGATCCTGTAGCGCGTGATCCGCCCTTCAGCCGCACAAACAATCCAGTCTTTCACGGCCAATGCCTGCGCCAAAGCGCGTTCCACAACGGCTGTACGCGTTGTTGTGCCTGCCTCCGTCTCGCGCACGACAACACCTTTCTCCATGTCACTCGCCAGCGCCAACACTGCCCCCGGCTCGCTCAGGCAGCGTAATATCCGTCGTGCCTCGGCTGCAAACGTTTGATCATCTGGTAAACATGACGTCTCGGGGGGCATTACATGGATCAAAGCAGGCTCCTTTTTCTTGTCATGCGCTGCGATGGCTAAGGGCTTCAGACTCAGGCAACTTAGCGCCTCGTCAATCAGGCTTTCGTCGCGCAAACGCTCCCATCGGCTGATCTGCCGCGAAATCGTTGACGGATGGCACTGACTCAAACGGCTCAATGCCCTGATCGATACACCAAGATCCGTATGCGCCAGGTAAGCAAGAGCAGAACTCGGAAAACACTGAGGCCAAAGGCCCAGTCGCGCACCGAAGCGTTCAGTTTCTGCCAACTCAAAGCGAATGACGGTCATTCAAAGTCCTCACCTTCTCCACAGCTTTTCCACAACCTAAGCTTGTGTGGTTACGCATTCGTTAATTTTACGTATTGGAAAATATTGTTGATAAAATCTAAACAAAGCTGAAGCCTGCGTGCGCTGGACCTTCCATTTGCGCAACACCCGTCAGAGTTGATTAGCCTACCCTCATAATTTTAAATTTTCTGTGAGGTTGCCATGCAAGATCCCCTTTCCCGCGTTCAGTCTCTGCGCCGTCCCTGTTTGCTGCTTGAGGCCGCGCGCGCTGGTTTGCGTCACTACCGCCGCGAAACACACCTGTCTCGTGCCTTGGGTCGTCAGGGCCATGCGCGGTTGATTAGGCCGTTCGAAGCCTTGGAGGAGTTGCTGGAAATTGAGCAGAAACTCAACGACGAGCGCCACAAGAATGAAGCAGGCTATAGCTACTTCCGCCATGTTGAAGTTCTTATTGCTACATTGGCCGAGGCGCAGACGCTGCGCGCCACTTGCCAGCCTATTGCCGCGAAATAGCCAGACGTAAACGGGCCCCGCAGTCTGCGAGGCCCGTCTATTTTGTAGATCAGTCGCTTTAGATAAACGCGTCAGGCATAGAAGCCTTCTTTTCAGCCACATAGGCTTCAAGAGCTTCATTTACCGCAGGGTCCATCGCGGGTTGTTCATATTGCCCGAGGAGGCGCTCAACCCGAGACGTCGCAAGCTGACGCGTATCGCGCGCACCTTCATCTTCCCAAGTTTCAAACGGTTTGTAGTCAAACAAATCAGACTTCCAGAACGCCGTCTTGAAGTTCGCCTGCGTATGCGCGCAGCCCAGATAGTGCCCACCTGGCCCAACCTCATGGATCGCATCCATCGCTTGCATGCCTTCGCTCATATCAATGCCTTTGGCCATCTGGTGCAGCGCACCAAGCTGATCGGCATCCATGACAAACTTCTCAAAGTCAGCCACAAGGCCGCCTTCAAGCCAGCCGCAAGAGTGCAACATGAAGTTCACCCCTGACAGCAAGCCCATGTTGAGCGAGTTGGCCGTCTCATAGGCCGCCTGTGCGTCTGGCAGCTTTGAGCCACAGAACGATCCAGCAGATCGGAACGGCAGACCCAAGCGGCGTGCAAGCTGGCCTGCACCATAGGTCACAAGGCTCGCCTCTGGCGTTCCAAAGGTCGGAGCACCAGAGTTCATATCAATCGAGCTCACAAACGCCCCGAAAATCACAGGCGCGCCTGCTTTGCAGAGCTGTGAATACGCCACGCCCGCCAAAACCTCAGCCAAAACCTGTGTCAGCGTGCCCGCGACCGAAACGGGCGCCATAGCCCCACCAACAATAAACGGCGAGATGATACAGGCTTGGTTGTTGGCGGCATAAACCTCAAGCGCACCCATCATTACATCGTCAAATGTCATGGGCGAGTTGATGTTGATCAGCGACGTCATCACTGTGTTTTCTTGAACAAACTCTTTGCCAAAAAGAATACCGCACATATCAACAGAGTCTTGCGCACGGCTTGGCTCGGTTACGGAGCCCATAAACGGCTTGTCGCTGAGCTGCATATGCGCAAGCAGCATATCAAGGTGACGCTTGTTCACCGGAACATCTGTTGGCTCGCACACTGTGCCGCCCGAATGATGCAGCCACTTTGACATATAGCCAAGCTTCACAAATTTCTTGAAGTCATCCATTGTCGCATAGCGGCGGCCACCCGCGGCATCGCGCACAAAGGGCGGTCCATAGACTGGTGCCAACACAAGATTACGCCCCCCCACCACAACATTGCGGTCAGGATTGCGGGCATGCTGTGTGTACTCGCTCGGAGCGGTCTTGATTAGCTCACGTGCAAGACCCTTTGGAAGGCGAACACGTTCCCCTTGAACGTCAGCGCCCGCATCGCGCCAGCGCTGAAGCGCGGCGGGATTGTCAACAAAGTTGACACCAACTTCTTCCAGAATCGTCTCGGCGTTGGCCTCGATAATGGCCAGCGCTTCTTCGTTGAGCACTTCGAAGTTTGGAATATTTCGTTCGATATACTTGGCTGTTTCAAAAGAAACGGCACTGCGCTCAGCGCGGCGAGCTGCACCGCCGCCTCCTGCGCCACGTCCACGTCTACGTACTGCTGCCTCGGTCATTGGGCCATCCTTGATTCTGTAACAAAGGAAAAAATCTGTTTCTACATAGCTTGCGGCGCGTCTGTCCTGCGGCGCTTTTGCGCCCCTTGGCAGGAAAAAGCGACATTGCTCGAAGTTGTGCGCGCAGCAAGCCTCGTGGCGCGGCTGGGGTCTTGATACCGCAGGCATTTGCCCTTACGAGCAAATCATGAACACACCTATGCATGAAACACTCCTGATCATCGACTTTGGCAGCCAAGTGACGCAGCTTATAGCGCGCCGTTTGCGTGAGCTAAACGTCTATTGCGAAATTCATCCCTATCAGAACGTCACAGACGCTTTTCTGGCGGAGCTGGCGCCAAAGGCGATCATCTTCTCGGGCGGTCCTGATTCCGTGATGCGGGACGGCTCACCACGCCCGCCCGCGAGCGCCTACACGCTCGGTGTGCCCATTCTAGGCATCTGCTATGGCCAGCAAGTGATGATGCATGATCTCGGCGGCAAAGTCGAAGCAGGCGAAAATGCCACTGCCGAATTTGGACGCGCATGGGTCACCCCAACAGACACAAGCGGCGCCTTTATCAACGGCTGGTTCCAGGATGGTTCAGGCCGCGAACAAGTCTGGATGAGCCACGGCGACCACGTCAGCGAAATCGCACCCGGCTTTGAAGTTCTTGGCACATCTCCCGGCGCACCTTTTGCGATGACAGCCGACCTCGCGCGCAATTTCTTTGCTGTGCAGTTCCACCCCGAGGTGCACCACACACCGAACGGCAAGACACTCTATGAAAACTTCGTAAAACTCGCAGGCTTCTCTGGCGACTGGACGATGGGCGCCTACCGCGAAGAAATGATCCGCCTGATCCGCGAGCAAGTCGGCGACAAGCAAGTGATCTGCGCACTCTCGGGCGGCGTTGACAGCTCGGTGACAGGCCTTCTCCTGCACGAAGCCATCGGTGACCAACTCACCTGTGTGTTTGTCGATCACGGGCTTCTGCGCCTGAACGAGGCCGAAGAAGTCACAAAAATGTTCCGCGAGAACTACAATCTCAATCTCATTCACGCCGATGAAACCGAACTTTTCCTCGGCAAACTTGAGGGACAGTCCGACCCTGAAACCAAGCGCAAGATCATTGGTGGCCTCTTCATCGACGTGTTCCAGAAATACGCCGATACAATCGAAGGCGCCGAGTTCCTCGCGCAAGGGACACTCTACCCTGACGTGATCGAAAGCGTTTCGTTCTCTGGCGGCCCGTCCGTAACAATCAAGTCGCATCACAACGTTGGCGGCCTACCCGAAAAGATGGGGCTTAAACTTGTCGAGCCCCTGCGCGGCCTCTTCAAAGACGAAGTGCGCGAGCTCGGCCGCGAGCTTGGCCTGCCCGACAGCTTCATCGGCCGCCACCCCTTCCCTGGCCCTGGCCTCGCAATTCGCTGCCCTGGCGAGATCACCCGCGAAAAACTCGAAATCCTGCGCAAGGCCGATGCGGTCTACATCGACCAGATCCGCAAGCACGGGCTTTATGATGAAATCTGGCAAGCCTTTGTCGCGATTCTTCCTGTGCGCACCGTCGGTGTCATGGGCGACGGCCGAACCTATGACTTCGCCTGCGCCCTGCGCGCGGTGACATCTGTGGATGGCATGACAGCGGATTACTACCCGTTCACGCATGAATTCCTTGGCGAGACCGCGACTCGCATCATCAATGAAGTCAAAGGCATCAACCGTGTGACCTATGACGTGACATCCAAACCGCCCGGAACGATCGAGTGGGAGTAATATATAAGTGTTAAGTTATTGATAACAAACACTTTCAATGTTACATAGTTGTTACATATATCGTTGACTTTGTTGGATTTATCTGTAAAGTTGCTTAGAAAGTTACTTACTTTAAGCACTACTACGGATAATAGTTTTTGACTGTAAAAAAGAAGACATACAAAGATACAGAAATCCCCATTTATGATGGGGAAGCAGTTTTATACTTGGTTGGTGAAACTTGGTATTACAGATGTTGGCTTCAAAACGAAAACAAATATGCACGCAAAAGTCTGCGAACTAAAAGCAGAGAAATGGCTATTGAGCGTGGCAAGCAACAACATCATCAACTTATGGCTGATGTTGAGCGTGGACAGATATTCTTTGCAATAGACGTTAAAGAAGCCATTGGAAAATATTTAGAAGACAAAAAGACAGAAGTTATTGGTGACAGCATTGAAGAAAGAGGCACGCAAGGTGGGATTGTCATTGGTAGATACACAACTATCAATACACATTTGCGGCACTTTTTAGAATACATTGGTAAAGATACTAAAGTTACCTCACTGAGAGAGTTTGATTTAGACGGATATGTAAAAGTTAGACGCAACAAAGGTGTTGCAGACGTCACAATACGGAATGAAGTAGCGACAATAAATGCGGCAATGGACTGGATTTACACAAGACTAAAGCAAACTGACTTTAGAAAGTTCATCATACCTGCATCACTTAAACACGTTACAAAACAAAAGAACGCAAAGAATAATCAAAAAATAAAACGGCAGACATTTACAGGAGATGAATGGAAAGCGTTTTACAAAGCATTACGCAGTTACACTAAAGACAGCCTCAAACAGGCAAAGGTAGACGTAAAAGAAAAAGAGAAGTTACTTGTAAGATACTTTTGTATGTTTGCGGCAAATAGCGGAATGCGAAGTGGCGAACAGCACAACTTGCACTGGCGGAATGTAAGCACTGAAGAGATTGAAGCAGACAAGGGTAAGAAGCCAATGACGATGGCAAAAGTTGTCGTTGATTATGGCACAAGCAAAAAACGCTTAGAACAAAGAGAGTTTTGGTGCAGAGGTGGAGAGTATATTGAGAGATGGCGGGAAATAGCACAGCACGAAAGTAATGATGGCTTTGTGTTTAGTGTTGATGGCAAAGCACGCATCCCACGCACAAACTTTCATAAACATTGGACTGCTGTATTAGAACTGGCAGACTTTGATGAAGAACGAAAACAACACATTGTCCCCTACTCACTCCGTCACTTCTGTGTGTCACAACGTGTTTTATCAGGCTTAAGTTTTATTGATATTGCATTAAGTTTAGGAACAAGCGCAGTTGAAGTAGAACGAACCTATAATCACTTACAGGATGAAACACGCAAAAGGTTTGCTGTAGCAGATTACAAAGTTATTAATGGTTATGCTGTGCCAATAGATTTGAACTGATAAAAGTTAAAAGTTTTTACTTTTTTAGTTGTCGCATTGCTTGCTTATGAACTTTTTTAGATTGCTGTTCCTTTGAGTTCATAGCCTGTTTTGCAAGTTTTGATACAACCTCTCTGTCTTTATCAATCATATCGTCCATTGCATCTTTAGCCGCTAATCTTATGCCATCAACTTGTGCTTGATAAGCATCAGCCTGTTTTTGCATTTCAACACGTTGTTTGTCTGCGTGTTGCTTCTTAATCTTATCCCACTCATATTCCTTAGCATTCCAATAATCATTCCACTCTTTAGTGTCATCAGCGTTTGGGGGTGATAAAATGTCTGTTGGATATTCATAGTTATTTTGTTCTTCCCAATCTATCTCCTTTTTGTGTCTTTCCAAATCATCCAAATATTTTCTGTTCTCTTCTGTGTCTGCAGTAATCTGATACAAAAAACGTGGAGACAATGGGCGCTCATTTAATAACGTCTCAACTAATATCATCCATTGTTTCATCTCATTCATTTTGTGTTCCTTAAAGTATTTTAACTATGCCTCTCATTGATGTTTCCATTGTTGCGCTGTGCCTTATTCAAAACGTCAAAACCGCACGTTTTTGGGCAGAAAACGTGTTTTTAGTAGTTTAGCGGCACGTTATCACTTGCAGTATTTGCTTGGGTATTGGGTTGATTTGGCACAATAGCATTTGGACTATTTACAGACTTTGGCGTGTTAAGTGATTTTGGTATTGGCAAAGTTGAAGGTTTGCGTGCTGTGCTTTGCTTCTGTTGCGCTTTGTTTTTAACAACTGCCAATGGTTTAAGTGTTTGTATTTGGCTAAGCAGTGATTGCGTCACAAGTTCCATTGCTTTCACTTTAGTTGCGTATTGTTCCTTATCCGTTGCACTGCGTATTATGTTCAACGCTTGCTGTATGTCTTTTAATGCATCTCTACTCATAAAATATTTCCTCGTTTGTGTGGATGGGGTTGAAAAATCACCACCCCAAAAGCGTAAGTAACTGACTGTAAGAAACTGCAACGCAGATTTTTCACAACGCAAACACCTATCGCTAATGTATTTAGCGGAGATTACATAAAATACTAAAAATATGTAATCTGCTTGCTAACCTCTTGTTTTCCTTAAGCACCTGTTTTTGTTCTGTTTTAGGTAGGATTAAAGGTTAAATGGTTTTATAATATTAGTATGAAAAAGTGTAATGTTTGGAGGATTGAAAATGGCACAAGCGAGGACAATAAATGAAAAAGAAGCAAAACGTTTATTTGCTTTTGTAGGCACTCAGCGAAACCCAATACGCAACAAAGCAATGTTAGCGTTGAGTTACTATTGTGGGTTGCGGGCAAAAGAGATTGCAAGTTTAACTATTGGCGATGTGATAAAAGCAAACGGCACGATTAAGGATGTTGCTGATTTGAGTGCTGAACAAACTAAAGGCGATAGAGGCAGAGAGTTTTATATCAACAACGCTGCCAAACAACACATTGCGACTTTGATAAAATCAATGCCAAAAGTTGAACATCATTTTCCATTGCTACAAGTAATGGGTAAGCGCAAAGCGTTTAATGCTAACGGTATCGCTATTGCTATGCGAAATATTTACAACGATGCTGGCTTTACTGGTTGCAGTTCACATTCAGGCAGACGTTCAGCAATATCCGCACTTGCAAATAAAGGTGTAGGGATACGTATCATACAAAAGTTTAGTGGACATAGGCAGTTGCAGAGTGTGCAACACTATTTGGATGCCAACGAAGAGATGGTTAAAAACGCGGCTGAACTTGTAGTTTAAGAACTACAAGTTGAATATTAACGATAACAAGAATGACGCACAATATGTGTAGAGATTTAGTCTATTCGAAACTCTCGTTGTGCATACCAACTTCAATTTCAAAATCGTTCACTTCTTTAAGTAAGTCATCCCAATGCCAAACAAAGTAACCAACAGTTTCAGCCATTATTTCCCCACTTAAAACACAAAGTTTTTTTGACAATTCTTCATCTATTGCTTCATTGGGTATGACTGTTTTGCCATTTACATAGTCAATGTAAACAGCTGAATTCCTCAGACTCATAAATCCATTTTCCTCTGATAGCTTGAGCATTTCTTCTATGAATTCGATACCCAAAATTCTATCAACTCTCTCATTAATCAAGCAAGCAGACATAATTCCTATAGAAAGTTTCTTTTTGTGACTAGTAAAAAATTCGTTAAGTTTTACATCGTTGTTATTTTCTTTTTTAAATAAGTCTTGCCAAGCAAAATTCATTTTTGCTGTTTCTTCAATCACTAAAATTGATAAAAAAACTGAAAGAGCATAATCACCGTCCAAATAAAGTTTTTTTGATTTAATCCAAGTATTTTTCACATGCGCAACAAGCATTTCGTAGGAATCAACTCTTTCTTCAAACGTATCTCCATTTAGTATTTTAGGACGAGTGGAAATTATAGCTTCCACTTTTTTCATATAATCATTGAAACGTTTTACAGTATTCTTTTTCTCATTACTCTCTTCAAATAATGTAGATGCCTCACCTCCTCCAAGCTCATCAATCCTATTTTGTACAATTGATATAGGAGATTTCAAACCTTCTATTGACGATGTTTTTTCTAATACATTTCCAAAAACTGGAGGCGGCTGAAGAAAAAAATCAATATATTTTTTATATTTTGTTTTCATTTTCTTCCTTCTTCCTTCTTCCTTCTTCCAGCTGAAGAGAGCATACCCAAAATATAGCACGCTTCAACCAAAGTCAGAATAAGTAAAGAGTGCTCATTATTTCGTGTTAAAAAATACATAAATTAGTTAATTATCAATATATTAGCAAATATTAGCAACCTCAATCTCTTTAACTTCAAGCAAAGTGCTTACTTGATGATGGACGAGACTTAGCGGCTGAAATGATGAAACTTGAGTTAGCCTTAGATATTCCTCATTTCCCAAATGCTGACTACAAACATTTAGAGACATCAAATGCACTTAGAAAACTACGTTGGCGTCCCCAAAAATAATGATTACGTTTTGTTACAAAAATCGTAATATTATAGGGATTTAGCAA
>Ga0228651_1000078_pt1 | contig 39300 bp, 37 predicted proteins | sample 63DmetaG_FD_183018 | JGI IMG/M metagenome (GOLD analysis project Ga0228651, IMG submission 183018) | Seawater microbial communities from Monterey Bay, California, United States - 63D | ecosystem: Environmental > Aquatic > Marine > Coastal | place: USA: California | collected 2016-10-24
AATATGAAATAATTCAGAAAGCATACCAATTTTTAAACACTCCATATCTGTGGGGAGGAAAAACCCCTTTTGGTATAGATTGTTCTGGGTTTACTCAACTTGTTTATAAAATTTGTGGCTATTCTCTCCTTAGAGATGCTAAAGATCAGGCTACACAAGGTGAAGTTTTAAGTTTTATTGAAGAGTCAGAGCCAGGTGATTTGGCTTTTTTTGATAATGAGGAGGGAAATATTATTCATGTTGGAATTATTATGAATGATTACAATATTATTCATGCACATGGTAAAGTTAGAATAGACACTTTAGATCATAGTGGAATTTATAACGTAGACACAAAAATGCACACTCATAAGTTAAGAATTATAAAAAGATTAATTCAGTGATGATTAAAATAAAAAATCCGAAACAATATTTGTTTCGGATTTTTTATTTAATTGAAGATAAAATTATTGATCTCTCATCTTTTTATAGATTGGTCTTATTTCGTCAGCCTCGACCTCTTTACCAAGGGTGTCATAAATATTTAAAAGCATTCTTACCGTATCAAGTGATCTATCAATACTATCCGCTTTAATTAGATATGGCAATGCTTTTTCATATAGTTTTTTTTGTTTTTCTTGCAACTCGTCATATTTATCAAAATCAGATAAGTTATTATTCATTTCATCTACAATTGCTTTTTCTTCGGCTAGCATAGAAATTCCTAAATTTAAATATGCATCTCCATAAGCTGGATCTAATTCGATTGCTTTCTTATAAAATTTAATAGCAGCTTCAATTTTATCTTCATTTGCATTAACAACACCTAAATTAAAAAACAAAACTGGGTTCGTTGGGTCTAATTCAACAGCCTCAATCATTAACTCTCCAAATTTATCCATTCTTTCAAGCTTGATATACATTTGAGCTTGATTTAATAATAGGTTAACATCTTTGGGATTTAGCTTTCTAGCTTCTTCCAAAGCAGCAATTGCTAATTCTGGTTTTCCTTGATTTACATATATGTAACCAATATTTTTGATAATTTCTGCGTGTTTAGATTCTGTTACCTCATCCACTGGGTCTTTGTAAAGTCCAATTTTTACCTTCAAATCTCTATTAGACTTACTTTGTAGGTTTTCTTTAGAATCATTAGCAATATTTGTTGCAAAATACAAAGTTGTGATACCGGTGTAGCCAAGATCTTTCAACTCCTTATAATAATCTAAAGATAGATCATAGTTTTTTGCTAAAGTGGAACTCACAGCTGCATTATAAATAAATGAGGTATCAATTGGGTTCAATTTATAAGTTAAATAAAAATTATCAGATGCTTTTTGATATTCTTTAGCAGAATATTGATCACTGGCTAACTTATATACTTCTTGAAGCATTTGATTTTTAATTAGTGTAGCCTCAGATGAATATCTCTTCTTACCAGTTTTATTTTCAAGATCAAATAACTCTTTGAAAGTAACTGCCGCTGATTTAAATTCTTTTTTTCCGCTTAGAGCCTTACCTTTTAAGAAATAAAACTTTGCTTTTGTTTTATTATCCATACTAGAAATTAGAGATTCAGCCGATGTAATGGCAGAAATCGCTGTTGTAAAATCCTGACTCTTAAGGGCTTTTTCTGCAGCTTTTAATTCGTTTTTTTGGGCAAATGTTGACATTGTTATCAATCCCAATACAATTGCTAATAAATTAATTTTCATCTTCATTTAGTTTAATTCTAAAATTGTTATTCTTGATTTTCGTTATTATTTTCTTGATTTTCTTGATTTTCTTCAATAGTTCCTTCCTCTGATGCTAGTATCTCTTCATCATCTTCTTCATGCATAACTTTAGCTACTGCAGCAATACTGTCTGAATCTTTAATATTAATTAATTTTACACCTTGGGTAGCTCTACCCATTACGCGTAAATCTTCAACTGACATTCTAATGGTAATTCCTGATTTATTAATAATCATTAAATCATTTGAATCATCTACATTTTTAATAGCCACAAGATCTCCTGTCTTTTCAGATATATTAAGGGTTTTTACACCTTTACCACCTCTATTAGTGATCCTATAATCCTCAAGTTTTGATCGCTTTCCATATCCTTTTGCAGATACTACTAAAATATTACTGTCCATATCATTAACAGCTACCATTCCAATAACTTCGTCATTTTCATGGCCTAAAGTAATACCTCTTACACCTGATGCTGTTCTACCCATTGGTCTCGTTTTAGCTTCTTCAAAACGGATTGACTTTCCAGATTTTAAAGCCAGCATTACTTGACTATCTCCTGATGTTAATTTAGCCTCAAGTAACTCATCACCTTCTCTAATAGTAATAGCATTAATTCCATTAGTTCTAGGTCTAGAATATTGCTCTAGCGATGTTTTCTTTACCTGCCCTTTTTTGGTAGCCATTATTACATAATGGTTATTAATATACTCTTCATCTTTAAGGTCTTGCGTCACTAAAAATGCTTTAACCTTATCATCTTGCTCTATGTTTATCAAGTTTTGCATTGCTCTACCTTTGGAATTTTTACCTCCTTCTGGAATCTCATAAACTCGCATCCAAAATACTTTACCTTTTTGGGTAAAAAACAACATATATTGATGATTAGTTCCAACAAACAAATGTTCTAAGAAATCTTCATTCCTAGTAGCAACTCCTTTTTGACCTCGTCCTCCCCTATTCTGAACTTTATATTCATCAAGGTTTGTTCTTTTTAAATATCCAGCATTTGAGATAGTTACCACTACTTTTGTGTTGGGAATCATATCTTCTATACTCATATCTCCACCAGCATATTCAATCTCTGATCTTCGCTCATCTCCATATTTATCTCTGACAGCTATTAATTCGTCAGTGATAATTTGGTATCGTCTAGGCTCATTACTTAAAATATCTTTCAAGTCTATGATCGTTTTAGTAATTTCCTCAAACTCAGCTCTTAACTTATCTTGCTCTAAACCAGTTAATTGACGCAAACGCATTTCTACGATTGCTTTAGCTTGAATCTCTGATAATTCAAATCTTTTTATTAAACTTTCTCTTGCCAAATCAGCATTACTAGATCCTCTAATAATTTTTATAACCTCATCTATGTTGTCTGAAGCAATAATTAATCCTTCTAAGATATGAGCTCTTGCTTCGGCTTTTTTAAGTTCGTATTTTGTTCTTCTTACAACTACATCGTGTCTATGCTCAACAAAATAATGAATTAACTGTTTAAGATTTAATTGTTCTGGCCTTCCATTTACCAGAGCAATATTATTTACGCTAAATGAAGTCTGAAGGCTTGTGTATTTAAAGAGTTTATTTAGAACTATGTTAGGAATTGCATCTCTTTTTAAGACATAAACAATACGCATCCCATTTCTATCAGATTCATCTCTAATATTTGAAATTCCCTCTAATTTTTTGTCATTAACCAACTCTGCAGTTTTTTTAATCATATCTGCTTTGTTGACTTGATAAGGTATTTCAGTAACGATGATGCACTCTCTTCCTTTTACTTCTTCAATAATAGCTTTAGCACGCATCACTATTCGACCACGCCCTGTATGAAAAGCATCTTTAACTCCGTCATATCCATAAATGATTCCGCCAGTTGGGAAGTCTGGAGCTTTTACATGCTGCATTAATTCATCTATCTCAATATCTCTATTCTGGATGTAAGCTAAAGTACCGTTTACTACCTCCGTTAAGTTGTGAGGAGCCATATTAGTAGCCATTCCCACAGCAATACCAGAGGCACCATTTACTAAAAGATTTGGAATTCTAGTTGGCAAGACCGTTGGCTCTTGTAAAGTATCATCAAAATTTAATCTGTGATCTACTGTATCTTTCTCTATATCTGAAAGCATTTCCTCAGAAATCTTTTGCATTCTAACTTCAGTATAACGCATAGCTGCTGGACTATCTCCATCAACGGAACCAAAATTACCTTGACCATCTACCATCATGTAACGAACACTCCAATTTTGAGCCATTCTAACCATAGAATCATAAACAGATGTGTCACCATGTGGGTGATATTTCCCTAATACTTCTCCAACAATTCTTGCAGACTTTTTGTAGGAACCAGTAGCTTTAATTCCTAATTCATGCATTCCATACAAAACTCTCCTATGAACAGGCTTTAAACCATCCCTCACATCGGGCAATGCTCTGGAAACTATCACGGACATTGAATAATCAATATATGCAGATTTCATCTGCTCTTCTATGTTAATAGGAATCAACTTTTCTCCCTCTGCCATACCTTATGTTTATTGTTAATTTTTTACTAATTTTTTTATAATTAGCAAGATACTATAATTCCTATTTTTGACAAAGATATTAGTGCCTGAAAAGCCCATAGTTATTAACATTTTTTGATAAAATTTCAATATGATTTACACCCCTGATTTACAAGCCTTTCTGAAGGTATTTTAAGGGTCAAATTGTCAGTTTTTGATTGATGGCATTCTTTTTGTAATTTATAAAGTAAAAAAGGTTAAATTTACAATAAAGATAAGGCGATATATGGACGATAATTTTTCACCAAAAGTAAGAGATGTGATCACTTTCAGTAAAGAGGAAGCATTAAGATTAGGTCATGATTTCATTGGCACTGAACACTTACTGCTTGGATTAATTAGAAAGGGAGATGGAAAAGCAATAGAAATATTACTAACATTAGAAATTGATTTAAATTTAATTAGAAAAAAACTTGAAATATTAAATCCAGCGGCTTCAAGTATACTTGAGGGAAATAAGAAAAAAAGCCTCCATTTAACTAGACAAGCTGAAAAAGCGCTAAAGACTACCTTTTTAGAGGCAAAATTATATCAAAGTGAAGCCATAGACACTGCTCATTTATTACTGTGTATTTTAAGAAACGAAAATGATCCCTCTACAAAACTCTTAAACAAATATGATGTTGATTACGATCAAGCAAAAGCTCTTTATAAAGAACTTCACACTGATACTAATCACGAGATTTTACCATCTAATCCAATAGCTGAAACACCTTCCTCAGATGAGGGTGAGTTTGCTTCAGAAAAATCGAATCCATATGATCAATCTCAAAAAGGGAAAGCAAACAAAAAAACCAAAACTCCTGTACTCGATAATTTTGGAAGAGATCTAACTTTTTTAGCTGAAACTGGAAAATTAGATCCTGTAGTTGGGCGACACAAAGAAATTGAACGTGTTTCTCAAATTTTAAGCAGAAGAAAGAAAAATAATCCCATGCTAATAGGAGAACCAGGTGTTGGTAAATCAGCTATAGCTGAGGGATTAGCTATCAGAGTTGTTAATCGAAAAGTATCTCGAATCCTTTTTGATAAAAGAATTGTATCTCTAGACCTAGCCAGTTTAGTGGCCGGAACAAAATACAGAGGACAGTTCGAAGAACGAATGAAAGCTTTGATGAATGAGTTGGAGAAAAATGATGATATCATTTTGTTTATTGATGAAATCCACACTATTGTTGGAGCTGGAGGAGCCACAGGATCTTTAGATGCCTCAAACATGTTAAAACCAGCACTAGCAAGAGGTGAAATACAATGTATTGGTGCCACTACTCTAGATGAATACCGAACCAATATTGAGAAAGATGGTGCTCTAGAAAGACGATTTCAAAAAATAATAGTGAATCCAACTAGTGTTGAGGAAACTGTTCAAATACTATACAATATCAAAGAAAAGTATGAGTCTCATCACAATGTAAATTACACAGATGAAGCTATTGAGGCTTGTGTTAAATTAACAAATAGATATATGACTGATAGATATTTGCCTGACAAAGCCATTGATGCTTTAGATGAGGCAGGTTCTAGAATTCATATTACAAGTATCGTAGTTCCAGAACAAGTTCTTGAATTAGAAAAGCAACTAGAAAATATTAGGAGTAGTAAAACAAAAGCAGTCAATGGTCAAAAATATGAAGAGGCTGCGAAACTACGTGATGATGAAAAAAACATTGAGGCTGCATTACATTCTGCTCAACAACAATGGGAAGATGATTCTAAATTAAACAGAGAAGTTGTAACTGAAGACAATGTTGCAGAGGTAGTTTCGATGATGACGGGAATTCCAGTGAATAGAGTAGCTGAGGCAGAAAGTCACAAACTTGGAGAACTTCCTCAAATGATAAAAGGAAAAGTAGTTGGTCAAGACCAAGCTGTTGCCAAGGTTGTAAAGGCCATTCAAAGAAACAGAGTTGGGTTAAAAGACCCCAATAAACCAATAGGCTCTTTTATTTTTCTTGGACAGACTGGTGTCGGTAAAACCCAATTAGCTAAAGTATTAGCTAGAGAATTATTTGATTCGGATGATTCTTTAATTAGAATTGACATGAGTGAATACATGGAAAAATTTGCAATGTCAAGATTAATTGGAGCACCTCCTGGTTATGTTGGGTATGAAGAAGGTGGTCAATTAACTGAAAAAGTTCGAAGAAAACCATATGCTGTAGTATTATTAGACGAAATTGAAAAAGCACATCCAGATGTTTTTAATATGTTATTACAAATTTTAGATGATGGTTATATTACAGACAGCTTAGGTAGAAAAATTGATTTTAGAAATACCATCATTATCATGACGTCTAATATTGGTGCTAGACAGCTTAAAGATTTTGGTTCTGGTGTTGGATTTGGAACTGCTGCCAGAAAAAATCAGTCCGATGAACATGCAAAAGGTATTATAGAAGGTGCCTTAAAAAAATCATTCGCTCCAGAATTTTTGAACAGAATTGATGATATTATTGTTTTTAATACATTAGAAAGAAACGACATTCATTCTATCATAGATATTGAACTAGATAAATTACTCAACAGAATACTTGATTTAGGCTATACATTAAAGCTAAGCAACAAAGCAAAAGATTACATAGCTGACAAAGGGTTTGATAAAAAGTATGGAGCTAGGCCTTTAAAAAGAGCTATTCAAAAATATATTGAAGATGCTCTAGCTGAAGAAATTGTTAATTCTAAATTAACAGAAGGCGATACAATTTCCATGGATTTGGACGATAAAAAAAACGAGCTAACCATAAAAATTAAAAAAGGCGAAAAAGTAAAAGAAAAAAAGACTGAAGCAGAAGAGTAATTAAAAACCCAAACATATTGTTTGGGTTTTTAGTTTTTACAAACTATTAGCTCTTTATTTTTTTTGATTAGAATAAATAAAATAATGCCTAGAACAATTCACTAGCATCTATTTCTAGTGAATTAATAAATAAAGATGATTTCATAATATCTTCATGCATTACCCTGTCTTCACTAACTAAAGTAACTTCCTTTCTGAACGCAGCAATAAAAGATTCTAAAAATGGAGAACTTTTTAAGTTACTAAATGATAATCCTTGTGATGCTGTAAACAGCTCTATGGCTAAAATAGTTTCAATATTATCAACCACTTTTTTACATTTGGTGGCTCCATTAGCTCCCATGCTTACGTGGTCTTCTTGACCATTACTTGATTCTATAGAATCTACACTTGATGGGGTTGCATATTGTTTGTTTTGACTTACAATGCTTGCTGCAGTATATTGAGGTATCATAAAGCCACTATTTAATCCTGGTTTAGAAACTAAAAAAGGCGGTAAATGTCTGTGTCCTGATACTAATTGATACGTTCTACGTTCTGAAATATTTCCTAATTCTGCCATAGCTATGGCTAAAAAATCTAGCGTTAATGCTAATGGCTGACCATGAAAGTTTCCACCAGAAATAATTTGATCTTTTTCAACAAAAATATTAGGATTGTCGGTCACTGAGTTAATTTCAGTTAAAAACGTATTTGTAACAAATTTAATAGTGTCTTTTGTTGCTCCGTGAACTTGTGGGACACAACGAAATGAATATGGATCTTGAACGTGCTGCTTGTCTTGATTAATTAATTGACTATCCTGTAAAAATTCCTCAACTCTTTTAGCTGTTTTTAATTGACCGTTGTGTGGTCGAACCAAATGCACCAATTCATTAAACGGATCTATTCTACCATCAAAAGCTTCTAAAGAAATAGTTGCTATTAAATCTGATAAATATGAAAGTTTATGAGATTTTATAAGGTTATAAATTCCATAAGCTGTCATAAACTGAGTACCATTTAATAAGGCTAAGCCCTCTTTAGATTGTAAATTAATTTTTCTCCAATTAAGCTTATGTAAAATCTCATTACCAGAGATTCGATCGCCATTATAAGTAACTTCTCCTAAACCAATTAAAGGAAGTGTTAAATGAGCTAATGGAGACAAATCACCTGAGGCTCCCAGAGAACCTTGTTCATATACTACAGGAATAACATCATGATTATAAAAATCTATCAACCGATTTACAGTGGCTAATTGAACCCCTGAATGTCCGTAACTTAGGGATTGAATTTTTAATAACAACATCAGTTTTACAATTTCATCAGGAACCTCATCTCCTGTACCACATGCATGGCTCATGACTAAATTTTCCTGGAGCTTTTGTAAATTCTCACCCTTAATTTTTACATTATACAAAGCACCAAATCCAGTATTTATTCCATAAATTGGTTTGGATGCAGTTGTGATTTTAGTATCTAAATAAGTTCTGCATTTTTTAATACGTGACTCGGCATCCAGAGAAAGTACTAACTTTTTATCTTGTCTTAAAATGTCTTGTATAATACTAAGATCTAGCGGATTAGAGCCTATTTCATGTGTTAAATCCATACGGTGTGCTTCTAAATGTAAAAGTCTACAATCGATGTTGATTATGCAACAAAATTTAACAATTTTTCTAATTGAATAGTTGTTATCTTTGACAACTAATTTTAATTGAAATTAATGAAAAAATATTGGTTTTTCATCCTGTGCACTACCTTTTTAATCTCATGTAAATCTGAACATCCTTCCGATTTTATTACTTTTAGTGGCAACATAGAAAACACAAAAGATTCTACCCTAACAATCGTAGGGAAAGGATTCAATAAAATTATTAAAATTTCTGAAGACGGTAGTTTTAAAGACACCTTGAAAATTTCTGAAGCTAATTTATTTAATCTATACTCTCCAAACAATGGAAGAGGAATTGTTTTTTTAAAAAATGGATACGATTTAAAATTAACTGGTAATGCTTCAAATTTTTTTAAAAGTTTTAACTATCTAGGAGAAGATGAAGGTGCAGACAGTAATAATCTTTTTATTGACAGGTACAATTTTGGTTTAACTGCAGGGAGTGTTGAAGGATTTATAGTATTAGAAAAAGAAGCTTTTAAAAACAAAATAAATTTCTTCAAAAATGGAATGGATAGTATTGCTGCTTTATATCCTAATGCAAATGAAAGTATGCTAAAACAATCTAATACTCAAAACAACACTTTTTTTGACAAGTTATTAGATAATTACGATCAAATGCATGCTCGTATTTTACAACAAAGAGAAACTGAAAAAAGATTAAAAAAAGGAAACAAAGCTCCAAATTTTTCTAATTATGAAAACTACAATGGAAATACCTCATCACTTTTAGACTTTAGAGGAAAGTATGTTTACATTGATGTTTGGGCTACTTGGTGTAGACCATGTATTGCGCAATTTCCTTATTTAAAGAAAATAGAAAAGGAGTTTGAGGGTAAAAACATCTCTTTTGTAAGTATCTCTACAGATGATGACAGGCGATCAAATGGAAGTTGGGAGAAAGCGAGAAATAAATGGATAACCATGGTTAAAAGTAAAAATCTTTCTGGATATCAATTATGGGCAGGTAAAGATGATGCACGATTTTCTAGAGAATATATGATTACCAGTATCCCCAGATTTATCCTAATAGATCCTGATGGAAACCTAATAGATAGCAATGCTAAAAGTCCATCAGATCCTGCATTGAGAGATTTATTAAACAGATTGCCTGGAATTTAAAATAAAAAAAGTCGAAATAAATTTCGACTTTTTTTTTAAGTATATGTGACTCTTTATTCTTTATAAACACCCATTTGCGCATACTTATCCATTCTCGTGGATACAATCTCTTTCTCAGATAAATTCTTTAATTCTTCAAATGTAGTTAGAATTGTGTTTTTTACAGCTTCAAAAGCTCCTTCTCTATTAGAATGTGCACCACCGACAGGTTCTTTAATAATTCCATCAATTAATTTTAACCTTTTCATATCATCTCCAGTTAATTTCAAAGCATCAGCAGCCTGTTCTTTGTACTCCCAACTTCTCCATAAAATAGAGGAACAAGATTCTGGAGAAATTACAGTATACCAAGTATTTTCCATCATAAATACTTTATTTCCAACACCTATACCAAGTGCTCCGCCTGAAGCGCCTTCGCCTATAACGATAGTAATTATTGGAGTTTTTAAACGGGTCATTTCTAAAATATTCCGTGCGATAGCCTCACCTTGTCCTCTCTCCTCAGCTTCTAATCCCGGATATGCTCCTGGAGTATCTAGTAATGTAACGACTGGAATTTTAAACTTTTCAGCCATTTTCATAAGGCGAAGTGCTTTTCTGTACCCTTCAGGGTTAGCCATCCCAAAATTTCTATATTGGCGTGTTTTTGTATTGTATCCTTTTTGCTGACCAATAAACATAAAAGACTGATCTCCTATTTTACCTAAACCACCAATCATAGCCTTGTCATCTTTAACATTTCTGTCTCCATGTAATTCCATGAAGGTATCTCCGCAAATTGCTTTGATATAATCTAAAGTATAAGGTCTATTTGGGTGTCTTGATAACTGAACTCTTTGCCAAGGAGATAAATTTTTGTAAATCTCTTTTTTAGTTTTCTCTAATTTCTTTTCAATTTTTTTACAAGTAGCTATAACATCAACATCACTATCTACCCCAATTTCATAACATTTTTCCAGCTGCTCCTTCAGTTCTTTGATAGGTAATTCGAAGTCTAAATATTCCATGATTTGGTTATTTGTTTTCTATAAAATCGATGATTTAAAATCGATAGACAATGATACAAAATTACTATAAAAAATGAGTTAATTTACAATGATTTTTATTTTTTTGGTGGTTTTAGTTTGTCTAATTTATTTAAAACACCTTTCATATTTTTTAGGATGCCATTTACCAATACTACTGATAAAACGATACATGCACCTAAGTAAAATTCTGAATTCATTTTTTCACTTTCACCAAAAATAATCAATGCTAAAATAATTGCATAAATAGGTTCTAAATTTAGGGTCAGAACAACTGTATAAGGAGTAAGATGTTTCATAACATCCACTGAAACTATAAACGCATATGCCGTACAAATGCTACTTAAAATAAATATATATACCCAATCAAAATTCCCTAAAACAAAAAAATCAATTGTAAAAGATCCCTTAAAGAATAAATAGACTGTAATAAAAAGTGCTCCAAAAAATAATTGATAAAATGAAATTAGAGATGCACTGTGCTTTCTAACAAACAAACCATTAAGTACCGAGAATAATGCTGATAAAAAAGATGAAATTAATGCATATACTATCCCTAAAGCATACTGAGATTCAAAACTAAAAATGATATATAATCCACCAACAACTATTAAGCCAAGGATTATTTCAACTGCATTAATTCTTCTTTTGAAAAAAATTGGCTCTATGAGTGATGTAAAAAATGCACCAGTACTCATAACTACTAGAGCAACAGAAACGTTAGAAACTTTAATGGCTTTAAAAAATGTAATCCAATGAAGTGCTATTAAAATACCAGATAATAAAAATTTAAAAAGCGACTTCTTGTCTAATTCAAATGATTTTTTCTTAATCAAAAAATACACTGCAATAAAAAAAAAGGCTAATAGCATCCTGTACCAAACTAATGGGATGGCATCTATGGATATTAATTTTCCTAAAATAGCAGTGAAACCCCATATAAAGACAATTAAATGGAGGTGTAAATAATACCTTAGATTACTTTTTTGCATTTAGATATAAATAAAGAGCTAATAATCCAAATATAAAATTGGGAAGCCATACATAAATAAGCGGATTAACACCAGCTACTGCACCTAAAACCTCTCCGACTTTTAAAAAGAAAACATAAATAAACATGATAGTGACTCCAATACCTAAATTAACTCCAATACCACCTCTTTTTTTCTTAAACGCCAGAGCTACTGCTATAATCGTTAAAATATAACAAGCTATGGGTAAACTTGTTCTCTTAAACAACTCTACCAAATAGGCGTTTAAATTTTTAACACCTCTTTTTTTTGATATTTTAATAAACTCAGACAATTCATTAGACGGCATTTCCTGAGCTAGAGCAGATTTATACATAAAATCTTTTGGTGTGAAAGAGAATGTAGTGTCCATAGTTATACCTGCGTAAATACTATCTCTATCATTATAAATTTCACGTAGTTTATATCTAGTCAATTTAAATGTACTATCTTTTTCTATCCATCGAATATTTTCAGCCGTTAATTTTTGAATTAATTCTATGCCTTTATAATTTTCTATGGAAAAATAACTTCCCTGTGAAGATTTAAAACTATAACTTTTCAAATACATGTAGGTACTGTCATTAAGTTGTAGACTGAAATTTTCAACTATGTTATCTTTCCACTTCTTCCTTACAAAAAACTCTTTTTCAAATTGTTTCCTTTCTTTGCTACTGCTAGGAACAACATAATGATTCATGGCTAAAGAAACTAGAGTAACTAAAGTAGCTCCAATCATATATGGGTACAGAAATCTTGTAAAAGAAATTCTAGCATTAGTCATGGCTACAATTTCTGTATTATTTGAAAGTTTAGAAGTAAATAATATGACGGCAATAAACAATGCCAAAGGCATAAATGTGTTCGCATAATAAATGATGAAATTTTTATAATATTCATCAATAATTTGACCAACACTTAAATCACTGTGTGCTAAAAACTTATCAACTCGCTGAGAAATATCTATAGCAACTGCAATTGGTATCAGAATAAGAAGGGTAAACAGGAAGGTTACCAAGTATCTTTTTAATATGTACCAGTCTAATTTTTTCACTACAATCTTTTATTCATTTGCTTGACCATCTTGTCTTTCCATGAGGCAAAATCACCAGCTATAATATGCTTTCTTGCTTCTCTAGTTAACCATAGGTAAAATCCTAGATTGTGAATAGATGCTATTTGTTTACCTAACAATTCTTTAGATGCAAAAAGGTGTCTTAAATAGGCTTTGCTGTAGAGAGTATCCACAAAAGTAATACCCATATCATCTATAGCTGAAAAATCATTTTCCCACTTTTTATTTTTAATATTTATACTACCGTGGGCAGTAAAAAGCATTCCATTTCTCGCATTTCTAGTAGGCATCACACAATCAAACATATCTACTCCTAGGGCTATATTTTCTAAAATATTGATAGGAGTTCCTACCCCCATTAAATATCTAGGCTTATCTTCAGGTAAAATTTCACATACAATTTCTGTCATTGCATATAATTCTTCTGCTGGCTCGCCAACAGAAAGACCACCAATAGCATTAGCTTCTGCTCCAACAGAGGCAATGAATTCTGCAGATTGTTTTCTCAAATCTTTATATGTACTTCCTTGTACAATTGGAAAAAAAGTTTGATTGTAATCGTACTTTAACGGAGTTTTATCCAAGTGATTTATACATCTTTTTAACCAACGATGCGTCATATGCATGGATCTTTTAGCATAATTATAATCGCACGGATAAGGTGTGCATTCATCGAAAGCCATGATAATATCTGCTCCAATACTCCGCTGAATTTCCATAACATTTTCTGGTGTGAAGAAATGCATAGAGCCATCTATATGACTCTTAAATTTCACTCCTTCTTCATTTATTTTCCTTCTTCCTGACAACGAATAAACCTGATAACCACCACTATCAGTTAGGATGTTTCTATCCCAATTCATAAATTTATGCAAGCCTCCAGCCTGTTCTAAAATTTTTATAGTTGGCCTTAAATACAGGTGATAGGTATTACCCAAGATAATATCAGGATTGATTTCTGTCTTTAATTCTGTTTGGTGAACACCTTTTACAGTACCTACTGTACCTACAGGCATAAAGATAGGAGTTTCAATCACTCCATGGTCTGTTGTGATTTTTCCTGCTCTAGCTTTACTCTTAGGGTCTTGGCTCTTTAATTCAAATTTCATCGGTTGCAAAGATACATAAAACGAGATATGAGGTCCTGTAAAAGAAACTTAAGATTTTCTTTTATTTCGTTTAAAATAATTTCGTTTTCTCCCAAATTCTCTTTTTTTGTTATGGTCTACAGAAACTTCAGCAGTTTTTGAGGAGGAAGCTATGATTTGATTCAAATCATCAACTTCTTTAGTTGACAATTCTCGCCAATCTCCATAGGCCAAGCCACTTAAACTTATGTTCATAATTCTAGTTCGCTCTAACTTTTTAACAGTATAATTTAAATACTCACACATTCTTCTTATCTGCCTATTTAAACCCTGAGTAAGTACAATTTTAAATTGGTAATTACTTATTTTCTCCACCAAACATTTTTGAGTAATGGTATCTAAAACAGGAATTCCATTACTCATTTTTTTAATAAAATCCTCTGTAATTAAACTGTCTACTGTAACTAGATATTCTTTTTGATGATTATTTCCTGCTCGTAAGATCTTATTAACTATATCACCATCATTGGTTAAAAAAATCAATCCTTGTGATGGCTTATCTAGCCTTCCAACAGGGAAAAGTCTCTCGGGATAGTTGATATATTTTACAATATTTTTACGCTCTTTAGAATCTGTTGTACAAACTATGCCAACAGGCTTATTTAGAGCTATATAACGAGTTTTTGGCTTTGGTCTTAGTGGTTTTCCATCTATCCTAACATCATCACCCTCTACTACTCTATTACCTAGTTTAGTGGGAATTCCATTAATGGTAACTCGTCCCTCAATAATCAATTTCTCAGCTTCTCTTCTAGAACATATTCCTGTTGCGCTAATAAATTTATTGAGGTTCGTTGAATCTTGATTATTTGCCAAATCTTTATATAATTACAGTTCTAAATGTAAGATTAATTCTTGGAGAAAATACTTTTTTTGTTGGTGGAAGCCTGTGAAGCCAATTTTTTTGTGTAGTACCTTTCATAAGTAATAAACTTCCATTTTCTAATAAAATATCTACTCGTTGCTTTGTTACTTTATGTTTAAATGAAAATTTACGTTCAGCTCCAAAAGTTATGGAGGCGATGGTTCCATTTTCTAAAAGTGTTTTTTCAGCATCACTATGCCATCCCATGCCCTCAGCTCCATCATGATAAAGATTTAACAAACAAGAATTATAAGTAGTTGAGGAAATCTCCTCAACTTTTTGTTTTAGCTGAAGTAATTCTGGTGTCCATAAATGTGCCTGCTTTGTAACTCCAGAATAGGTGTAACTGTATACTTTGTCTCCGTACCAGGCAACTTTTCTTTTTGTGATATGATGTTTTCCAAAAATAATGGCTTCATCGTTTTGCCAGGGAATATGATGTAATAAGTTTTGATAATAAGATGTTGTTTGTTTTCTATTAAAAACACTGCCTTCATAGATTACCTCTCCTTCATAAGGAAGCATATTTGAGTTTGTATTTTGATTAAATAAATCCATCATCTATGGCTAACTAAGAAATTATAAACTTGGAAAGATGAAAAACTAAAATTATATTACTTAAAAAAAGAATCAACAAATTCATGCTTATTGAATACTTGCAGGTCATCAATTCCTTCACCTACACCAATGTACTTTACTGGGATTTTAAACTGGTCAGAAATTCCAATCACAACCCCCCCTTTTGCTGTTCCATCTAATTTGGTAACTGCCAGTGAATTTACTTCTGTAGCTTTGGTAAATTGCTTTGCTTGTTCAAAGGCATTTTGACCAGTAGAACCATCTAACACTAATAAAACATCATGTGGTGAATCTTCAACTACTTTTTGCATGACACGTTTTATCTTAGTGAGTTCATTCATTAAATTCACCTTGTTGTGTAACCTACCTGCAGTATCGATAATAACTACATCTGCATTTTGAGAAACGGCTGAAGTAAGCGTATCAAAAGCAACAGATGCAGGATCTGAACCCATTTCTTGTCTAATTAACGGGACTTGGACTCTATCTGCCCAAACTTGAAGTTGATCTATTGCTGCAGCTCTAAAAGTATCAGAAGCTCCTAAAACAACTTTTAAGCCTTTCTTTTTAAACTGTGAAGCCAATTTTCCTATAGTAGTAGTTTTACCAACTCCATTTACACCAACAACCATTAAAACATAAGGTTTTTTATTTTCTGGAATGTTAAAATCTGTATCGTTTCCTAGGTTAGTTTCAGATAAAAGACCTGCAATCTCATCTCTTAAAATACCATTTAACTCTTCAGTTCCGAGATATTTATCCTTAGATACTCTTGCTTCAATTCTATCAATAATTTTCAAGGTTGTATCTACACCCACATCAGATGAAACTAATACTTCCTCCAAATTGTCAAGAACATCGTCATCTACTTTTGATTTTCCTGCTACTACCTTAGATAATTTATTAAAAAAACTAGATTTAGATTTTTCTAAACCTTTATCTAAAGTTTCTTTTTTCTCTTTTGAAAATATCTTTTTAAAAAAACTCATGAATTGTGTTCAATATTTTTAGTCTTTCAAATTTAACCAAATATACGGCATAAAAAAAACTACTTTCTAAATAGAAAGTAGCTTGTATATTTGGTGTGAAAAGAATTTATTTCTTAGCTAAAAATTCATTTACTTTTTTAGGATCCATAATAGATTCAACAAAGGTATAAGCACCAGTCTTTGGAGATTTTACCATCTTTATTGCTTTACTAAGTCTTTTTGAACCTGTCTGTAACGATGCTACTGATTTCTTTGCCATGTTCTTGTATTTTATTTATCTGACGTTTTCATTTTTAATGAAAAAATCTAATTATTTAATTTCTTTATGAACTGTCATTTTCTTCAAGATAGGATTGAATTTTTTAATTTCTATTCTATCTGGAGTATTTTTTTTATTCTTAGTTGTAATATATCTTGAAGTTCCTGGTTTACCAGTTGCTTTATGTTCTGTACATTCTAAGATTACTTGTACTCTGTTTCCTTTTTTTGCCATCTTTCTATAATTTTCTAGAAATTTACTTAGTTAAGAAACCTTTCTCTCTTGCTTCTTTTATGACTGCAGAGATACCTTTTCTATTAATATTTTTTAACGCAGAAGCAGAAACTTTTAATGTAACCCACTTGTCTTCTTCTGGAATGTAAAAACGCTTGGTCATAAGATTAGCGTTAAACTTTCTTTTCGTTCTATTCAAAGCATGAGAAACGTTGTTTCCTACCATGGCTTTTTTTCCTGTTAATTCACAAACTCTAGACATCTTCTTACAGTTTTAATTTCTTTTCTTTAAACGAGGTGCAAATCTACAATTTTTTTAAAATCCTACAAAAACAATTTTGGTTATTTTTTTAGAATTTCTTGTTGTAGCATTTGTAGTGATTTATTTACGGTTCTATTGATAACTTTTTCTCTTGGATGACCAAAATTAAACTCCTCTACAACAACACCTTTTGCAGAAGCTATGGCAATAAAAACTATTCCAACAGCTATTGAAGTCTTATCTGAGGTAGGTCCTGCATTTCCAGTAACAGCAATCGCATAATCTGAATTAGTCTTTTTCATAGCTGAAATGGCCATTTCTTCAACAACATTAGAACTTACTACAGAATATTTTTTAATAGTTTCTGAGGAAACATGGAGCAGCTCTTGTTTCATTTTAGAGCTGTAAGCAACTATACTACCATTAAAATAGGCTGAAGATCCAGGAACTGAAACTATTGTTGAAGCAATCTTACCTCCTGTAACACTTTCTGCAGTACAAAGAGTTTTCTTTGAATCCTTTAAAAGATTACCTATGTGTTCTTCAATAGCAACACCACTTTCATGACCAGTAATTATATCTGAAAGCAACAAATATAGCTCTTGCAACACAGTATGTAAACTATCTTCTAGAACTTGTTTTTTGGGTCCTCTTGCAGATAATCTGAGACGCACTCTCCCAAAAGAAGGTAAATAAGCTAGTTTAATAAAATCTGGAAGTTTGTTTGCCCAATCCTCAATTCTTTCTGCAATCACACTTTCGCCTTGACCGTAGGTCATAACCGTTTTATGAATAATAAAAGGAAGATTAAATTGTTCTTGAATTCTTGGGATAACCTCATGTTTCATCAATCCCTTCATTTCGTATGGAACTCCGGGCATAGAAACAAAAACTGTATTATTCTCATAAAACCACATTCCTGGTGCAGTTCCCATTCTATTCATAAGTAACCTAGCTTTTGATGGCAATTGTGCCTGATATTGCTGTACTTTATTGTAAGGAATGTTGTATTTCTTGAACATCTTTTTTATGTGACCTATCACCTCTGGATATTCAATAATTTCTTGATCATTAAAAAACTTTGCTATGGTTTTTTTAGTAATATCATCTTTTGTTGGACCAAGACCGCCTGTAATAATTACAATATCTGCTCTACTTTGCGCTTCTTTAAATGCATTTAGAATGTGTAGTTCTTCGTCTTGGATTGATGATATTTGATACACAGAAACACCAATTTTATTCAGTTCCTTACCAATCCATTGAGAATTAGTATCAACAATTTGACCTATGAGGATTTCATCTCCAATTGTAATTATTTCTGCATTCATAGAAATAGTGTTTTATTTTTAACCTGATGACTAAAGTACATTTAAAAATCTCTTACTTCACTCTAATTTCAAAAGCTTTTAAACCTTCGATCTTTCCAAGTAATACATCATTTTCTGTAACTTTACCAACACCTGCAGGTGTTCCCGTAAAGATAATATCTCCTTTTTTTAGAGTAAAGTATTGAGAAACATAATTAATCAGTTCGTCAATTTTCCAGAGCATTGACTGTGTATTACCATCTTGAACAATTTCATTATTTTTAAGTAATTGAAAAGAAAGATTCTCTAAATTGAAGTCTTTTTTATTGTAAAAATTCCCTATGACTGCACTTCCGTCAAAGGCTTTCGCTTTTTCCCATGGCAATCCTTTTTCTTTACATTGTTGTTGTACATCTCTGGCTGTAAAATCTATTCCTAAACCAATTTCATCATAGTATTTATGAGCAAATCTTGAAGCTATATGCTTTCCTACTCTATTAATTTTAATGAGTACCTCAACTTCATAATGAACATCATTTGAGAAAGTGGGTATAAAAAAAGGATTTTTATTAGGCAAAATAGCCGAATCAGGCTTCAAAAAAACTACCGGATTATCTGGACGTTCATTAGCAAGTTCTTCTATATGTTTAGCGTAATTTCGCCCTATGCAAATTATTTTCATATACTAATGGAAAATTTAAGGAATCCATTGTTTTGGAAAGTTTGGTTTTCTTTTTTCTAAAAATGCATCTCTTCCTTCTTTAGCTTCATCTGTCATGTAAGCTAGACGTGTGGCTTCGCCGGCAAAAACTTGCTGCCCAACCATTCCATCATCGGTTAAATTCATAGCAAATTTTAACATTTTAATAGAGGTAGGTGATTTTTCTAATATTTCTTGTGCCCACGCGTAAGCAGTTTCTTCTAATTCATTATGAGGAATAACTGCATTTACCATCCCCATATCATAAGCTTCTTGTGCCGTGTAATTTCTTCCCAAGAAGAATATTTCTCTTGCTTTTTTTTGTCCTACCATTTTTGCAAGATAAGCAGACCCGTAACCACCATCAAAAGAAGTAACATCCGCGTCGGTTTGTTTAAAAATAGCATGTTCCTGAGAAGCTAAGGTCAAATCACAAACAACATGTAGACTATGACCTCCACCAACAGCCCATCCTGGTACTACGGCAATCACAGCTTTTGGCATAAATCTTATCAACCGTTGTACTTCTAGGATGTTTAATCTGTGATATCCGTCGTCTCCAACATACCCTTGATGACCTCTAGCTTTTTGATCTCCTCCAGAACAAAATGAATAGATTCCATCTTTAGAAGAGGGACCTTCAGCTGATAGCAATACTACACCTATGGAAGTGTCTTCACCTGCATCGTAAAACGCATCATATAATTCACTGGTGGTTTTTGGACGAAATGCGTTTCTAACATTGGGTCTATTAAACGCTATTCTAGCTACACCGTTAGACTTTTTGTATGTAATATCTTCATATTTCTTGGCGGTAACCCATTTAGGCTCTCTCATGATTCTAGATTTTATTATTCAAAAAATAATATTTTATCGGTATGTAAAAATAAAACATTCCATGTTGGTAAAAGTGATATTGTAAAAAATAATATGTCCTATTTTTTTTAAAACTTATATATTTAACAAAAAATTATCCCTAATTATGAAAGTTACACCTATACTTATATTTTTATTTTCTATTTCCACTATTTTCAGTCAAAAAACAATTTTCAAAAAATATGACTCAGAAATATTAAATGAAGTGAGAGATATTTCTATTTATCTCCCAAAAAATTACAACAAAGATTCTATTTCAAATTTTCCTTTAGCTATTGTTCTTGATGGCCATAAATTATTTGATTTGTATGTTGGAACATCAAATTATTACTCCTATCAAGATAATGCTCCTGAACAAATTGTTGTAGGAATTGATATGAAAAACACTAGAACAAAAGATGCTGGTTATAATATTATTACCAGTAAATTAACTCCAGACTCAAAAGATTTCTATCGTTTTATAAGAGATGAAATTATTCCTTTTGTGGAGGCATCTTATAAGACCTCTCCATTCTTAACGATTGTTGGCGAGAGCCTAACCGCTAATTTTATTACACACTTTTTAAGAGAAAAGTATGCAATTTTTAATGCTTACGTCTGTTTAAACCCTAGCTTATCTGATGACATAAACACACAAATTGAATCTTATAAATTGTCAAATTTAAGTAATGAAGACAATACATTCTATTTTTACATAGCTGGAAACCCATATGCTAATGACAAAAAGCTAGACAAGATTAAAAAGTTTGCAACTTACATGAAAACTGTGGATGTAGATAATTTTAATGTTGTCTATGATGATTTTTCTGACTCACCAAGTTCTTCTTCACTTATCGGTGAGGGAATCTCTAGAGCTTTTGCAAAGGTTTTTGAAATTTACTCTGGAATTACAAAGAATGAATTTGAGGAAAAAATAAAAAATTTAAGCCCACCTGATGCCATTTCATATTTGGAGATAAAATACTTAGATATTGAATTTTTATTTGGTTCTAACATAGGAATAAGGCCAGCTGACGTCTTTGCCATTGAAGATATAATTCTTGACAAAGAGAATGGTGATTATTTAGATGATTTTGGGAAGATGATTTTAAAACTTTTTCCAACCTCAGAGATGGGTCATTATTATTTGGGTAAATATTATGAGAGTGGTAAAGATTTTAAAAAAGCTCTTAAACAATTTCGGTTAGGTTACGGTAAAATGGATCCACAAGATCCTAATGCAGATTTATTTTATCAAAATGTAGAACGTTTATTAAATAAAGAAAATTAATTTTTTTCTATTCTATCAGAATACAGATTAATTTTTTTATCTCTGTATAGTGATCCAATTGCTCTTTTAAAAGCTTTTTTACTCATTTGTAGATGAAACTTAATAGATTCAGGAGAGCTTTTATCAGTTAACGTTATAATTCCATTATTTTGATCGAGGTGATATAGTATTTTTGAGGTATCTTCCTCTATGGTATTCCTGTACCCCAAGGGTCTCATTGATACATCTATCTTTCCGTCTTCTCTGATGTTTTTGATATATCCTGTAGTAGCAATACCCTCCTCTAAATCTGAAAATACTTCATTCTTATACACTAACCCTTCCATTGATTCTTCAATTAAAACTGTAAATCCAAGAGCAGTCTCTGTTCCAATAATAATAGCTACTTTTTGTCCTATCTCTAAGTCCATTTAATTTTATTTTAAACTATTGATATATTCTTTTAAAACCAAGTCATTTTGTGAACTAGGAGTAAAAATTTCAAGCAATTTAGGTTGTGTAGATTCTTTGTAAAAGTCTGCAAGTTCTTTATCTAAAGTCTCAATATTATGTGATTTACAGTAATCTAATCTATGCATTTCACATAAATGTTGTGCTGTCAGACAATGGGGTGTTTCAAAGAATTTTAAAGCATTTGATTCTTTTGGTCCAGGTATAATTTTAAAAATACCTCCACCAGAATTATTAATAACAATAATTCTAAAATTAGTTGGAATATAATCATTCCAAAGAGCATTACTGTCATAGAAAAAACTGAGATCACCAGAAATAAACGTAGTTCTCTTTTTTGACATGAATGCAGCTCCAATAGCAGTGCTAGTACTTCCATCTATCCCACTAGTTCCACGATTACAAAAAACCGTAATTGTTTTATTCATCTCAAAAAGTTGAGAATATCTAATAATGGCACTATTGCTAAATTGAACTTCTGAAAAATCTGGAACTACTTTTAAAACCTTCTCAAACACTTTTAAATCTGAGTAAATAGCGTTTTTAATAAATTGTTTGTGTTTTTTTCTAGTTAAATTTTTATAATGAGTCCAGTGATGTTCGTAATTACTATTGTTGTTAAAATCTACCAGCTTATGAAAATTTTCAAAGAAAGAAAAACTATCCGTTTTAATGTGTTTGCTTAAAACATGATACGTATCAAAAGCTCTTAACTCATTAATATGCCAATGTTCTGATGGTGAATAATCTCGTAAAAATTTTTTAATTTTTTTAGACACTATCAATCCTCCAAAAGTTAATAGTATATCTGGCTGAAGGTCTGAAAACTCCTCTTTTGTTAAATTAAAAATTAGATTGTCTATAGATTTAATAAATCTTTTGTTGTGAAGGTTAGAAGTAGTTTCTGTGAGTACTAACACAGAAGGGTCATCAGCAACTTTATCTAATAAAATTTCTAATTCTGAATTAGGATAATGCACCCCTACCAAAATCATTTTCTTGTTTGCACTATTCCATTGTTGAGCCAGATTCTCATAATCAATAGCAACCTCAATATCTGATTCTTCTTTTATTAATGAGAAATCGTTCATAACACCTACTGTTTCATATAAAGGTTCATCAAAAGGTGCATTAATATGAATAGGTCCTTTTACTTTATGAAGCAATGAAAAAGCCTTTGATAACTTTATCATATTCTTTTCAGAATCATTTTCTTTCAAATTTGCACTAAATAAAATATGATTCTGAAATACATTTTCTTGACGGATAGTTTGGCCATCACCAATATCAATTAAATGAGAGGGTCTGTCTGCAGAAATTACAACTAAAGGAATTTGACTGTAAAAAGCTTCAGCTATTGCAGGATAATAATTTAACATGGCAGAACCCGATGTGCAGACCAAAGCAACTGGCTTTTGTGATTGTTGAGCAATACCTAAAGCAAAAAAAGCGGCACATCGCTCGTCAACTATACTTAAAGCTTCAAAATCTTGATGATTAGAAAACCCTATTGTAAGCGGCGCATTTCTTGAACCTGGAGAAATAACAATAGTCTGGATTTCAAATTGGTGACAAGCAGCGATAATAATTTGTGCTAATTCTTTTTTAGGATACATTTTCTGTTAAAAAATTGATCAATTCCTCGTTTGCAAAGTTACTGCCTTTATCTAGGATTTAATTGTTAAAATAAAAAAATCAGGAAATAAAAAAGTGACTTACTTTTTATTTCCTGATTTTACTGATTATTTGAAATCAAGTACTTTAATTTCCTTTTTTGAAATCAGCTAAAAACTTTGCCAATCCAATATCAGTGAGTGGATGTTTTAACAAACCAGAAATAGCACTCAAAGGACCCGTCATCACATCTGCACCTATTTTAGCACAATCTATAATATGCATAGTATGCCTTACTGATGCTGCTAGTATTTGGGTATCATACATGTAATTGTCAAATATTAATCTAATCTCAGAAATTAAATTTAATCCATCTGTAGAAATATCATCTAATCGTCCAATAAAAGGAGAAACATAAGTAGCACCGGCTTTGGCAGCTAGTAATGCTTGACCAGCTGAAAAAACTAAAGTAACATTAGTTTTAATTCCTTTATCTGAAAAATATTTACAAGCTTTTACACCATCAGCTATCATGGGTAGCTTCACAACAATTTGAGGATTTAAAGCAGCTAAAGCCTCTCCTTCCCTAACCATTCCTTCATAGTCTGTAGAGATTACCTCAGCTGAAACATCTCCATCTACTTCCTCACAAATTGCTTTGTAATGATTGATGATGTTAGTTTCCCCCGTAATGCCCTCTTTAGCCATTAAAGACGGATTGGTGGTCACTCCGTCCAAAATACCCATTGCTTGGGCTTCTTTAATTTGTTCTAAATTGGCAGTGTCAATAAAAAATTTCATATGATTTGTTTAGTTCTTAATTATAATTTATAATGATTCATTAGTAGTTTTTCGTAAATTTTACTTGGTAGTATTTTTTTTAACACAATGGAAAATTTCTCCATAAATGCTCCTACTTTATAGTGCACAATTGGTTGTTTTAAGTTAACAATCTGATGTATCTTTTCGGCCATTTTAATTGGATTCATTCCACTATCTACATGTGAATCCATCAAATCTAAATTCATCTGATACTTTTCTTTGTAGGCAGAGTTATCAAAAACAGGGGTATGATATCTACCAGCTGCAATATTTGTAGCAACATCGCCCGGAGCAATAGTAACTATATTAACACCAAACTCTTTAACCTCCATTCTAGCCGCCTCTGACACTAAATCTAAAGCTCCTTTTGTTGCAGAATACACACCTCTATAGGGCAAACCCATATATCCAGCAATTGATGTGACGTTGATGATGGTTCCAGATTGCTGTTTACGCATCTGAGGTAGAACTGCTTTCATCATGTCTATGGCTCCAAAAAAATTAGTTTCAAAAACTTTTCTCATTTCATTAGTGGGTGTATCTTCTATGGGGCCAGTTATTCCCATTCCAGCATTATTTACAAGCACATCTAAACGACCTTCTTTTTCTAAAATCAAATCTATAGCTAAAGAGATTGTTTCAGATTTAGTGACATCCAAGGGAATTAATGAATACCCTATATTTTCATTTATATTTGGATTTCTTCCAGTACCATAAACTCTAAAACCCTTTTTTGATAAAAGTTTAGCCGTAGATTTTCCAATTCCTGAGGAAGCTCCCGTGATTAAAACTACTTTGGACATAAAAAAAATAAATGAGATTAATTTTTAAACAAATATCTAAAAAGAAAGGATGTAAACCTCAGAATTTAATTGCTAGATATTAACAGACTTATGAATAATGGTAAAAGAAAATTGAACACAAAAAAAGGCAAGCTACCTACATCACACTGCTACAACCAAGTACTCTTGCTGCGTTCCCGCCCTGGGAGATTCCGAGGGAGCTAGTTGTGTAGGACTTGCCGAGGCAAATCTACAACCAATTTTTATTTAAACAAATGAAACTTTCTCCTTTTTTAGTGTAACTTTTACAACCAGTTAGATACTAATTCATTGTTATGCCTTCATAAAAAACATAGATTACTATGATGAAAGCTATATATTTGTTAAGAAACTAATTAAAATATTCAATCATGGAAAACAAAATTTCAAGTAAAAGCACAATGCTAAATTATGGACTAGTTCTAGGTCTAACAAGTATTTTCATTAACTTAATTGCCTATGCAATAGGCATTCATCTTGATCAAGACTGGAGGGTAGGCACACTAGGTTTTGTAGCCATGATTATTATTATAGTTTTGGGTATTAAAAATTTTAAATCTGCAAATGATAACCTTATCACTTGGGGGCAATCTGTTAAGATTGGTGTCGGAATTTCTATTATAAGTGGTTTAATAGGAATAATTTATAATTTAATTTTCATTAATTTTATTGAACCTGACTTCATGAACCTTTTGATGGAGAAACAAATTCTTGCTTGGGAAGAATTAAATATGACTGAAGAACAAATAGAATCCTCGAAATCAATGATGGAAAAATTTTCTAGTCCAGCAATCACCTCAGCCATTGGTATCATTGCTGCTGCATTCTTTGGTTTTATTATTTCAGCCATTGCAGGGGCAGTTATGAAAAAAACAGAAGAAGACCAATACTAGAATTTATATATAATGTAAAGAATATGTTTAACTTTGCATTATAAATAATCACCTATGGACATATCGGTAGTCATACCTTTATTTAACGAAGAAGAATCTTTAAAAGAACTATACGATTGGATTGCATCTATGATGCAGTCCAATCGGTTTTTATATGAGGTCATTTTTATAGATGATGGTAGCACTGATGCATCATGGAAGGTTATTGAACAAATATCACAAAAAACAAGTAGTGTAAAAGGTATTCGTTTCCAAAAAAACTTTGGAAAATCACAAGCATTACATGCTGGCTTTCAAATTGCAGTTGGAAACGTAGTGATTACCATGGATGCTGACTTGCAAGATAGCCCAGACGAAATTCCTGGATTATATAAACTAATCACAGAAGGAAATTTTGATCTTGTCTCTGGATGGAAAAAGAAAAGGTATGATAATGTAATTGCAAAAAACATTCCTTCAAAATTATTTAATTGGGCAGCTAGAAAAACATCAGGTTTAGATTTACATGATTTTAATTGTGGCTTAAAGGCATACAAAAACATCGTTGTTAAAACAGTTAAGGTACGTGGTGAAATGCATCGATATATACCTGTTTTAGCAAAAAATAAAGGATTTTTAAAAATTGGTGAAAAAATTGTTCAACACCAAGCAAGAAAATACGGAGAAACAAAATTTGGCATGAGTAGATTTATCAATGGTTTTTTAGATCTCATCACCATTTCTTTTTTATCAAAATTTGGTAAAAGACCCATGCATTTCTTTGGTCTATGGGGAACACTCATGTTTATATTTGGATTCATTTCTGCTGGATATTTAGGAGTTTCTAAACTCTATAAAATATCACAAGGAATGAAGGCTATTTTGGTTACAGACAACCCCTGGTTTTACATCTCTATGGTGAGTATGATATTGGGTACACAACTTTTCTTAGCTGGCTTCATTGGGGAACTTATTTTAAAAACTAAAGAGGCAGGTAACTACTATACAATCAAAGAAAAATTAAATTACTAATTCCATAAATATTGGATTTATAAGCAATGAAGAATATTATAGAAAAAGCAACATTATGGCTATCAGATACATTTGATAGTGAAACACAACAAGAAATACAACAACTCATTACAGATAATTCTGACGATTTAACAGATAGATTTTATAAAGATCTTGAGTTTGGTACAGGAGGTATGCGTGGAATGATGGGAGCTGGAACCAACAGAATAAATAAATACACATTAGGGAAGGCTACTCAAGGACTGAGTAATTATTTAAAAGAATCTTATCCAAACCAAAAAATTAAAGTAGCCATCGCATATGATTGTAGACACAACAGCGATACATTTTCAAGATTGGTTGCTGAAGTATTGTCTGCGAATGATATCCACGTAGTTCTTTTTGAAGACCTTCGTCCTACTCCAGAACTTTCATTTGCTGTAAATGAATTAAACTGTCATGCTGGGATTGTATTAACAGCTTCCCATAACCCACCAGAATACAATGGCTATAAAGTGTATTGGACAGATGGTGGTCAAATTGTTCCTCCACAAGATAAGAGCATCATCGATGAAGTAAATTCTTTAGAATTTTCGGATATTAATTTTAATGCAAAACCTGCATTAATATCTGAAATTGGTGCAGAGGTAGATGAGTCGTTTTGGAAAGCTTCCATTAAAAACGGAACATTTGACATACAAGGAAGAGAAAATTTAAAAATTGTTTTCACATCATTGCACGGAACCTCTGTTAAGTTAATTCCAGAAGTGTTAAATAGAGCTGGCTATTCTCAAGTTCATAGTATTAAAGAACAAGAAATACCTGATGGAGATTTCCCAACCGTAAAATCACCCAATCCAGAAGAACCTGAAGCCCTAGAAATGGCTACAAATCTTGCTGAAAAAATTGGAGCAGATATTGTTTTGGGAACAGATCCAGATAGTGATAGAATTGGAATAGCTGTCAGAGACACTAACGGCAAAATTAAATTATTGAATGGAAATCAGGCCATGGTGGTGATGACAGATTTCTTAATCAAACAATGGCAACAACAAGGAAAACTTAATGGAAAGCAATTTATTGGCTCTACTATAGTTTCTACCTCCATGGTAAATGATATTGCCAAAAGTTATGGTGTAGAAACTAAAATTGGTCTCACCGGTTTTAAATGGATTGCAAAAATGATTCAAGATTTTCCTGAACAAGAGTTTATTGGTGGTGGTGAAGAAAGTTTTGGGTATATGGTAGGAGATTTTGTTAGAGATAAAGATGCTGTAACGTCTGCATTACTAGCCTGTGAAATTGCAGCTGCCGCTAAATCAAATGGAAGCTCTTTTTACAATACACTACTGGAACTATACACAAAGCATAGCTTTTATAAAGAACGTTTAGTTTCTTTTACAAAAAAAGGGATGGATGGAGCAGCACAAATCAAGCAAATTATGATTGATTTACGTAAAGATCCTCTAACTCATATCAATGGTTCTAAAGTAACTTTTGTAAATGATTATGACGCATCTACTGAAAAAAATATGAGTACTGGAGAAGTAAAAATTATGGATCTCCCTAAATCAAACGTATTAATTTATCACACAGAAGACGGAACTAAAGTAGCTGCAAGACCTAGTGGTACAGAACCTAAAATTAAATTTTACTTTAGTGTTCAGTCAAAACTAGACTCTGTTGAAAATGCCATTGAAAAAGAACAAGAATTGGATGCTAAAATTGATAGAATCATAAATGAAATGAATATTTAATGATTTACTTTAAAAAAATATTACGATATGCTATACCTTACAAGAGGTTTGCATTCCTGAATATTTTCTTCAATATTTTATATGCTGTTTTCTCTGCGTTATCTTTTGTTGTTTTAATGCCTTTATTTGAGGTCATATTTAAGACTGACGAAAAAATAGTGTATGAAAAACCTATTTTTGAGGGCTTCACAAGTGGAATGGAATATTTAAATAATTATTTCAACTACTACGTTTCAACGATCATAGGGGAAAATCAAGAAAAAACATTACTCTTTGTCGTCGTTTTAATTGTTGTGATTTTTCTGTTAAAAAACATGTTTGGCTATTTATCTTTTTACTACATCACATTTCTTAAAAATGGGGTTTTAAAAGATATTCGTAACGATTTATATCACAAAACTATTTCTTTACCAATTTCCTATTTTTCTGAAAAGAAGAAAGGGGATATTATGGCCAGAATTGGGCCAGATGTCATTGAAGTTCATTATTCATTTCTATCAATTTTAGAATTGATTTTTCGAGATCCAATTATGATTTTGATTACCATTATTTCTATGTTATCTGCAAGTGTAAAGCTGACATTTTTCATTTTTGTTTTTGTTCCTGTAGCTGGTTTTATCATTAACATTATTGGAAAAAATTTAAAAAAGACTTCAGATAAAGTTCAAAGAGAGCAAGGAACGCTTTTATCTTTATTGGAAGAGACTTTATCAGGCTTGCGCATAATTAAGGGTTTTAATGCTGAAAAAGTTTTTCATCATAAATTTGAAAAATCTACTTCTAAGTTTGAACAATTTTCAAACAAACTGATGATAAAAACACAATTAGCTGGACCGGTTAGTGAAATTTTAGGAATCATGGTTTTTTGTGTTTTAATTTGGTATGGTGGTAATTTAGTCTTAGTTGAAAAAACAATACCTCCAGCTGTTTTTATTCCATTTCTTGGTCTTGCATACAATATCATTACTCCTGCAAAATCAATATCCAAAGCTAGTTTTACTATCAAAAAAGGAAATGCTGCAGCAGAGCGAATATTGGCAATTCTAGAAACTGAAGATCCCTTACAGGATAGCAAAAATGCCATTCATAAAGAGGAGTTTACCTCAGAAATTGAATTTAAAAATGTGTCCTTCAAATATGAAGATGATTATGTATTAAAAGATTTTTCTCTAAAAGTCCCTAAAGGAACTTCAGTGGCCTTAGTAGGACAATCTGGTAGTGGAAAATCTACTTTAGCCAATTTAGTAACTCGTTTTTATGATGTAAATAATGGAAGTATCACTATAGATGGAGATGATGTTAAAGATATTTCTAAAAAATCATTGCTCGGACTAATGGGTATTGTGACTCAAGATTCTATTTTATTTAATGATACTGTTTCAGAAAATATTAAACTAGGGAAACAGGATGCTACTGAAAAAGAAATTAGAAATGCTTCTGAAATAGCGAATGCTCATGAATTTATAAATGAACTCCCTAAACAATATGAAACCAATATTGGAGATGGAGGTAATAAATTATCTGGTGGCCAAAAACAACGAATCTCTATTGCTAGAGCAGTCTTAAAAAATCCTCCAATTATGATTTTAGACGAGGCAACCTCTGCATTAGATACAGAATCTGAACAATTGGTACAAACAGCTTTAGAAGAAATGATGAAAAACAGAACATCTTTGGTCATAGCACACAGATTATCTACCATACAAAAAGCTGATAATATTGTAGTATTACGTAAAGGAATCATTATTGAACAAGGGAAACACGAGGAATTATTAGCTAAAAAGGGAGAATATTTCAAGCTAGTAACTATGCAAACGCTACAGTAATGATTTTAGAAAAAATCATTTTTACACTTTTATTTAAATGGAAATATTGGATCGCAATTCTTCATTCTAAATTTCTCAAAATAAATAAAAATAGCGCTTTCAAATCAATTACCTATGTTGCAAGAGAAGCGGACAAAGATTGGATATTTGGTGCAAAAGTGAGAAGGCTTGCAAAATTCTCTGGTTTAAATAGTAATACTTATTTCCACAATAGATTGCGAAACTTACCAGATTCTGATGGATATTTTTTTGTATTTCATCAATACTTTTATAGAGCAATACGTCATAATCCGAAAATTTTAAATCGAAAAAATATTGTAATGTTTACGCATCCCAACTGGACCTTTTCTTTTTCAGAAAGTCATGTAATCTGGTGCTTAAATAAAGCTGATAAAGTTATTTGTTTAAATTCTAAGGTTCAAAAAGAGTTAATTGCTGCTGGATTAGATGCTGAAAAAACAGCGCTAATTCACATCGCTTCAGATCCTGATTTCTTTTTTACACATGAACGAGAAACAGGTACTGTTGGTTTTTGTAGTGCATTTGGTGAGCGTAAAAACCCAGAAATGGTATATCAGTTGGTTAAAAATATGCCTGAGAGAAAATTTCATCTAATTGGTAGGTATTGGGAGAATTATGAAAGATATGATGAAATGAAAAAAATGACAAACTTCACCTATTACAATAATGAATCCTACGACACATATCCTGATTTATATAATAATATAGATATATTTATTTCTCCATCTACATTGGAAGGTGGCCCTGTTCCTGTATTGGAAGCCATGTTGTCTAATTGTTTCCCTATAGCCTCAAAAACAGGATTCTGTCCTGATATAATTTCTGATGGCAAGAATGGATTTTTATTTGATATAGATGCAGATTATACAGAAGTAATACAACTTATTAAATTGGCAGACTCTAAGACTATTGATGTAAGACAAACTGCTTTGGATCATTCCTGGAAAAACTGCTCCCAAAAAATTGACACGTTATTTCAAGAGTAGATTACAGAATTTTTAAACCAAGCTCCTTCCCTTTTTGAAGCATATAATCATAAGAAGCCTGGTGATCATTAGGAATTTCACCCTCTAAAATAGCCTCTTTAATAGCCTCTTTTAATTGACCAATTTCGCGGCAAGGCTGTAAGTTGAAGGTTTTCATGATCTCCTCACCACTAATAGGTGGTTGAAAATTTCGAATATGATCTCTTTCTTCTACCTCTTTTATTTTTTCGCGCACATTTTGAAAATTTTTATGATAACGCTCAAATTTTTTTGGGTTTTTTGTAGTAATATCAGCTTCACATAATGTCATTAATGCTTCTATATCATCACCTGTATCAAACACCAATCTTCTAACTGCGGAGTCTGTAACCTCAGATGCTAAAACAATAGGTCTAGAACTTAATAACACCAATTTCTGAACAAACTTCATTTTTGAATTTAATGGCATTTTTAAACGTTTGAACAACTTATAAACCATTTTAGATCCAACAAACTCGTGTGCATGAAAAGTCCATCCAACTTTCTTGTCAAATCTTTTAGTAGGTGCTTTTCCTATGTCATGAAGTAAGGCGGCCCATCTTAACCAAGTATCCTCTGTAGCTTTTGAAATATTATCAACAACTTCTAGAGTGTGATAGAAATTATCTTTATGTTTTTGACCCTCTACTTCTTCAACTCCTTTTAAAGCAATTAATTCTGGAAGAATCATTTCCAATAAATTTGTTTTTTCTAATAGTAAAAAACCTATGGAAGGTTTTGTAGCGTCAATTATTTTATTTAATTCTACAACGATACGTTCCTTTGTAATAATAGCTAAACGAGATGCATTCTTTGTAATGGCCAATAAAGAGTTCTCCTGAATTTTAAAATTTAATTGAGTAGCAAATCTAATAGCACGCATCATACGAAGCGGATCATCAGAATAGGTAATGTCTGGATTTAAAGGTGTTTTAATAATTCCTTTTTCTAAATCCTTTAAACCATCAAAAGGATCTAACAAGGTTCCATAATCATCTTTGTGTAAACTTATTGCTAAAGCATTGATTGTAAAATCTCTTCTATTTTGATCATCCTCTAAAGTTCCTTCAGAAACTTCTGGATTTCTACTATCTTTAGCATAAGATTCTTTTCTAGCCCCCACAAATTCAAGCTCCATATCTTTATAGACCAACATGGCTGTACCATATGTTTTAAATACTTGAACTTTTGGTTTATTTGGTAATAAAGAGGCTACTTTTTTTGCCAGAGCTATACCATTTCCAACAGTTACAATATCAATATCTTTAGCGGCGCCTCTTTGTAAGATGTAATCACGCACAAATCCTCCAATAACATAACTCTTTACCTCTAAAATCTCGGAAGCCCTGGTTATAATAGAGAAGATATCACTTTTAATAGCTTCTTTGTAGTTTTGATTTTGCATGAATTAAGCTCTTATTACTTCAATATCATTTCCAACTAATTTTAAAATTGTTGAAGATTTATCTGTAATTTTATCTTGCTCCAAATTTACTACATAATCTACGCCCTCCAAAATTGGTAGACTTATTTCTGAAAATGATTTTGGAGTAGATTCTCCGCTTATGTTGGCTGAAGTTGAAATAATTGGTTTTCCAAGTTTATTGATGATATCTAAACAATAGTCATGGGATGGAATTCTAATGGCTATGGTATTATCTAAAGCTATGGCATTAGCCGCTAATCCTTTTGGATTGCTATATATGATAGTAGTAGGTTTCTTAGTTGTTGAGATTATATCAATAGCTTTTTGTGGTACTGCATCTACATAAGTATGCAACATCTCTATAGAACTTACTAAAACCACTAAACTTTTACTCTCTACTCTGTTTTTTAACTTAAAAATTTTAGCAACTGCATCAATGCTTGTAGCGTCGCAACCTATACCCCATACCGTATCGGTAGGATAAAGAATAACCCGCGAATTAAGCAGTACTTCAATTGATTGATCTAAAATCTTTTTTGCCATCAAATTTTACTAAAAATTTTATTTATTTTGTATCTACGGAACCATGAAATTAGTCTTTTTTCTGGAACACCATTCTTTTTGATATACTCCTCAACTGCGTCAACCATTCGTTTTGCAGAATTTCCATCTGTGTATGGATGGTATTCTTTTAAAATTTCTAAACGCTGTTGTTTAAAAGGATCTTCTAATAAATTTTCAGCAACTCTTTTTACTAAACCACTAAACAACAACTGATTATCCCACTTTACAGCAAGAGAATTATTTTTAAATGTTATCACAGGCTTATCTAAAAGAAGAAATTCATAGACAACAGATGAAGTATCACTGATCATTAAATCTGCAATTAACAAATACTTAATAATGTTGCGCTCTTCAATAAAAAGCACATTTTTAAAACGCATTGATAATTTTTTATAGGAGTCTATCAAGTCTTCAGCCATTAAATCGTGAAATTTAATCACAATAAGATATTCTTTACTTTTAGCTAACTCCTCAATTTGAGTTAATAAATGTGAGGCACTTGTTAATGATGGTGAAAATGTAGGGGCGTAAAGAATTATTTTTTTTGCTTTAGACTTTTTTAGTAATGTTACTTTATCTGAGTCATATTTGTGAAGTTCTTTTCCGTAAACGTCTAGTTTTGGCCAACCTGTCTCTACCACACTAAAATCTTTGTGTTTAGAAGCCGCTTTTGAAAACCATCTCGTAAAATAAGGCCCTTGGGTTAAATACAAATCAAAATAATTACGAATTCTAAAATGTCCTTTTTTTTCTCCGGCTAGGCCATGAAAAACTTGAGTTTTAACACCTCTAAGATAATGAGGGACTTCATTTCCAGGTACAAAAATAGCATCACTATTAAAACGAACTAAATCTTCAATTTTAGATGTAAATCTTTGATCTTGATATGGAAATTTCTCCAAGATAGCTGTTCTTACAAACCAGATGTATTCATACTTCTTTTCTTTTAAAACTTGCATAACGGGTTCTAAAATTCCAAAAGAATATGGATTCATACAAAATAAAATAGTCTTCATAATTAGTAATTATACTATTTCATTAGCGTTCTTTAAATCTTCTTTAAAATCTACTTCTATGCAATTATATTTAGAAATATCTATCACCTTCAATTTTAAATGATCATTAGCAATTGCCATTTCTAGCCCTTTTTCAAAATAATCATTGTCATCACATGTTTCAAGCTGATTAATAAATACATCTAGATCATTTGAGGAAATAAAATTGATCCCAACAGCTTCACCCAATCCATTTTTCACTTCTTTTGAAAGATAATGAACATACCCGTCTTTGAGGGTATATTTTACCTCTTCATCAGAAACACTTTGTGTGTTAACTGAAACAAATGATTGATTTTTGTTAATATCTTCTAATAGTAATGATAATAATTGATGGTCAAATACAACATCACCATTAAACCACAAAATAGAATTACCTCGATGTTTTTTTAATGCTCGTAGTAAACTTTTGGAGGTATTTGTTCTATCAAAAAATGGATTGTAGACATAATTTACTTCTGGAAATTGCTCCATAATTAAATTCTTTTTAAAGCCTACCACAGTAGTGATATCATTTACATCAAAATAGGTTGTAATATTATTAATTTGACGTTGCATAATGCTTTTCCCATCTTTTAAGGGTGTTAAAGGCTTTGGAAAAGGATTGCCTAATCGAGAACCAATTCCAGCAGCTAGTATTATGATTTTCATGTGATGGTGTTGCTATTATTTTTTTTATTATTTAAATACCAAAGATTCATATACCTATCTAGCACTCTGTATGCTCTAATTTTCGATATTAGATACCCTGCATACCCGTCTAAAAACCCCAACCGGATGATAAAATGAATGATGAAAGTAACCAGAGGTTTTACAAATAAATGAAATAACCTTACTTTCTGTCCTTTATCATGTAATTGTTGTGCTTGAATTTGAGCATATAATTTTTGTTTGGTCATGTAATGATCAAAATCTCTGTATGAAAAATGGTCAATCCTATTTTTAAAAAACCCAAGAGTTCCCTCTGCCTTTATTGTTTCATGAACTTTAAGACCATTATATCTACATTTACTTCTACGAAATAAGCGAATGACTTTATCTCTTTGACACCCTGTATATTTTATTTGTTTATTTCCAAGATAAAAGTTTCTCCTAACGTAAAATCCAACAAATTTTGTAGAAGTTTCATCTATAGTTAGAATTTCTTTTTTTAGTTCTGGAGTAACTCTTTCATCGGCATCTAAAATATAGATCCAATCATTTTTTGCAAGGTCAATAGCAAAATTCTTTTGTGAAGAAAAATCATCAAAAACACGTTGAATAATTTTTACATTGTGTTTTTTCGCAATCTCAACTGTTGAGTCTTGACTAAATGAATCTATCACAATAATTTCATCTGCAAAATCAACTGATTTTATAGAATCTTCTATATGAACTTCTTCATTTAATGTTGGTATGATTGCTGTAATTTTCATTTTTCTTATACAGCTACATCATATTCTCGTAGCGCATCATTTAAAGATGTTTTTTTATTGGTACTTTCTTTTCGTTTTCCAATAATTAATGCACATTGAACTTGATAATCACCCGCAGGAAATTTTTTAGTGTAGCTACCGGGGATCACCACACTTCTCTCAGGCACTAACCCTCTCATCTCTAAAGGGGCATCACCAGTTACATCAATAATTTTTGTACTCATTGTTAAAACTACATTAGCACCTAACACAGCTTCTTTACCTACTCTAACTCCTTCTACTACAATTGATCTAGAACCTATGAAGGCTCCATCTTCAATAATTACAGGAGAGGCTTGAAGCGGCTCTAAAACCCCTCCTATTCCAACACCTCCAGACAAGTGAACATTTTTGCCAATCTGAGCACAACTTCCAACAGTAGCCCATGTGTCTACCATAGTTCCTTTATCAACGTATGCACCAATATTAACATAACTAGGCATTAAGATAGTACCAGGTGCTATAAAGGCACCATGTCTGGCTACCGCATTTGGAACTACTCTTATTCCTCTAGATTCAAAATTTCTTTTTAGTGGAATTTTGTCATGATACTCAAATATACCCGCTTCTAACGTTTCCATTTTTTGAATAGGGAAATACAAGACTACAGCCTTCTTTACCCACTCATTAACTTGCCAGTCAGTTTCATTTGGTTCTGCTACACGGAGCGATCCAACATCTAACAAATTAACTACTTCTCTAATAGCATTGACAGTTTTATCTTCTTTTAAAAGAGATCTATCTTCCCACGCTTGTTCAATAATTTCTTGTAACAATTTCATTAAATTAATTATATTGAATTTGATTCAATTTATCAGTTAAAATATGTTACAAATATAACACACATTATAGCTCTTTATTGCGAAGATACATTTTTTAAACAAAAATAAATATCATGTTTAAAATCGCTATTTTTGCATTAAATTATTATGTATGCCTAGAATTTTAGCAATTGATTTTGGAGAAATTAGAACAGGAATTGCTGTTACTGACGAACTACAAATTATTGCTTCTGGATTAACTACTGTAAAAACAGATGAGTTAATTAAATTTTTAATTGATTACACTAATAAAGAAATCGTTGAATTGTTTATTGTTGGAAAACCAAGACAGATGAATAATACAGATAGCGAAAGCGAAAAACATATTTTTAGTTTTTTAAAACATCTTAAAAATTCTATACCTACTATACCTATTGTTAGGATAGACGAGCGATTTACATCTAAAATGGCTGTGCAAACAATGATAGATAGCGGATTGAAAAAAAAACAACGAAGAAATAAAGGGTTAGTTGATGAGATTAGTGCTACTATTATTCTACAATCTTATTTATACAGTAAATAAGTTTTCTACATATTCCTTTCTTCGTATTTTTGCCAAAATTTTATAAAGTTTATGATTTTACCTGTTGTGGCCTACGGAGATCCTGTTTTGAGAAGAGTTGCCAAAGAAATTGGGCCAGATTACCCAAATTTAAAGGAGTTAATTGCAAATATGAAACAGACAATGTATAATGCTAGTGGTGTAGGAATAGCTGCTCCACAAATAGGAAAATCTGTTCGTATTTTTATCATTGATGCAACACCTTTTGCAGATGACAAAGACATCTCTGAATTAGAGAGAAATCAACTCAAGGAATTTAAGGAAGTTTTTATCAATCCAACGATTACTAATCAAGAGGGTGATGAATGGGCTTTTGCTGAAGGTTGTTTGAGTATTCCAGATATTAGAGAGGATGTTTTTAGACAAGAAACTGTAAGTTTTGAATATGTTGATGAAAATTTCGAAAAACATTCTAAAACATTAAATGGTCTTGCTGCAAGGGTATTTCAGCACGAATATGATCATCTTGAAGGAATATTATTTACAGATAAGCTCTCTTCATTAAAAAAGAGAATTTTAAAAAAGAAATTAGAAAAAATATCATTGGGAAAGATAAGCTCAAGCTATAGAATGCGCTTTCCAAATATAAAAATTTAAACACATATGGAATTCAATAAAATTATTTCAGTTGCAGGAAAACCAGGATTATTCCATGCAATTTCTCAAACAAAATCTGGATTTATCGTAGAATCTCTGGTTGATAAAAAAAGATTCCCAATACCATCTACTAACAATGTCAGTTTGTTGGAAAACATTGCAATTTACACCTATGAGGAGGAAGTACCTTTACTAACTGTTTTTAAAACAATGTATGAAAAAACAGAAGGAAAAGAAGCAATAAACCACAAAGAGAGTGGTAAAAAACTAACATCTTTTTTCTCTGAGATACTTCCAGATTACGATGAAGATCGAGTATACACCTCTAATATTAAAAAAGTGATACAATGGTACAATATATTAGTATCCTCTGGTATAGACTTTTCTGTTGTTGAAGCTTCTGAAGAAAACTCAGAAACAGTGTAAATGAATTCAAGAAAACAGCAGTTAGCAGCTTTCAATCGTTTGTTAGACATCATGGATGATCTTCGAGAGAAGTGTCCTTGGGATAAAAAACAAACACTAGAGTCTTTAAGGCATTTAACTATAGAAGAGACTTATGAACTTGCTGATGCTATTTTAGAAAATGACCTAAATGAAATAAAAAATGAACTTGGAGATGTTTTACTCCATCTTGTTTTTTATGCTAAGATTGGATCTGAAAAAAAAGCCTTTGATATTGGAGATGTAGCCAATGCAATTTCTGATAAATTAATAGCTAGACATCCCCATATCTACGGAGATGTAGTAGTTAAAGATGAGAGTGAGGTAAAAGAAAACTGGGAAAAACTTAAACTAAAAGAAGGAAAAAATTCCGTATTAGAAGGTGTTCCCAAAAGCTTGCCTGCTTTAGTTAAAGCCAACAGAATTCAGGATAAAGTTGCAGGAGTTGGGTTTGACTGGGAAGAGCCCTCTCAAGTTTGGGAAAAGGTACAAGAAGAAATCACAGAATTAAATGAAGAGATAAAAAAAGGGTCTAAAAATTCTATAGAATCAGAGTTTGGAGATGTATTATTTTCGATGATAAATTTTGCTAGATTTATTGACGTAAATCCTGAAAATGCCCTAGAAAAAACAAATAAAAAGTTTATCAATCGGTTTCAATATCTAGAAAAAGCTGCAAAAAAAGAAGGAAAAGAATTATCTGAAATGACATTATCAGA
>Ga0228651_1000100_pt1 | contig 36124 bp, 32 predicted proteins | sample 63DmetaG_FD_183018 | JGI IMG/M metagenome (GOLD analysis project Ga0228651, IMG submission 183018) | Seawater microbial communities from Monterey Bay, California, United States - 63D | ecosystem: Environmental > Aquatic > Marine > Coastal | place: USA: California | collected 2016-10-24
CAGCACTTACACTAGATAAATCTCAAAACGCAACTTTTGCAGGGAATGTAACCTTATCAAATACAGCTCCTATATTGTATTTAGCTAATACAACATCGTCAACGGGTAAAACGTGGAGACTTAGCTCCGCTGCAAACGGTAATGCTTATATTACTCAGGACGGTGTTATAGATGCAATTACACTTAGTCATACTTCTGGTAACGCAACTTTTGCAGGCGCCGTAGATGTTAACGGTAATTTAACGGTTGAAGATGAAATACATTTGACAGATGGCGGTTCAACAGTAAGAGGTAAGTTATTATTAAATTCTTCAGATAGAGATAACGTAGAATTAAGAGCTGAGTCGCTAGGCTCTACAATGAAGTTCTTTACAGTTGGTACCGAAGCGCTTGAATTAGACGCCTCACAAAATGCAACTTTTGCAGGTACAATTAATTCAGGAACCATTACTTCCACGGGGATTGTTAAAGCGGCTACAACTTTCCAATCTACGGGTGGGGATATGACGTTTTACGTTCCTAACGTTGGCGAAGCAATGCGTGTCCAGCAAAACACAGGTGAAGTTGGCATAGGAACAACAGACCCTAAGTCAAAGCTACACGTTAACGGCGGTATTCAAATGGCTGGTGATACAGCTGCCGCATCCGCAGATAAGGTTGGTACAATGCGCTACAGAACTGATACGGAGTATGTAGAGGTTAATGGAACAGAATTGGTTACTAACGGTGATTTTGCTACGGATAGCGATTGGACAAAAGAAGCGGGATGGAGCATCGCTAGTGGCAAGGCTAGTTACGATGCCTCTTCTGCAACAAACGCGCTTTATCAAAGCATAGGATTGACAACAGGTTCTGTATATAGACTATCATTTACAGTTGTTAATTACACAAGCGGAAGCTTTAAAGGGCATTTAAGTAATGGAAACGCTACAGCGGCAACAGATGCTATAAGTGCTAACGGCGATTACTCTTTCAACATAACAGCAACAGGCGCACTGGTATTGTTTAGAAACGTTACCAGCTTTAATGGCTCTATAGACAACGTATCAGTAATAGAAGTAACAGCAGAAGATGCAAGCTACGCAGATATGTGTATGCAAACAGGCGCGTCAACATACGAATGGGTTAACATAGTAAGAAATACATACTAAATGGGATTAGGAAAAACATATTCAGCAGATTACTTAATAGACAGCAACGGTAACACAGGTGTTAGCGGTCAGGTCTTAATATCAACAGCTACAGGTATTGACTGGGCTGATGGCTCTGCAATTACAGGTGGACCCTTTTTACCGCTTGCTGGCGGTAGAATCACTGGCACTAACAAAATTGAATTTAACAATGGTACTCAATTTATTCAAGCTAGTGATGGAGTTGATTTAAAATTAGGAGCTTCTGATGATATAATTTTAGAAACTAATTTTGTTAGATATCTAGGCGCTGTTGAATACGCAAGAATAACAGGAGGTGCTAGCTCTTGGATAGCAAGTCCAAGCACTAGTAAACTTGGTATTGGGACGACTAGTCCTCAAAAAAAATTAGATGTTTATTTAGGCACAGACAGCGCAGTAGCAAGTATCGCGGGCAACATATCAGCAGGCGAATACGCGGGTTTACATTTCGGTTATTCAGAAACAGGGAACTCCAACTATAGACACTCCGCAATTGTATTTGAAAGAGATGACGCCTCACACGGGGATGCAAGAGGTAAGATACACATACTTAATAGCGCCTCAGGTTCAGCGAGTGCAGATTTAGGAGATTCTAGATTAACTGTACTACCATCGGGCAACGTGGGTATTGGGACAACTAATCCAGTTCAAACTTTAGAAATACATGATTCCGATGCATCAGGATATACCCATTTCGGTATAAAAGGAACTGGGCATAAATACGTTATAGGTGTAGGGAATGACTCTGTTGCTGACGTAAACGACAAACTATATTTTTACGACAATGATAATTCCGCCTTTAGATTAGTACTAGATACTTCTGGTAATTTCGGCATAGGGACAATTACTCCTGGGGCTAAGTTGGATATTCACACGGCTACTAATACCAACGGTCTACTTATAAGAGAAGATACTGACGACAGCATTACACATAATTTTTATATAGATAGCTCGGATAACGCCGTAGGGGTTTTATATGCTGATGCACAGGTGGCAAAAATACAGCTAAACACGGCTGGCGATTCATACTTTAACGGCGGCAAAGTAGGCATCGGGACGACTAATCCTGGAAGACCTTTAACGATAAATTCAGATACTGCACATAAGGCTATAAGGATTTTAGAAAATGATACAGGAAACGAAAGTTGGGATATTGGAGTAGATGTTGATGGAGACCTTAATTTTTTCAATAGCGCTGATACATCTCCTTCGGTAACATTTAGAGACGACGGCAACGTAGGTATTGGGAAGACACCAAGTGAAAAATTAGACGTTGAAGGTAATATACAAGCCGTTAATACAGCAGGAACCGCTGTCTCTTATGTTGATATTGTGAGCGGCGCGACTTGGAGGTTGGCTTCAAATCCTACATCTGGAACAAATTCTTATGGGTTAGATATTATTAAAGGAAGTGCTGGTACTGATGTAAAAATGTCAATAGACAGTTCTGGCAACGTTGGTATCGGGACGACTGCCCCTACTGAAAAACTTGCGGTAAATGGCAATATTGAAACTACAGGAGCATCGGGTAAAATAGGATTTAACGTAGGAGACGCTTATGGAGATTTCCCACATTACGGTTTAGGTAAATCAGATGGCGCTAATCCAGTAAATTTAGCGGGTTATTATGGACTAACTTTTGGTTCAGATGGAGCTGAAAGAATGCGTATTACCGCCAGTGGTTATACCCAGATAAAAGCCGTGAGCGGCGCCTCAAGGTTGTATTTAGAAGGAACTAACGGAACACATTTTATAACAGGTACATCTGGCGGTGATTTAGGCTTCTATAACGATACTGGTAGCAGCTACGCTATGTTTATAAAATCAGACGGCAACGTTGGGATTGGAACGACTGCTCCTGAAAAAAAATTACATATTAAAGGAGCTACAAATGATGCAACACCTCAAATACTTGTGCAAAATGGTGGTACGGGAGATGCATCTGTATCATTTAATGTGTCAGGTCAAAGTTATGTTGTAGGTATTGATTATGATGATAGTAAAAAATTTAAAATTGCTTCTTCTGGTAATTTAGGGTCAACAGACAGAATAACTCTTCTTAGTACAGGTCAAGTAGGTATTGGGACAATTGTTCCCGCAGCTAAACTTGATGTAGTTGTTAGCAATGTAAGTGTAACTCCTAATGGAGACAGCTCTGGGGTGTTTAGAAAGAATGGTAATAACTATATTTCAATATTAAGTGGAGCTACTAATGAGGGTGGTGTAATATTCGGTAACTCAGCTGATGCTGCTGACGGCTGGATAGCGTACAAGCACGGAACAGGTGCAACCGACCAAGCTTTTGCGTTTGGCACTGCTAATGGTGAAAGAATGCGTATTACAAAAGATGGCAACGTAGGTATCGGGACTGCTAGTCCTGGATACAGGCTAACTGTAGATAATGATGCAGCAAATACAAACAACCCTGCACTATACGTTAAAAACCCTAATAGTAGTACCGCAGCTGTAATAGCAGAATTTGTAGGTGACTCCGACTCCATACAAATCAAGAATATTGGAACTGGTGACTACGCTATCTACAACTCTCAGCAGTCTAATGGTATAGCATTATTTGATGGTAATGGAGGTGTAGAGATTCGCTACAACGGTGCTACGGTACTAGAGGCTGATTCTAACGGTGGTGTCAAAGTAACAGGACAGCTTAGTGCAACTGGGGATGTTGTTGCTTACTCTTCGGATGAAAGATTGAAGGAAAACATCAAGCCTATAGAGAGCGCTGTAGATAAAATCAAGCAACTCAAGGGGGTAACCTTTGATTGGAATGAGAAGTCTGAAGAGCTAGGTTTTGAGCCATCAACAAAGACAAACGATGTCGGGGTTATTGCTCAAGATGTAGAGGCTGTATTCCCACAGTTAGTCCAACTAGCACCTTTTGATATAGGAAGCGATGAAGATGGAAAAGCTACAAGCAAGTCTGGAGAAGATTACAAAACAGTAAACTATGCTAGACTTACAGCCGTACTTATTGAAGCTGTCAAGGAGCAACAACAACAGATTGATGAACTAAAAGCAAAGCTTGATGGCATTACAAAGTAGTGGAACTATAAAGATGTCGGAGATAAACACGGAGTTGGGGCGGACTAGTACCGCTACCATCTCTTTGGATTCTGCTGAGTCAGGAACATACGCAACTATCAATACCGCTTCTGCGTCATACCCTAATGACGCTAGACCTGCATCTATAAGTGAGTGGTACAGCTACGACCATAGCACAACCTCTGGATACTCAGGTAACATATCAGAACGTTCAAATTCTGATTCAAACGAAGCTTGTGGGTTAAGTGTTGATGTTTCCATTTATAAAAACGGTACATCTTCAACCCCTGCTGCTGGGGATTACCTTTTTACAGACTCAGGATTATCTACAAATCTAGTTCCAAACCAAGGCTTTGGAGCTTGGTACAAGTATGAAGATGTTCCAGGCGGTAATGTACCTTACGCTGTTTATCTTCTTCAAAATGGGGGCACTAATGAATGCGTAATAGAGAGCGTATCAGCTTGTGATTAAATTAATTATCTTTGTAACGTTATAACAAAAAAAATAAAAATGGCTAACACTTATTCTTGGAATTGTCGCACAGTAGATGCGTATCCAACACACACAGATGAGAACGATGTAACAGAGTCTCAAGTTGTCTACAATGTACACTGGCGTGTTACAGGAACAGACGGAACACACAGCGCTACAAGTATCGGTACACAAACTCTAGAGGTTTCTGACCTATCTGGCTTTACCGCTTTTGATGAGGTAACTCACGAAAATATGATTGCTTGGACTAAAGCAGCATTAACAGAAGAGCGTGTTACCGAAATGGAGGCTAGCTTAGACAGTCAAATTGCCGAGCTTGTAACTCCATCGTCTGTAACATTGACAATTGCAGAACCAGAAACTGCCGAAGAGTCAGAAGAATAGATAATTGTATTATCTTTGCAATACGTTAATTAACTTAAATATTTAAACATTATGGCTGACAAGGCTAAACTAACAGAAGAAGAACTAAAGTCTATCCAGACTGCTGTCTCTAATCTAAACCAAGCAAAGACAATTCTTGGTGATGCTACTAATCAAGCGCACAAAGCACAGATTCAAGTAAACGCTATGGAAGAAGCAATGGCTACTTCTCAGAAAGAACTTGAAAATACTTACGGATCAATCTCTGTAGACCTCAGCACAGGTGAATACGAAGAGGTTGTAGAAGAAGCTGAAACAGTAGAAGAGTAAGACTCGCTTACACTATACTGATTACTAGGGGGTTGCAGAAATGCAGCCCCTTTTTTTTATACCTTTGTATCTATGAAAGCGAAGAAAAAAGACTCACGTTTAGAAAGAGCAGGGGTATCTGGTTATAACAAACCAAAACGCACTCCCAACCACCCTAAAAAGTCTCATATCGTTGTAGCTAAGTCTGGCTCTACGATTAAGACTATTCGCTTTGGCGAGCAAGGGGCATCTACTGCTGGAAAACCTAAGTCTGGAGAATCCGCTAAAATGAAAGCAAAAAGAAAATCATTCAAAGCTCGTCACGGCAGAAACATCGCTAAAGGTGTTTTAAGTGCTGCGTACTGGGCAAACAAAGTAAAGTGGTAAAATGGCAAAAGAGATATCTGAAGATACAGTAGTAGGTCTATCATTAAAGACAATAGGTGTAATCATTGCAGGAGTCGGTGTTGTTACACTGGGCTACTTTGACTTGCAAGCAGGTATTGACGAGGCTAAGGAACTACCCGTGCCTGTAATCAGTAGAACAGAATATGACCTCAAGGATGAATTGATTCGTGAGACTATCATGAACACACAGACTGACGTAGGCGATATCAAGAAGCAACTAGATAAAATAGAGAATCGTCTCTTTGAAATGAAGTAGTATGAAACCATTTTTAACCATTGTATTTATCCTAGCATCATTCACCTCAGATATTAAAACTGAGGATTTCGCAAAGCAATGGGGAGATGGTATAGCAGTAGTTCAATACAATGCTGTATTTAATAAAACTAATAGCGTAAAGAATCTAGCACGACTATCTGATGCTCGTGTATTTAATGCTTGGATTGACGAACACCCAAAGCTTAAAGAAATAGGTAGAGTTAAATCTGTTCCCACAGTAGTTCTATACAAAGACGGTGAGGAGATACGCAGATGGGAAGCAGGTATATCAATGAAACTAGAACTCAGCTATAGAGATGTACAGACTTACGTTGATGAGCTGACTGGTGCAAATCAATACTAGATGAAGAAGTTAATATTCGTAACACTATTTATACTGTGTAAACCATTGTATGGTCAGAATACAGTAAAGGATTTCTTTAAATATTCTACTATTTATACAAGCGGTGTAGCTTCTAATCCGATGTATGCAGAAGAATTTTGGTATACGACACAGGGTGGTGATTTATTTAACTACACAGAGGAGTATTCATTTGACTATACTGCTACACTAGGTATTCGTAAGGTTGCTCGCTACAAGTACGAGAACAGACAAAACCGCTTCTATGATGGGCAGAGAGAACCAACCACAGCTTTATCAGCTACGGTAGGATCTGTAAAGGGATTTGAGTATTTAGCTCAGTACGATTTAGGTCGTCAGCAGGGACGTGCTTACGCTAATCAAAGGTACTTTCTTCGGTATTTAGGTAAGTACTTTATGTTTAAAGGCGAGTATCGCTATCAAGGGTTAGCACGCTTAGACTACACCCAGATAGAATCAAGAGCAAGACTACATATAGGAGAGCTAGACTTCTCAGTGGGTGTTGCAGGTCGTTTACACAAACCATACGGATACAACCCTATAGCTGATTTCTTAGCACACAATCCTTGGTGGGATTTAGTGCGTAATATGGGTTACGAAGATATCTACTATGGTATTGACTACGATAATGATGATGAAGTAGATAACGGAGACTGGTACTGGAATGACCCTAACGGAGAAAGAGTAGCGGATACTGATGAAGACTTCCGTAGATATATTTATCCTGGCGTAGTAAACGAATTCAACAGACTCAGCATAGACAGTGTGGGTTTTATTCAATCTGTATCTGCAATACTAGGTGTAGACTATTATCATTACGCAGACAACTTTTGGATACACACTTGGTTCAACATTCTTCCTTATCATTTACACGTAGGAGACAAAGAAGAGTTTTCTTACAGCAACTACGTAGATGGAGACCAATGGATTGACCACTCTGGTGGATTTGTATTAGGATGGAAACTCGGTAAAAACTGGGGCGTATTCACGGAGTCTGAGTATATGAGATACTGGGACAAAAACATATTTAGTGTAAGGGCGGGTTTGAATTATCAGTTTAGATAATTACTACCTTAGCAGTTCGTTTTTTTACTAACCCTTACAACAAATAATATGAGCGACAGTTTCGCAGATTTCGTCAACGAATTAGAAACAGCAGAACAGCCAACCTGTTCAATGGAGAACCCTGAAGATTGTGAAGCCTGTGGCAGTTAAAAACTTGTAATATGAAAGCCAAAAAGTCTAAAGTAAACGAAGCGGGAAACTATACAAAGCCTGGAATGCGTAAGCGTATATTCAATAGAATAAAGGCGGGTAGCAAAGGTGGAAACCCTGGGCAATGGTCTGCTAGAAAGGCACAGATGTTAGCGAAGGCTTACAAGACCGCTGGAGGCGGGTATAAAGACTAATGGCAATCAAGAAATCACAAGAGTCTCTAAGAAGTTGGACTAAGCAAAAGTGGAGAACCTCTGATGGAAGTAAATCAGAAGGTAAGAAACGTTATTTGCCTGATGCAGCATGGAAGGCATTGAGTCCAGCAGAAAGAGCAGCAACTAACAGAGCGAAAGCAAAAGGCAACAAGAAGGGTAAACAGTTTGTTAAACAACCTAAAAAGATTGCCTCAAAAGTAAAAGGTTATAGGTCATACGAAGAGGGTGGTATTGTTACTGATCCTCCTCGTAGACCTAGTACTGCTAGTAAATCGGATACTACGAATACGTTGCGTGGTCCAGGATCACAAGAGATTTTACGTAGACAACAGTTTAAAGAATCAACCTTTAATCCTAAAGCAGTATCTCCTGCGGGTGCAAAGGGGCTAGGACAAATCATGCCTAGTGTAAAAGCTGACGCTGTTAAAGCGGGAATTATAAAGGAGACTGACAACCTATTTGATCCTGCGGTAAACAAGAAGGTACAAGAATGGTACATGGAAGATTTGTATAATGCGTCTTTCATTAATAAACCTAACCAAGAAAATAAGATACGTTTAGCTAAAACACTTGCAGCGTATAATTGGGGTCGTGGTAATCTATCTAAGTACCTCAATAAGACTAAATCACAAGGTGGAGACATCTATAAGTCATTAGATTGGGTAGAGGGGTTACCGCTAGAGACTCGTGACTATGTACAAAAAATACTATTGAAAGAAAATCGTAACTTTGAAAATCAACTAAAAGACGCATCTAAATGAAAGCGATAAAGAAATATGAAGCTGGGGGTAAAGGTCCAGGTAAGAAGCGCAAGGCAGTAAAAGGAGAAACATCAACTGCTTACGCTACTAAGGGAGAAAAATCACGCAAAGAAAAAGAAGAAAATGCGTTACGATTAAAACGCGCAAGTCGTGAGAAGCGTGCTATGAAAGCTGAGAAAGCTGGGGATACCGAAAGAGCTAGACGTATTCGTTCTCAAGGTGAAACACAAAAAGATAAAGAAACGCAAAAACGTTTTTAGATAAAAAAAAGAGGGGCGTTAGCCCCTCTCTTTATTTAGTGTAGATGGTCACTCTCTTAAAACCAAACCCCCTACTACTAACGTATTCAAATACATCGTCTTCACGTACAACGAAAAGTAAAGTACCCTCTCGGTCTACTTCTACAACTTTCATTTTTCTCATTCTCTTCTTTAAAGTGTTGTAGTCATCTTCTACAATAAACACTTCAAACATCTCCCCATCTTCTGTTGGGATTTCAGTTCTGTCGTAATCCAAGTCTTGGATAACTTCTGGAACTCCTTGAGCAAAAGCTTGACTCCCCAAGCATACTGCTAATACAATCATTAATTTTCTCATAGTAATTGGTTATTTGTTTGATGACAAGTAACGATATCAACACGATGTACACAAATAAATCTGCTACGTTTTTTATACTATTTTTGTAACATACTTAAATTCAATTAATTATGAGCGATTTAGAAAGAGCTGCAAGAGATTTAGGGATTGACATTAGTGATGACCCTAGTACTTTTGACTCAACGCAATCGGAAGAAACTACTCAAGAAGTAGAAGAAACCGTACAACAGGACGTACAAGAGTCCCCACAGGAAGACGTACAAGAACCTGTTATGGAAGATACTGCTACCGAACCTCAGCAAGAAGATGTCCAAGAAACATTTGAGCAAGAGGAGCAGGAGCAAAGTTCTTTAGATACTGAAGATGATAACGATGTTTCAGATCAAGAGCTTAATGAGATGGCTATTAGTATGGTAAGCGAAATGCTAGGATACGAAGACTTGACTATTGAGCAATTATCTGAACTAGTTAATAATGAGCCAGAAGAGACTCAATTACAAATTGACGAGCGGTTACAACCGATTCTTGATTTTGTGGAGAAGACTGGGCGTTCACCAGAAGATTGGTTTAGATACCAGCAGATGAATCCAACCGAAATGGATGATTTGTCAGCAGTACAACTATCAGTCCAAACGGAATACCCTGATTTAACACCTCAAGAAGTTAATCGTTTAATGAATCGCAAGTACAAGTTAGATCCTGAGAGATTTGATGAAGACGAAATTGCTGATTCAGTTCTTCAATTGAAGATTGATGCTACAAAAGCTCGCAAGGATATTTCTTCCCTACGTGATGGTTTCGCTTTACCAGTGGAATCAGCTACAACCCAAGGGGAGATTGATAGTCCTTTTGATGAGAGTTGGTACTCATCTATGCAAAACGAAACTGCTAACCTTCAGGGAATAGACTTTGAGCTACCCAATGGAAAGGCGTTTAGTTATGGTATTAAAGATGAATATCGCCAACAACTCGTTGATAAAAACTCACGACTTGAAGAGTTCTTTGACCAATATGTGGAAGACAGCGGTTCGTGGAATATTGATAAGCTTAACATGCATCAAACAGTTGTAGACAACATAGACGAAATTGTCAAGAATGTCTACCAACAAGGTTTGAGCGATGGGCAGCGTAAGGTTGTGACTAATGCGTCTAACGTACAGGCACAGTCTCCTTCAAGTACTCCACAACAAGGCGGTCAAGATGCACAGATGGAAAGATTACTTAAAGAGTTGGGTGGTGGCACAAATGTTATGAATATTAAAGGTTAAAATAATAAAAAATGGCTTTTACATCCACACCTTCGGATTTTAGCCCAAGCTCAATTAAGAAGCTTGATCCGGCTAAATACACTTCTTTGTCAGATTACATTGACGAAGTAAACAAACCAGATAACCGTGACTCTTTAGTAAAGACTTACGGTAATCAAGGTATTACTGGTTTCCTACAATTAGTAGGTGCAGTAACATCAAGCGGTACTGCTGATGAAGTACAGTACTGGGAAGAAGCTCGTCTTCACGCACGTCAATCTTACACTATCGCTGGCGGTGCAGTTGCCGCAGCAAAAAGTGTTGTATTGACTTTCGGTTCTAATGCCGTTGTAGTTCGTGTAAACGATGTAGTTCTTTTGAATGGTGATGAGCGTGGTGTTGTTACAGTAGTAAATGGCACTACATCTTTCACTGTTGCTAACTTGGCTGATGCTAACTTTAGCGGAACAGACCTAGCAGTAGGTACTCACACAGTATCTATCATTGGTAACTTGTACGGACAAGGTACTGACCAACCAGGAGAGTACTTGGAGAGCAACGTTATCAAGCGTACAAACCCTTACATGATTGTTAAGGAAATCTTTAAAGTAACTGGTTCTCAAGCTACCAACATTGGTTGGATTAACTTGGGTAACGGTGACTACCGTTGGTACGTGAAAGGTGAGCAAGATACTCGTCAGCGTTTCATGGACAAGCGTGAAATGATGATGCTTTTAGGGCAGAAAAACGCCAACACAGCAAATGCAGCAGCAGCTACATTCGGTGGTGGTTCAGAAGGTTACTTCTCTGCAATTGAAGATCGTGGTATGGTTCACAATGGTCTTATTGACACATTGGGTGAGTTAGACCTTATCGTTAAAGAATTTGACAAGCAAGGTGCTGGTTCTGAGTACGCATTGTACGTAAACCGTGACCAAGACTTGGCAATTGACGATATGTTAGCTACTGGTTTAGCTGGTTCTTCTATTACTGCTGGTGCAACTTCTCAGTTTGGTGCATTCAACAACAGCCGTGATATGGCTCTTGAGCTTGGTTTCAAATCATTCTCTCGTGGTGGTTACACTTTCCACAAGCATGATTGGAAATTGTTGAACGACCCAACGTTGTTAGCAGGTTCTGATTTCAAAGGTGTTGCAATCCCTATGTCAACTGTAGTTGACCCACAAAGCGGAGATCGTAACCCATCTTTGGAGATGAACTTCAAGAACACCAACGGTTACTCTCGTGAAATGGAACACTGGATTACAGGTTCGTTCATGGGTGCAACTAACGACACTAAAGATATCGCTCAGTTCAACTATCGTTCTGAATTAGCTTTGGTTACTCGTGCTGCAAACCGTCACATGCTTATCAAGTAATTGATGCACACTTTGGAGGGGGCTTTGTCCCCCTCCTTTTTTTAATTCTATTTAATATTTAATAAAATGGCTACACAGCAAAGAAAAGTGGCTAGTGCAAAATCTGCACCCGCCCCTAAAACACCTACTGCTACTCAAAAAGCAGAATACACTCCAAAGCGCAAGTCTACGGAAGAGACTAAAGGACGTAAGGAGCAAATCTATTCGGTAATGAAGGGTTCTGGTATTTGGTATAAACTAAAGCAGAACGGAATTACCATCTATGACCCTCAAACAGATAAAGTACGTGAGATTCGCTATTGTGAAAACGAGCCTTCAGTATATACTGATGAGCAGTCTTCTAATGCCATCCGTTCTCAAATTGTTTTTAAAGAGGGCATTTTAATTGTACCTCCTGTTAAAGCTAACCTACAAGATTATTTGGCATTACATCCATCTAATAAGGAAAATGGTGGTACTACCTTCACAATCATCAACAAAGAAGCAAAAGCCACAGTTGAACTTGACCAAGAGTTCTTATTGCTAGATGCGGTTAGTATTGTACGTGATAAGTCTATTGACGAGTTATTACCTATCTGTATGTATTTAAACATTGATGTTAACCAACGCAATAACGAAATCCGTAGAGAATTACTGCTAGAGGCAAAGGGTAACCCAAAAAACTTTATTGAGTTGATGGACAATCCTTATGTACGTAGCATGTCTGCGATTAAGCAAGCAGTTGATTACAACATATTAAAAGGTAAAGAAGACGGAATGTATTGGATGGATAGCGGTAGACTTATTGTTACTACCCCTGTAGGTCAAGATACTGTTACTGTGATGACCCGATTCTGTATGACAGAGAAAGGCGCTTCAGTATACGATGAGATAGTTAGTCGTCTTGAAAAGATAGATTAACATCTAACTATTTGATTATGAGGGGGTCGCAAATTGTGACCCCTTCTTTTTTGGTATATTTGTATAAAATAAATAACTACCATGGCAAGTGTAGAATCGGTATATTTTGCTTTAAAGGACTTAGCTAACAAAGATCAGCGTGGGTTTGTAACACCGTCTACCTTCAACCGCTTTGCACAAGTAGCGCAACTAAACATATTTAATCGTCTTTTTGTAGACGCTCGTAAAGATAAAGTTGCACGACTTAGAAACATTGAAGGGGCTAGACCTCTAGGAAGCAAGAAACAAATTAAAGAGGACTTGTCCTTTTTCAGCAAGGAAGCAGTATTGAGTCAATCGGATGGTGTATTCGCCAAGCCCGATGATTTAGCACGCATTATATCATTACGTACTAATGGTAAGTTTATGTTTGGTCAAAGTAATTCAACCAACATAGATATCGTATACGATGAGGAAAAGCTTTATTATATTTTAAATAGCACCCTCTCAGTCCCTACGGAATCTCGTCCTATTGCTGTATTAGGTGATGACGTTGAGGTATTCCCAACAAGTATCAAGAAGGTGAAGCTTAGATATTATAAGTACCCCGAAGGCAAACTAGCCACTACAGGAGCAAGGACTGCTGCAACTCCATCTTTTGGATATACAATAAGTAATGGTGTTGAGTCTTATAGCGCTGCTAATAGTGTTGACTTTGAACTACCAGACCATTATGAATCGGAGTTGATTATGGAGATGTCTAAGTTAATAGGTGTAAATCTAAAAGACACAGACGTATATAATTATGCCGTTAGTGAACAACAAAGAAAAATGACTGAATAATGGCAAGAAACTTAGTACCCATATCGGACGTTGTAAACGACTTTATTCTAAGTGTAACTGAGGATGACTACTCTAACGATGTAAGTAACACCTTGGTGCATAACTATGCGTTACGTGGCTTGCGTGAAATGGGTTTTGATACCCTTCAAGTAGTTAAGAGTTTAAAGCTAACAGTAAATCAAACGTTAGGTACAGTAGATTTACCAGACGACTTTGTTGATTTAGTTAAGGTTGGTATTGTCGGATCAGATGGACTTGTATATGTCTTTGGTCAAAACAAGAATATCAACTACAGTCAAAAGTACAAGACTGATAATGCTGGAAATAGTATTGATTCAAATAGTGATGGTGTATTTGATAGAGTAAATGCAAAAGAAAAACCAGAGCTTCTCGCTGCTTATAGAGGATATTCTTCTTACGTCTTTCAAAACTACCTAGACCAAAACACATACGGAGCATTGTATGGTATTGGTGGTGGTCACTACACTGGTGAGTACCGAATGAACTACGAACAAAATAGACTAGAGATAGCTTCTTCAGATAATTACACAGAGGTTGTTATAGAATATATTGCTGACGAAGCACGTTCAGTCAACCCAAGTATTCATGTATATGCTGAGAATGCATTGCGTTCTTACATCTACTATCGTGTCATTGAGCGTAAGAGTAGTGTTCCTTACAATGAAAAGATGAGAGCAAGACAAGAATACTACAATGAGCGTAGACTAGCTAATGCACGTCTTAAATCGTTTAGTAAAGACGAGGCTCTCAAAACTATTAGAAAGAATTTTAAGCTATCTCCTAAGCACTAACGCATGGCTATAGACAAACTAACTCCACGTCAACTAAATAAGGATGAGGACTACCTATTGGTTAAATCAACCGAAATGGTAGATGCTCTAAACGTCCGTACAACTGAGGATGACGATGGTAATAGAGGTGTACTTAAAAACATAAAAGGTAATACCGAGATATCTATATCGGGAGCTAATGCCTTACCTAGCGGTACTAATCGTGTTATAGGGACATGTTCTTTTAATCAAAAAGACTTAATATTCTATTTTATATGGAATTCTAATAATGACCACACAATCTATCAAATTGATACTAGCGGTACTGCTATTAAGGTTGTTACAGGTTCTTACTTGGAGTTTAGCTCTACATACGTTATACACTCTAACGCTATTGAAGATGCCAACAAGGATATCCTAATATACTGGACCGATGGTGTAAACGAGCCTAAAAAGATAAACATATCTAAATGTATAGATAGTAACGTTACGTATCCCGCAGGATCAAACGATGCTGAAAAGCTTTTAGAAATAACTATAGCTAAACAACCACCAAGTACACCTATATCATACGAATATAAAACGGATGACACTATAAACTCTAATAGTGTCTATGAACAAACTTTTCAGTTTGCGTATCAATACATATATAGAGACGGAGAGATTAGTGCATTGTCACCACATAGTACAATGGCTTATAATCCTTGGATGGCGAATAGAGCTAATGCAAAGCCACCATACTCAAATACTCAAAACTACATTAGACTTACCATGAAAACCTCTACTGCTGCGGTAGAAAAGGTTCGTTTACTAGTACGTAACAACAATATAGACACCTTTGCTTTAGTTAAAGATATAGATGTAACAACGCCAGGCAACAATCAAGTTTTTGATTTTTACAATGACGGATTATATCCTTTAATTGCAACAAACGAGTCTGACAAGACTTACGATGCTGTTCCTAAGAATGCTCAATCAATGACCTTGAGTAATAATAGGTTGTTTATGGGGAACTATACTGAAGGATTTGACCACTATGTGCCTAATAATGTTTCTCTAAAAGCAGATTATTTAGATACGCCTTTTGTAATTCAGGCAGTAATAAGTCAAGAACTTGACAGCAATGATGACGCTCTAGAAGAACATATAGAAATTGATTTCTCAGGTCTACCAAATGTCATATATGGGAAAAGAACATTGTTTATTAAACTTGTTTATCAATACTCCCAGGTAACAGTAGCATCCCCCGCTAATACATCGCTTGATGTATTAACAGCTGTAAATTCAAGTGGTCAAACTAAAAATTACCCTATAGTTGTGGTAAGAGTAGTTCCTAATAGTTTTGAATTTACTAAAGAACTATATCTACCAAACGACAAATACAATAAAAATTCTCTAGCTGCGTTAGTAGAAACCGCTATAGATGGATTTTCGGACGTAGAAGTGTCAGCATCATACAATACTACTAGTGTGCTTAGAAGCGGATGGGCTATTAGTAATGGAGGCAATGTCGTTCAATCTGGTTCGTTAGACCTTGAAGGGAATGTAACTTTTGGTGTTTACTCTACCACCTATAACAGTACTACTAAAAAACTGAATGTTGAGGTTGGCGTTAAAAAACTTAATCTTAGTGTTGTAAAAATTGACGATGCTTCTTTTCCTTTTGAGACTATAGAAGATTTTAGTAAAACATACACTTCAAATCCCGATGGATTAACGGGTGGTATATCCCCATCACTAACTTATGTTACTAGTCCTATAAATTCTGATTTGATATCTACGTTTAAATCTAATGCTGACCATAGTTTCGGATTAGTTTACTACGATGATAGAGGTAGAGCTAGTGGGGTTAGGGATATAGGTTCTGTAAACATAGCCCCTTGGGGGTCTTCTGAGCGTAATAGCAAAAACGGTACTGCAAGAGTTGTAGTTGACATATCTTCAAATGCCCCAAGCACTGCTTCTTCATACTCTATAGTTTACGCTAAGAACAATAGATACTCAAAGTATCAGCAGTATTCGGTTATGGAGGCACTAAAAGCTACCAATACTGATTCTGAAGAGGTTGGTGCTACTGATGGTAATGATAATATATATTTATCTTTAGCTGCCTCTCAGGGCAAGGAAGATTCATATAGTTCTTCAAAGGCTTCTGGATTCAAACTAGAAGCAGCCCCTGGTGATAAAGTAAGGATTATAAGATATTATGACCGAGCGCAAGGCGCTTATATCTATCCACAGAATCACGAGTATGAGGTTGTAGGTATTAAAAGTTATAATTTAAATAATACTCCTTTCTATCACAATAGCAGTAACTCTAATAATGCGGACATGAAAAAGCGCCATTATCGGATTACTGGTGATTTTTTAGTGTTGCGTAACGAGTCTTACGACAACTTTTCTCATAGCGATTTAACCGATGTAGAAACAGCATCTACTGATTTATGGCATTCAGCAGTTACAATTGAATTATATACTCCATTAAAAAGTACTGATACTAAGTTATACTATGAGATGGGATACAACTTCGCATGCAATTCTAGTCGTAAACATGTTGGGGGAGAAGTTACACAAGGAGATATTATTGGTTTAACAATAGTTAGTCAAACCGCAAACACATTAACTGTATCGGGTAGTGATTTATTATCTGTAAGCCCAGGTGAATACATTAGGTTTGCTAGTGATCCTGATTCTCAAACTTATCAAGTAGCCAACATACAGTATTTAGAAACTCAAACAGTTTTTTATTTTGTGGGTAATATACCCGCAAATCAAAGTACAGTATATTGGACTTCTAGCGTGTCTAGAACTATACTTAAAAATGGAGATGCTTACTTAGTGCCTAGAGAGTTAAGATATCATAGTAGGACAGTAGGTATAGTCTTGCAGACGTTTGCAAACAAAGTGTTTGAAAGTCAGTATGTAGAATCCAACTCTATAAGCGATTACTTTGATTCTGAGGTCTTTTCTTATGGCAAGCCATACGCTATCATAGATAATGAGAAAGAAGTCACTAGAAAGGCTTCTGTGACCTTTAGCGACCCATACAATCAATCATCTAAGCGTTTGACGCTATCAAACTTTACACCCGCTAATATTCCATTCTACGACTTTGACGTAAGTAAAGGTGGTATATATGGATTAGTAGACATGAAGAACTACATCATGGGTCTACAAGAAGATTCTGTGATGAAGATTCCTGTAGGTGCTAACATTTTAGATTCAGCAAGTGGCGATAATATTCCTACAATTTCTACTAATGTACTCGCCCGTCCTATTGAGTATCAAGGTGTATTCGGCATCAACACTCAGCGTGATGCGTTTATTTCTTTTGAGGGTGCGGTATTCTTGGCAGACATATATAGAGGTAAGATGTGGAAAGTAACTAGTCAAAGCGTTGCGGAGATTAGCTCTAACGGCATGTCATCATATTTTAACTCTAAGTTCTCAGAGCTAAAGGCTTATGAAAGCTCTACGAATAAAGTGTTATTAAAGCTTGGGTTTGACAGAGATAATGATGAGCTAGTAGTTTCAGCAGTAAAAGCCTCTGGTAATTCATTTACTAATGATTTTACAGTAGCATATAACTTTCGTAGAGACCTATGGTCTTCTTTCTACTCTTTCGTAGGTGAAGGATATGCGGAACTCAATAATGTTCTTTATTCCTTTAAAGATGGTAAAGCTTATTCTCATAATACTAACGATAATCGTAACTCCTTCTATGGTACTACTTATAGTTCAAAAGTGGAAATTGTTTCAAACCAAAACCCTTCAATGGTTAAATCATGGGAAGCGCTCAACATTGAGGGCGATACTTCATGGGGCTTCACAGCTTATACATCAGATCAAACAACTTCACAAATCACGTCACTAACAAAGAAGGAGAGATTATTCTACTCTCATATACCACGTGATACATCGTCTATTAGTACAAGCCAATTTCTTACATTGGGAGCTGTTACTAGTATTGACTCTAACGATAATGTAGTTATAGGAAACCCTATAAACAAAATTCCGTTTAGTGGGGGTGATGCTGTATATGCTGATGGGACAAACACTAACGAAGTAATAACCGCATTGACTGCTAGAAACAAATTCATCATGAGTGATAATAATGTGTTATCAGTAGGCGATATTGTTAGTGTCAAGAAAAATAGCGATCTTGAAGGAGATCAACTTAGAGATAGATATATTAAAATAAAACTTGAGAAGTCTACTTCCGACCCTATAGAATTATTTGGTGTTGGTGTTGTTTTTGACCGCTCAAGATTGCATAATGACTTAGTAAACTAAATCGTATTTTTGTAGCATGGGATTAAATAACAACACGGGCAGTAACTCTTCGGAGAGTTCTTTTATGAGTAACGCAGACTACACCGCTCAGGGCATTGGTGGTATTGGAGACATTGGTCTTGGAATTTATAATGTAGTGCAAGGAACTAGAGCAGCTAAACAAGCTAGGGCTGACTTAGCAACGGCATTAGGTAATAGACCCGACTTATCCCCTAGTACTGCTTTTGCTGATGCTGAACGTAATGCATATTCAAAGAAGATGTTGAACATGCAACGTCAATCTCTACAACGAAACTTAGCTTCAGGTATACAAGCAGCAAGTGCTGACCCTCGTGCTTTAGCTGCATCTCTTTCGGGAATGCAACGTGGAGCAGCTATGGCAGAGCAAAAAGCTATGGGAGCGCAAGCGCAAATGCAAATGCAGGCTACATTAAGACGTGGAGCAGCCGAGCAACGATCTACAGAAATGATGGAGAATCGTAGTCAAGCAGATATCGCCCGTGAATCACAAAACTTAGCATCTGCTCAACAAGCAATTGGTACGGGTATTGGTCAAAGCTTTAGTGGTTTAGGAAGTCTAGCAGGCGGAATGGCTGGCGGAGGATTTGGTAAAGCTGCGGCAGGATTTTTTGGAGCTGAAAAAGGAGCTAAAGTGCCTAAGACACCTGGGAAATTTAGTCACGAATCTAACCCTATTGATATCGTAAGAGGTGGCGCTAAGGTTGGGGAAATGACAGGAGGAGAATACATCCTAAATCCAAAACAAGCTAGTGATATAAAGAGCGTAGTAGCAAGTGGAGACAAAGCTAAACTCCATAGCTACATGAAGTCTCTAATCAAAAAATTTGAAAAGTAATGTCTACACCATTTCAAGCCATAACAACAGGCGATAAGAGTATAGCCGAAAGAGCATCCTCTTCTTTACGTGCCGTTAAGTCTGACTTCCAACAAAGAAGAAAGACTGCTGAGTCTAGTTACGATGCCTTGGATGTGGACTATACAGGACTACCCGATAATCAAGTACAGATGGCTCAATCATGGGGCGACTCTGTACGTGAGAACCTTATAGAAGGATATCGCACAAACAATCAAGACCTTATTCGTGAGGCGAAGCAACAAGGACGTAATCTAACATCCTATATAACCGCTATGCAACAAGACTATACAATTGGTCGTAATAGCATGAGAAGAGCGGAAGAGAAACAATATCAAGGTCTTTCTAATAGTAAGGAAGAAATTGATTTAGGTTTTAAGAATCGCTACAAAGAGCCAATAGGTTTTGAAACAGATGAACGTGGCTACCCTACTAATATATCTATTGGAGGACAGCCTGTACAGATAGGCGAGTTTGTAAATAGTATGCGTGACAATCCATTTATGGTTGTGGATGCCGTTGACTTTGGTGGTGGCTTTAGAGCTGAAAAGAACGCTGCACGTCATGGAAATGAAATCATTGCCGCAGGATCACTAAATGGAGCTAAAGAACAAGCTGTTAAGTACGCGGAGATTGACATTGAAAATGGTTTAGTTTCTAACGAAGACCTAGCGGTATTGTATGTGATTAAAAACAAACTTATTAGTGACGTTAACAACCCTAGCGAAAAGGACGTACAGTTGATTCAATCTATCACTCAAGACCCTAAGAAATTAGAGGAAGCTAAGGGAATGTATATTAATGACTATTCTGATTATCTAGGTGACCAATACACCACTAGAGAAAAGGCTAAGGCTAAACAAGAACGTGAAACTCAAGAGAAAGTTGCCTCACAAGGTATCTTAGCACTTGACCCAGTAGTTGCTCAAGTTGAAGGCGAAAAGGTAGCAGTTTATTATACTGATGTTGATGGTGTCTCATTTGATATTAAAGGAAATGAGCGTGTTTCTTCAGTAGGTATAAATGATAGTGGTGACATTAAATATGTAGAAGTGGTAGTTAAAATACCAGGTGATTTGTATGCAGGTACACCAGCTACCTATGAAACAAAAAAATACATGGGTGATGAATTAACTGACGAGATTTCTCAGCTAGTTAAGAACCGCATTGAGCTTAAAGCTCCAAAGCAAATTAATGGTTGGTCAAGATTTACTGATAAAGCTACTAAAGCTATTAAGAATGCACCTATGACACCTAACGTTGAGTCTGCACTAGATGAGCTTTCTAAACCAGCGAATACAAATGTCCCACGGTCTTAAAATCAAGTAGTTAGATTTGATTATCTTTGTAGGAAGTAAAACTCCTACAATGAACGAGAAGTACGAAGAGCTAGTAAAAAATGCAGTGTCTAATGGGCACAGCTTAGAGCGTTTTCAAGAAATATTAGCAAATGCTAACTTCCCCGAATCTGACATAGCTTCTCTTTCTGAAGCCTATACCTTAAAAAAAAAAGGCACTACTCCTTCAGAATCGCAAGGAGCGGAGGGTTCTATGGACTCTACTTCGTCTTCGGTGGACGCAGACTCTTCATTGGCTGCACCATTGGACGCTACGTCCCAAGGCGGTGATTACGCGCAAGGTTTCAAGCAACAAGAAATTCTAAAAGGAATAGCTTCACTAGATGTAACTAGTGAGGTGGCTACTCCTTGGTCTACCATCAAAGAAGAGGAAGACTACCATCGCGCTAATAACAATCAAGAAGGTGTTATTGAAGTCGCTCGTAAAAGAAAAGATGAATTAGATTTTTTAAACACAAGTATTAATGTTTCTTCTGGACAGGCTATTGCGTTTAGGCAATACACAGGTGTTGATGAGTCAAAGAACCTAGGATTAAGCGAGGAATCTTTAATTAGTCAAGCTTCTAAACTAAACAAACAGTATACTGATTTAACTGGTGATGATAATAAAATCATTGAAGAAGATGGCAGTGTAAACGAAGAGTCAAAGGAAAATCTAACAAAGGAGTTCCAGCGTACATCTTATGAAGTCTATGACGATGTTATGGACAGTGCAAAAACTAGAGCTGAAGATTTAGAAATGCAGGATGCTTGGAATCCTTATGTAGCTGCTATGGGTCAAAGTGTTATAAACATGGCTACAGATTTAACATATACATTACAAGATATGTTTGCGCCTGAAGGAGCAATGGACAGTAAAATGCAATACTATCGCTACGACAAACAAATTGAGCATTTAGCTAATTTATATCGTGTAGGTATAGAAGAAGATAGACTACAGACCTCAGCAACCGAAGATTTATTTGTAAGAGATGAAGACGGTAACTTAAACATTGGAGATGGGTTTAAAAAGATTGGTTTTGGTGTTGCACAAACATTACCTCAAATAGCATTTACAATCGCAGCTCCAGAAATTGCTTTGCCTATTATGGGTGCATCCTCCGCTGCTTCAACATGGATTGATGTTCGTGATAGAGCCGACCTTAATCAGTCTCAAAAAGTAAGTCTAGCACTTATTGCTGGCGCTTCAGAATATGCCTTTGAACGTATTGGTATTGGAGAAATAAATAAAGCACGTAGATCTCTAGGTATTATTGATAACATACCTAAATCTACACGTCTCAACATGGCTAAAGATTGGGTAACTAGTCAAAACAAGTTAGCTGGAGCATTTGTAAATAGTCGTATAGGTGGAGCTTTGGGTTCAGCCACAGCAGAAGGTCTTGAAGAGCTTGGAGTATCTATTACAAATCAAGTTGCAGCACATAAAATAGCGGGAGACGAGTTCAACGGATACGAAATTGCTGATTCATTTATGATTGGGTTTGCAGCGGGGGGTGGTACTGCTACTGTACCCGCTACACTAGCCGCAGGATTTTCAGCAGTAGGTTCTACACCACTGTTGAAAGACCGTATCAAGATAATAAACGACATTAAGAAGTATAAAGACTTAGCATCTAATCCAAACCTATCTAAATCAGAACGTAAAGAATTAGAGTTAGAACTAGAACGTTCCAACCTAGAGCTTAAAGAGTTAGTCAATAAAGAAGAGAAGTTCTACGCATCAATGAATGAGCAGGATCAAATGGATATCCTATCACTCAATCAAAAGATTCGTAGCAAGATTGACCTTCATGCTAAAATGAAGTCTCAAGAAGGCAAGGATAAAATCATGCGTGATGTTCAAGGTCTTCTTAAAGAGAAAACTGAAATTGAGAAAACCTACGGAGACCCATTCTCTATCGTTGAAAACGAAAACGGAAAGGTAGAGCGTAAGCCATACAAAGATCGTAAGCGTGCTGAGAAGCTTAATGCGATGCTTAATGAACTTGGCTTAGGTCAAGTAGAGGAAACCGCAGAGACCTTAGCTGAGTCTACTGTAGAGTTTACTGAAGATACTAATCTAGACGAACTTGTTAATGAGTTTATGGGCGACATAACGGATGCTCAACTTACTAAATACGGAACAAGTCGTACTGAGATTCGTCAAGCATTAAAAGAGACACGTAACATGTTTAGTGCTTTGAAGAGCATTAACCCAGACTCAAAGATATTCATACACAAAACCCCTAAAGCTTTTGAAGGAGCAACGGGAGAAAGTGCCCTAGATGCTTCGGGTATATTCTTACCTAAAGAGTCTAATAAAAACGAGATACACTTGTTTGCCCCCGCGCTTGCAGCAGGTACTGCTATACATGAAGTAGGTCACGAGATTGCAGGTCAAATGGGTGGTGGATTTATTCAAGAGTTCATGAAGGGGATGAATGATGCTGTTCAAGGCGATACATTCTTATCGGAGCGTTATGGTTCATTCCTTAAAGGATATGTTGAAGAAGGTGCAGACTTATCGGAAATACAAGAAGAGTTCTTTGCTGAGTTCTTACAAGACCTTGCACGTGGTAACGTATCTGTTGAAGTAGAAAAATCCCTATTAAACAAGCTTCGTAGTGTTATAAATAAATACGCAGGTACAGACCTAAAGATTACTGACGCACGTACCACATTGATTGAAGCTATCTCTCGTATGGGTGAGAAGATTGCTCGTGGTGAAGATATCTTAGATGAGGCACTACTTGCTACAGTATCCCTTGAAGATGGGATGGGAGTAGCAGTGGTTAATGCAAACGAATCGGATGTAGTAAACAAGAAGAAGAAGCGTCAAATAATTACTTCCGATGACGTAGAAACCTATTCATTTAAAGATGTTATTGATCGGGTCAATGGGCGTGTTCTCATTATCACATCAGATAACACTGGAGTAGGTAATGTAGATGGAGATGAATTATACGGAGGGTTGCTATACTCATTCTTACCAGAGAACGTTCGTGATGGTGTAGGATTTGCCTCAGTAGATCAAAAGTCAGTCAGTAGCATAATGAACTTCGTAGAGACTATAGGTCCAGAAGGTCAAGATGTAGCGGTATTTATTATGCAACAGTCGCCAGGCGCTATGCTCGGTAACTATTATGGAATGAAATACTTCTTAAACGCTGTCTCTAAAAGTGTGCCTAAAGAGCAAACTAGAGAGGTGTTAGATAATTTAAAATCAGCAATAGTTGGTAAGAAGGATGTAATTGAGGCATTAAAATCTGACCTACCAGTAGTTAAAGATATTCCCGAAAGCCAAAGAGATAACATTGACTGGACTCAATATGGTAATTGGAAAGGTAGAACACCGCAAGAAAAGCAAGCTTCTGAAAAGGTTTATAATGATTTTGTAGAAATGCTTGACTCTATTGAAGAGTTAAGCCCTGAAGTAATATCTGCACTTATTGATGTCACTAGTTTTAAGTTTAGAAAATCCCTAATGGAATTCCTTATCCCTAGTGGATATGGTAAAGTGAAAGGTAATGTGGAATTTAAAGCTCCATATGCCTCTGAAAAAGCTCCATTAATAAAGAAAATATTAGCGGATTCGGGTTATTCTCAAGCGGACTTCTTTATGAAATACTCTCAGCCAGAGTTTGCTCAACCAGAAGAGTTGATAAGTCAACTCAAAGAAGGTAAAGAGGCTGATTGGGGATACACATACTCTGGATTTATCACAAATAAGAACTTAGAGTCGGGTGAGGAATTTCAAAAGAACTCAGGTGTGGTACATCCACAGTTTAATGCGAAGATTCCTTCTAGTGAAAACTTCTTGCTAGATAGTGGATATCAAATTGACAACAAGTTTAAAGGCGTTCTTAATTATAGAGACTCTAATAAAGACCCTAACTATGTACGTGTAAGTATTGCAGGTAGTATGTTCATGGGTAGCCGAGGTACTAAATCACAATCATCTGTAGTTACATTAGCGAACTCATTGCTTGGCGGTGAGAAAGAAGGTCTTACTACTCAAAGCGTTATAAAGAGTACTGCTAAGAAGCGTAAGCGCGTTGACCAAAATAAAGTAGAGCCATCTAAAGAAGGCACATGGATTCGTTCACGTGATTTTGACAGCGTGATGGATGAGTTCCCCGATCTATACAAAGAGTCTATTGATGAAGAGGCTGAGGCTAGCGGTACGGGTAACGAGACTCAGGTTACGACTAACAATGGTACGTATCAGAAAATGATTAACTACTTCAAGGGTATTGATAAAAACTTTAAGAGTAAAACCTTTGCAGATATTAATGGTGGTCTTGGAACATCTAATCAATTAAAATACGAGAATGACATTGATAACTATCAAGTTATTGAGCCGTTCTACGATAGAAAGCGCTTCCCTGTTTACTCTATGACTATGGCTGATGCCAACAAAGCTATTAAGCTTTTAGGCTTAAATGAAACAGATAAGCCACACGGTGAACTCAATAAGTATGTAAAGAAGAACGAAGAAAACTTTACACGTTTTGAAACTCTTGTAAAGAAAGGTAAACTCCCTTCATCTAAATTAGCTCCAGATTACGTAGAGCAAAATGGATACGATATCCCTAGTGAGAGTATAGACTATGCTATGAGCAACGCTGTACTCAATGTAATCCCTGGTGACATCCGTCAAGATGTTACTCTAAACTTTGGACGTGCATTAAAGGTAGGTGGCGTAGGTGTTCTTTCTACACGTGGTAAGGATGTAGCTACAAACAAATCTAATCAAAGCCTTAGCGAAGACCCTCTAGAGTTTTATGTTGCTTCTAAGTATACCTATCAAAAAGGATTTACACCTAGTGAGCTTCAAGCATATGTTCAAGATGTATTAGGTCCAGACTTTGAGGTAGAAAAATATAGTAAGCTATCTGGTCCAGCGGTAATCATTAAACGTATTGATAATACTCAAGACTTAGAATCTAAGTTTGTATTCCAAAATAAAGGGAAGCTAAAAGCTAAGAAGAGACTTAACGTATCTAACATTGGAAATGTATCTAATAGTGTTGCCTCGTACATAGAGTCTTCACTCAAGAAGCAAGGATACACGGTTGACTTACCCTACAAAAACCCTTCAGATAGAAGTGTATATAAATATCTATGGGCTAGAAAAGGAAGATTAGATCAAAGAGTAATTGCCCTTCGTGTATCGGATCACCCACAACGTGAGCGTGGAAGTATATACATGTCAGAAGCATTTAGAAAGCCAACTGTAGGAGACCCATTCTTTAAGCAATTTAAAAATGACGCTGGTTTTGACGCTCCTTCGGATGTCATGATATTCAACATGTACGACTCTAGCTCTTATGGCTTGGCTATGAGAAAGCTAGAGGAAGAGGGTCTTGTTCCTAGTGGTGCTAGAAACTTTATACTCTCACGTAAGGCTATGCTAGAGGGCTTCATTGATTCATTTGCATCTCTACCAGAAGAAGGACGCGAGAAGGCTTTTGAAAACATGATTTATGATCTTGGTTTTGATAGAGCAACGGCTAAAGAATTTACTAAGCAAGTTTCTAATGAATTTGGGAAAGAGACTTCTACTTCTCCACAGTTCGGTAGAGTTGTTATGGCTAACATCTTCCAGGCATCCAAAAAGAATAATAACGTACTGCTAAATAAATTCTTCGGTGACATTGAAGAGTCTTTACGTGCGGGTAAGGACTTGCAAGATGTCATGGACAAGTATCTAGAAGACATTAAGAAAGGTGCTACAAAGGAAGAAGTATCGGTTAGAATGCAAAAGGTACTACGTGGTCTAGAAAAATCGTATATAGATCGCCAAAGCAATGTGAAGAGACTTGTAGGCGAAGCCAATATGGAAGCAGTAGAAGACCTTATAATTACAAGGTCAGGTGCTGGGGCATGGTCTAAGGTGCAGTTTAGTAAGTTTGAAAAAGAAATATACTCTGGTTTAAATAGTGAGCAACTAGAAGGATTAGATAAGTTAATCTTTGCTATGCGAGTCATTCAAGTTGATAGCAATTTTGACTCAAGAGAAAAAGAAAGACCTAGCCATCCCCTAGGATTTACAAAAGAAAAAGCTGAGGCTTCTATTAAGGCATTGAAATTTGAGCTAGGCTCGGAAATGGTAAATGAACTAGAACGTAGAGCTAATGTATACTTTGAATCTATGCGTTCTTTATTTGAAGAAGCATACGAAGAGGGTCTAGTTACAACAGAAGCATACGAAGCCCTTAAAAATGATAACTACTCTCCACGTAAGTTCTTAAACTTTGTTCTTAATCCAGAAGACGGAACGTTTAAAAACTCTGATAGCAGTAGCAAGGATTTCTTGGCTGAGTTAAAAGGAGGCTCTGAAGGTTCTCTTATTATGGACTCTAGGTACTTACTACAAGTACATACTAGAAACACTCAAAACAAGATATTCTACAACCGAATGGTTTTCAATCTTGCCGACCAAATTGAAGGAAAAGATTTAGATTGGATTATGCCTTCTAATGTTAAGGACGTAGAAATAGGAGAGCCTATAGATTTATCTGAACCAGGTGAAGAATCATTCATGTATCAGCCTACTGAAGAGAAAGTTACTAAACCCGAAAAAGGATACAAGAATTTATATTACTTCCAAGGGGGTAAGTTGAAAGCACTACAAATCAAAGAAGAGTATTACGAAGAACTGCTAGACCTTGAAGTACTAGCGAAAAGCTCAACTAGCTTTGGTAGAGGTGCAGAAAGAACACTTGGTGCATTGAACTCTGTATTAAGATTTAATGCTACAGGTGCAGGTAACCCATTATTCTTTATGAAAGATTTCTTCCGTAACTGGTTGTATGCAATCTTCCGTAGCGATGTTTATGGTCGTTCAAGCTTTACTGTTTCTTCTGCCTTAATGATGAAGGATTTATACTCAGCTACAAAAGACAAGGTTCTTGGACGTAAAGACTATATTGATTTAGCAAAGCATGGTGGCTTAATGGATTTCTTAGCCATTGAATCCTCTCCATACAAAAATCTAGTATATCGTAAGGGTGATTCTCTAGGGTTCGTTAAAAGAGGTATTCAGAAAACCACTACTGGTCTTACATATCTTAGTGAAACAACAGAGGTTGCGTTCCGTGTGGCTATATATAAACGTGATTTAAAGCAAAGAATAGAAGACTACATAGCTAAAGAGGGACACGAGCCTACACAAGATGAATTAGAGGCACTTAAATTCTCTGCGGCAAGAGCGTCTCGTGAGATACTAGATTTCTCTCAAGGTGGATTAGCTTCAAAAAAATTAGATAAGCTACTTGTGCCATACTTAAATGTAGCAGTTCAAGGTACAAGGGGGATACTTCAATCCATGAGAAAAGATCCTGCTAAATTCATCCGTTTTACTGCTGAGTTAGGTACAATAGCTGCGGCAATCACATATCTAAGATTATCTATTGATGATGAAGATGACGACCAAAACATAGCCGAGTATGATAAGCGCAAGAACTTTATCTTTTGGACAGGGGAAACCGATGAAGAGGGTAAAAGAGAATACATAAGAATACCTAAAGCTGAACAACTTGCAGGTTTCTTACGTGTATTTGAAATCATGATGGAAAAACAACTAAAGGGTGACGGAGCTTTTAAAAATTGGACTGTTGACGATTGGAAAGCAATTGGAGAATCCTTTAGCATGTTCGTTCCTGTATCTGATGTTGGCTCTTTTGTTCCAGCATGGGCGCAATCTATAATGGCTTATAGCTACAATTGGGACATGTTTAGGAAACAAGTTGTCTCATATGAGATGGGTGATCTTCTACCTCAAGATGAAGGTATAAATAATGAGCGTATAGAATACTTCTACAAGGCTTTAGGTAGTGCTATGGGCGCTTCTCCTGCACGTATGAAAGCAGCGGTAGAAAAGATGACTACAACCCCATCAAACTCTGTCGTTGTATCACTTGCTTACGGCATTGCAGATGCATTAGCATATGGCACGGTAGATTTAGGAGATGAGATAAAAGCTAAGTCCAAAAAATCTTCAGCATATCAGCTCATTAAAGCATTAAATCCTAAAGAAAGATTTATTAAAGAGTCTAATCCTAATATAAAAAATTATCAAGAAGATTACGTTGCCAAAGAGATGGAGATGGAACAAGGATCTCAAATAAAAATGCTCAAAATGAAAACCGAAAAATATTCGGATGATCTTATTAATGGAAAGATTAGCATTGAAGAAGTTGTATCTGAGGTTAAGAAATTAACAGATGAACCAGACTTAATAAAATTAACAGTTAGGTGGGTAAGTAAAACCGCTATAAGACGTAGGTTTGGAATCGGATCAACACATTCGGATGTATACTACTCAAGAACCGCTAAAATGCAGGCACACTTTTTAGTCAAACACTTTGGTGACGAAGATAATATTAAAGAAGAGGTGAATAGAATGAATAAAGCGCTTGGATTTAGACCCGCTTTGGGACTAAAACAAGAAGTAGATAAACTATTAAACAATAAATAATTATGAAATTCTCGGAAATCTTTAAAGACAGCAACGACTGGAACGAAAAAACAATCATTGGCTTTATGTCCTTCGCTGTAATGGTGTTGGTAATGCTCGCTGATGTTATCACAGGAGCATGTGGTAGTGATCTTCCTATTAATGAGTTCACTTACAATTCTTTTGTGATTGTAACCCTTGGGTCATTTGGAATCGCAGGCATAGAGAAGTTTGCTAAAAAGTGATAAGAGCTATGGAACTAGAAGTAGTAAGGTTTAGCAGTCAAAAGGATAGCACAAATGGTGCGCTATTTGATGTTAGTGGTGGTAAGCGTAGATTCCTATGTTACACATTGGAAGACGAGCATCGTGAGGATAAGGTAATGGGTGAGACCAGAATACCTTCTGGCACTTATAGAATAACACTTAGAACTACAGGCGGTTTTCATGGGCGGTATGAAAAGAAATACGGGGAGATGCACAAAGGAATGCTATGGGTACGTGACGTTCCTAACTTTGAGTATATCCTTATTCATACTGGTAATACTGACGAACATACTGCTGGGTGTCTTCTTCTGGGTGATTCTCAACAAGCGAACTTTGGCTCTAGTAATGGTATGGTGGGGTCAAGTGTTAATGCATACAAAAGAGTTTATCCTCCGATTGCTAAGGCGTTGGAAGAAGGGAAGTCGGTAAGCATTACTTATACTAACTTTGATACAATATGAAGCCAAAAAAAAAGAAAGAACCAGTATATGTAAATAGAGATTCTTTAGACGAAGTTGTTGTAACTCCATACACAAAGAATATGTATGCTCTTAAAGATAGATTAAAAAATAAAGCTACAGGAGGTTTAAAGCCTTCTTATCCTATTTTTGATGCTTTAGCTGGACGGGGAGTTATTAAACCATTAAAGAAAGGAGCGAGTAATATTGTTAAAAAAGCAATCAAAGGCTTTGGCAAAACAAAAGTTAAAAAAGCACCTAAAAAGAAAGTTTTAAAATATAGAGCTACTCAGTTAGGGTTAGGGGCTAAAGACGTAAAAGAATATACTAATTAATATGAAATGGCTGGTAAAATTAACCCTACTGCTGTTATTAACGAGTTGCAGCGCTCAATGGCACTTGAAAAAAGCGGTCCAGAAAGACCCAATGATTCTGAAAAAGGACACATTGGTTGTACAGGACACTCTTGTAGTCCCGCCTGTGGTTTTGAAGGATACTGTGACTTTGAAGCAACACGACACCATAACGATAACGAAGGACAGGCTCAGAGTCAAGATAGTAAAGGTGAACGACACTCTTATTATAGACGCGAAATGCGACTCGGATACGATAGTTCGGACTATTGAAGTTCCCTACGACAAGATAGTGTACGTAGAAAAGGAATCAATATGGGATAAGATTAAGAACCTTGCCATATACATGGCATTAGCATTCTTAGTGTTTAAAATAATCATGAAACAATTTGAGAAATAAGCAAGAGAAGAAGTGGTGTTCAACGAGACCCGTTGAATGCGATGGTAAATGTTGTTACGCAAAAAAGAAGAATAAAAAAGGGGGCAAATAGCCCCCTTCTTATTAACCAAACCAATGTCCTATGTGAACAATAATCAAATGTAACTATAATTCTTCAATTGCAGAGTTAATTAGAGAAAGTTCTGTACGAATTTCTTTTACTGCTTTTTGAATCCTTGATTTTACCCAATCAGCATCATCATGCATGGGTAATCCCTTACTATCATGTAGGTCTTCATATAAATCCACAAGTATCTCTTGTGATCTAGCACAAGCAAGATGATATAAGGCTGATAGTTTAGGTGCTTCCATTATTGGTTTTAATATATACAAAATTACTCAACAATTGAATACCCATAACACTTTATTTTAACAATATATGTGTTTTTAGGAACAGTGCTATCATATATTATGGTCACCTTATCGTAATACTTAGGACTATCGTCCACAACAATACCCTCAGAGACTAGTGTGTCTGCTAGAAATTTGGATACAAGTATACCGTTATCAATATCCATGCGACTATTGTAAGTAATGAGTAGGCGAAAGCTATCACACCTAAAGCTATCCAACTTTGCAAGTTCTTTTTGACATTCTTTTTTGTAATCATCTTTATATTTTTTACGCACCGCCCAATGCTTACCAGCGTATATCTTATTTAACGATGGTGGTTTAGGCAATACTAATTCAACTTCTGTGTAGTCCATTAAAAAGAGGTATCTAGTGTTATCCCTTGTGTTAAGTCAAAGGGGACTTGTGACTGCTTGATATCTGAAAAGTCCATTGGATTGAACATACCCCCACCTTGTGTGGGTCTAAAGAATGTTCTTGATGAGTTCATCTCAAAGCTCAATGGTTCATATATAGGTGTGGGTTGTGATCCTGTTTCGGTCTCACGTACTTTACGAACATGGAGTTGAGTTGTTCTACGCATAGCTGGGTCTTCGTGTTGAATCACTCTATGTACTGTTAAGAAATCATCGCTGCGGTTCACGAAAAGTCCCCCTCCTTCAGTTTGTTCAGCGTATGGAGGTATAGGATACCCATCTCTATCTTTCATTCTCTGAGCCTCTGTAACAGCGTGGGTATTTAAATATAAAGCCATCTCCGATGATGTTGCGTAGGTAAGAAACTCTGACGCTGCTTCGTAATGATATTGATGCACACCCTTAGCTTGTGAGGTTAAGTCAACTCTTAATGAATTGTAAGGGTCAATAAAGAACCCATCAATATGGTGTTGCTTTCTCATCTTTTCACAATATACGATTAAGTCAAAGTATGAAAGTACCTTATCGTTATTGATGAATATGAAGTGGTCATTTACCCATTGGAATGCAATCTTACGTACCTCGTAGGACATACGATTAATCTCTTCGTCCATTAGAAATTGCATTAGCTTAACTTTTACACTAGCGGTACGATTCTCGCTAGTATATATAAGCCACTTCCAACCATGTAGTCTAGCTGAGGTTACCAATAGAAATAGTAGGAAAGTGGTCTTACCAACGTTTGAATGTCCATTGATGATTGTGAAGTTTTTTTTGAAGCGCCAATGCTTATCTACGTAGTCGCTACCCGTAGTTAGTCCAAGTTGGATTTTGCCTTCCGCAAAGTTATTTATCCAGGCGAAGTCACTGTCATCTGAGGATAGAAATGACATATCCCCACCGAGTAGTTTAAGCTGGCGTGTGATCTTATCTTCCTCTTCAATTACCTCACGTATTGGTATGCTCTTACCATACTCTAGACCATCACGTATAGTCATCTTTGCATGGAACTCACTATCTATATCTCTCTTTGATATCTCTTCAAATAAGACATGGATAGCAGTCTCTTCAATCATACGACCTGCGGCTATATATCCACCCGCGAGACGTGATGCTTTTAATAAAGTTGCGTGCTTTTCTCCCTCTTCTGCATTACGAATCATGTTCGCAAGGATAGCTACCTTATTGTAATCAGTCTCTATAGACTGTTTTACTTCTTGTGGTGCTTCCGATGCTCTCTCGGTAATGAAAGCGGTGAAGACTTTTGAATGCTCGTTTAGTACAACTTCAGGATCATAAGACTCAAAACACGCTCTTGATTCATTGATACCCGATGGGTCAACCTCAAGATTGTATTGCTTTTGGAAGTAGGTCTCAAGTCCACGGAAGTGATCTCTATGGCGCTCATGAAACTTAATCTTAACTAAAGCCTTTAGACCGTCACCACTTGGAGAAATCCAACATGCAAACACATGGTCATCCGAGGCTATAATAGGTTTAGTCTTTGCTACATCTAAGTGGTCAAAGTCTAATACAACTAGACTGCTATGTTCGTGTAAGGATTCATCTTTACGTTCAGTAAATATCCCCGACCACAAAACAATAGGTAGGTCAGTTTTCTTTGATTTATCCCCCGCTCTTACCTCATCAACTAACTGTTGGCTCTTCCCAGAACGTATACGGCTTATTGCCTGTATTGGGTTGAGGTAATGTGGTTCGTCCTTCTTGTAGACGTTCTGATAAATCGTTACTTGTTTCATAGACATTGTTGGTTGTTTGATGTTCTAATTCTCTTTGCAGGTGGACAATTGCTTTCTCAATATCCTGCGTAATGGGATTGTTTGGTTTCTTCCCTGCCCTCATTAGATATGTTAAGGCTGTCGCAATATTATAATTATCTTCCGAGAAATCCAAGACAACATCCATTGCCTCTATCCCTTTATACTTTCCTATATAATACTTTGGCATGGCTATTTAAATTTAAATATTGGTTTTAATTTTTCTGCTATAGCGTGTACAACATCTACGGTCACGGCATTACCACATTGTTTATAGCGTTGTGACTTACTCACCTCTTTGACTTCATCATCGTATATTCCGTACTTAGTATGGTCATCTGGAAATCCTTGTAGGCGTTCGGTCTCAATAGGATGTAGCCTACGGATACGATATCCATCAAATAGAGCATGAGCATTATGCTTAGGATCAATAAGTGTAGGAGAGATATCACGTAGCGACTTGTTGTATAAGTCCATCATGATTGCTTGACCCCCAACGAACGACCCCTCGTTTTCCTCAATAGTCTTATTGACTGCTTGATAAGTGTAGTTCTTTTGTAATACCGCTTGTTCACACTTGGTATCTAAAGTCTGTGCCTTTTGGTCACCCACTCTACCTCTTCTTGTAGTGCTATTGATAGCGGTAAGGTTGATACTATCACCTACGTATGCTTCATCATACCCGCGTGAGTTAGCGCTCTTTATTCGGAGAGGTTCTTTGATGAGTTGGAGTCCGCTGTGGAGGTCTGCTTGTCCCCTCGCTGTAAGGCATTTTGCAATGGTTTCTCGTGAGCTTTCCATTGTATTATGTTTTCCACTGTCTGCTGTGATAGGAAATACTCCTCTCCAATTTCGTTTAGGGGCATCAAGATATCCGACAAGGTATACTCGTTCACGGTTCTGGGGGGTGCGGTGAAACCACGATGTATTAAGCAGTTGCCATTCAAGTCTATAGCCCCCAATGTTGGTAAAGGCTTGGAGGATTGACGCAAAGTCCTCGCCAGAGTTTGAGGAGAAAGTCCCTTTAACATTTTCCCAGATAAAAACTCTTGGTCTGCACTCCCCAATGAGTCTAATTGCTTCAAGGATAAGGCTACTTCGGTCTCCTCCCATGCCTTTACGGTTTCCAGCAATGCTGAAATCTTGACAAGGACTTCCAAAGGTGATGAGGTCAATTCGGGGGAGGTCTTCTCCGCGAACATCTGTAACTGATCCGACATATGTACTATTTTTAAATTGATGTTTATATACTGCGACTGCGTGTGGGTCTATCTCTGAGAAGTAAGACTTTACTTGAAAGCCTGCCTTTTCAAATCCTAAATGAAACCCACCTATACCTGAGAACAGGTCTAATTGATTAATTCTTTTCATTCTCTTTGTTCATTTTATAAATTAAAAAGCTATTCCAAACCACCACTACTATTACTGCTAATATGATATCCCCTATCGTCATAGCTCAATAAATTTGTAGTCATTTGGATTTATCATATACATGGTTTGTATCCAATCTTTTTTCTTGTCGTGGATATCCTTAACAGTCCAAAGATTATATTTTGAGGTTGGTATCAATATAGAATGCGTAAGTTGAGTGTTGACTAAAAAATATGCTGATGGCTTGTCTTCATGTCGGTCATATGATTTTTTAGCACAAACTATGATAGACTTCCATGGTATATCTTTATGAGAGGTCCAGTCCCATGACTGATGTTTTACTTCTATCTTTTCTTCTTTACCATCCCTATGTAGAATTATATCTCCTTCATCTATTTTAGAAATATATTATGATTGGTCTTTAGCAATATGTAGGGCAGGTATTGTGACTGTGTATTTAAATTGATGTAGATACATAGCCACTCTCCATACAGCCCCCGAAGATTTACTTAAATTCTTTACGTAATCGTTCCAGGCTTCATTAGTCATCACGCTCTTCCTCTAGTACGACTCTCAATTGAGACAGTTCATTAGTATCCATATCAAGTATCATCTCAATGTTGCCTTGAATTTTAGTAAATAAACTAGAATCAGTACTATCCAACTTATTTAATGGTTCAAGTAATGTTGACTCTATAGATTTCTCAAGTGCATTTATTTGCATCTTGATCTTATGTCTATAAAGACTTGTTCCTTTGACAGTATCCATTTGTTCTAGTACTGCTTGCATAAGTGCTATTAACTTAACAGCATCTTTAAATAATTGAGGCGCTTTATTAGTCATTTTCTATTCCGTTTTCGTCAAGGTCTCTTTTGCATAAGTCTACTATATCCATACTAATACTTGTTTAATGTTCTTACTGATATACCTAATGCTTTTGCAGCATCCTTCTTAGTTTCAAATTTTTTTAAAGCAACCCTTATCATTTCCATACGCCACTTAGCTATGTTTAAATTATCTTTCATGTCTATTGGTATTGAAAATGTCTGTTATATATCGGTAAATCTTATCGTACTGTGTCCACTCTTTTCTTAATTTTTTTACTAACTCTTGTAGCTCATCATTATATGGATCGGTAGATAGCTTTTCCTCGTAATCTTGTAAGTAGAACGAGAGAAACTCGCAATGTCTCATGACCATCTTTTTAATCTCTTCGTTCATCTCTCTTTGGTGTTAAAGGTTAATGTTCTATTAAAGACACAAAACCCTATCGTTCTGTATCATCTTTGGTTTCTATTTTCTCAAGTGTGTCCTTCAGTATCACATTCCAAGCCCACTTATCCTTGTCAGCGTTCC
>Ga0228651_1000104_pt1 | contig 35376 bp, 26 predicted proteins | sample 63DmetaG_FD_183018 | JGI IMG/M metagenome (GOLD analysis project Ga0228651, IMG submission 183018) | Seawater microbial communities from Monterey Bay, California, United States - 63D | ecosystem: Environmental > Aquatic > Marine > Coastal | place: USA: California | collected 2016-10-24
TGATGAGCGCCTCAGCAATAATGCTTCGACAGCTATTTCCTGTGCACAAAACCAAAACTTTTTTACTCATCTAACTAACCTAATTGTCTGATTTAAAGACCCTTAAAAAAACCATCGATGCCAGCATAGCGCCTAGACAAGTTGCCACAATATATACCCATAGATGCTCAAGGTTTCCACTAACAATAGCGGGTCCTATGCTTCTTGCTGGATTCATACTAGCGCCGGTAATTGGGCCAGCAAACATTGACTCAAGTCCAACAGTAAGTCCAATTGCTAAACCGGCAAAATCTTTTGTAGCTTTGCCATGAACAGCAGATGAACAAATCACAATCATTAATATAAAGGTCAAAATAAGTTCAAAACCAAAAGATTGTGAAACAGAGCCACTAGGAATAGTTGCGCCTAAATAGCTCACCTCAGATACGTTAGAAAAATTTTCTGATAAGAGAAAAAGAAGGCACAAACTAGCCAATACTGCGCCAGTAACTTGTGCGGCAATATAGGGGATAACATTTCTTTTATTAAACTCGCCCATGGACCAGAATGCTAGGGTCACTGCAGGGTTGAAGTGGGCACCAGAAACATGCGCAAAACTATAAATCAGAGCTACAATCACAAACCCAAAAGTTAGTGCTATACCTATATGGCCAATTGCCTGGGCGATATCATTAATCATAATCGCTCCAGTGCCTGCAAACACCAGTATGAAAGTACCGAGTAGCTCAGCAGTTAGTTTCTTATACATTGAATTATTGGGTCATTTGATAGAGTTAGCCATGTTTCATAAAGTTGAAATATGGCAGTTGTATTACAAAATATTTTTTAATTTGGCCATTAAAAGGTACAAAGGGTAACATTATACAAAAATTAATAAATTAACCCCAATTATTATTCCGTTTTATAAAAAGTACAGCCATATATTAAGATGAACACTGCCATTATATTAGCTGCTGGTCAAGGCACAAGAATGAAGTCCCAAACTGCCAAAGTGCTTCACAAGGTTGGCAGCAAATGTCTGCTTCAACATGTTGTAGATGCCGCAAGCGATCACGTTGAAACAATAAATGTAATTGTTGGGCACAATTCTCAGTCTGTCAAAGGTGCAATCAAGGAAAGTAAAGTTAACTGGGTCCTCCAAGACAAACAACTGGGGACTGGGCATGCTGTTCAGCAAGCTGCACCCTTACTAAACGATGACTCAACCTGCTTAATACTCTATGGAGATGTCCCCCTTATTCAAAGCAAAACAATAGAAGAATTACTCATAAAAGCTCGCACATCAGGATTTTCACTTTTAAGTGTTGTGCTAGATGATCCTTCTGGATACGGGAGAATAATCAGAGATACAAATGGATTGATTCAATCTATTGTAGAACAAAAAGATGCTAGCGAAAGGCAGCAAAATGTTAAAGAAATCAATACTGGGATCATGGCAATTAAGGGCTCTCTATTGAAGAAGTATTTGAATGAATTAAAGCCTAATAATGCCCAAGGGGAGCTCTATCTAACCGATATTGTTGAAAGTGCTGTCAAAGATAATGTTAATATTGCCTCATTTGTATGCGAAAACGCGTCAGAGGTTATGGGTATAAATGACAAAAAACAACTATCTCAAGCTGAACGATTCTATCAAGTCAGACAGGCTGAAGATTTTATGTCGTCAGGACTGACTATTATGGATCCTAGTCGTTTTGATTGTCGAGGTGGTTTGACCTTTGGAAATGACTGCACTATAGATGTTAATGTTGTTTTTGAGGGAGATAATGTTTTAGGTAATAATGTTTTAATTTCGCCTAACTGCATTATAAAAGACTCTAAAATCGGAGATAATACCTCTATCTTTCCGAATTCAATTATTGAAAATTCGATTATTGGCTCGAACACAACTATCGGTCCCTTTGCCAGGATTCGACCTGATACAAATATTGGAGATCATTCTAAAGTTGGTAACTTCGTTGAAATCAAAAAATCTACCATTAAGAACAATTCTAAGGTGTCACATTTGAGCTATGTTGGTGATAGCAAAATTGGAGATGATGTAAATATTGGGGCAGGTGTGATTACTTGCAATTATGATGGTGCCAATAAACATCAAACTGAGATTAAAGATGGGGCCTTTATTGGATCTAATAGTCAACTAGTTGCCCCAGTCTCTATAGGAAAAAATGCAACCATCGGGGCAGGGTCGACCATCACTCAAAATGCACCAGATAATAAACTCACTCTGAGTAGAAATAAGCAGTCGACCATAGACAAGTGGAAGCGACCTAAGAAGAAATAACAATCTAACCAATAATGCTTAATCTTCCTAAAAATGTATGGATTCTGACTGCCTGTCAATCCCTATTTATGTCACTCAGTGTTTTTATGGTTTTTGTTGCAGGCATTATTGGAAGTGAACTCGCGCCTACTAAAAGTTTATCAACGCTGCCTGTTGCAACTATCGTTGTTGGAACTGCTCTAAGCGTGATTCCTGTGATTCGACTGATGTCAATCTTTGGTCGGAAAAAAGTTTTTTTAAGTGCATGCATTTATTCAATCCTGCTGATTGGCCTGTGCATTTTTTCTATTTCAGAAGAAATATTCTTTCTGTTTAGTTTTGCAAGTTTTTGTCTTGGAGCAACAGTAGCAACAATGATGCAATTTCGCTTTGCAGCAATAGAGAGTGTGAATCAAGACCAAAGAGCCTCAGCAACTGCGGTGGTTCTTCTCGGCGGCTTAATTTCTGCATTCCTTGGGACTGAAATTGCAACTATTGGAAAAAGCATCCTGGATACTGAATTTGTAGGGTCATTTTTATTATTAGCACTTCTTTTCATTATTGCGTTTGTTTTGATGTTCTTTTTTGAGCCAGCAGTAAAATTTAAAGAGCAAATAGAAAAATCAAAGCGGCCCTTATTAAGCATCATTCAGCAAGGCTCATTTGTTGTTGCTGTATCTGCTGCAACGACTGGGTATGTTGTCATGAGTTTCATTATGACAGCTACTCCTGTAAGTATGCATGTTATGGATGGACATTCTCTGCATCACACTAAACTTGTTCTTCAAAGTCATGTGATAGCAATGTTTCTACCCTCACTTTTTACAGCCTACATAGTCAAATATATTGGTCTCACTAAAATGATGCTTCTAGGTATTTTGATTCTTTTCATCTCTGTATTCATAGCCTTTATGAGTCATGCACTGACACATTATTGGTGGTCCCTTGTTCTTCTTGGACTAGGCTGGAACTTTCTTTTTATTGGAGGCACTAACCTTCTCCCTCAGGCATACAATGAAAATGAAAAGTTCAAGGTTCAGTCAATTAATGACTTCTTAGTTTTTGGTTTTCAGGCTCTGGCAGCTCTATCTGCTGGATGGTTTGTATTCAATTTTAGCTGGGAGGTTGTTCTACTATCAGTTCTGCCATTACTGTTAATACAATTCAGTGTGTTACTATGGTGGTTTTTAAAAAAAACTAACTAAAGATTTTTTTTGTATAAAATTCAAAAAAAGGGAGGCAAGCATGTTTAAGGCAGAACCACTAACGCCGACAATTGGTGCAGTCATTTCAGGAGTTTCACTGAATCATCTAGATTCTGAAGCTCTTGATCGAATCTATGATTCACTGATTAAACATCAAGTCATTTTTTTTCGAAATCAGGATCTTACGCCTGAATCTCATATGAAACTAGCTGAAGGCTTGGGAGAAATTGATCCTGGACACCCAGTCTATCCTCATCTTGAGGGCTATCAAAGTATTGTTCTCTTAAGAAACGACGCCAACAATAAACCGGATACAGCAGACTGGCACAAAGACCTAACATTTAAGTCCAACCCTCCTTTTGCAAGCATCCTCCATGGAGTTAAGGTTCCTAATTTTGGAGGAGATACCCTATGGGCTAGCATGAGTGCCGCCTATGACCAACTACCCGAGGGCTGGAAGCAATACTTAGAAAATCTTGAAGCTATTCATGATATGGGGACATTCAGAAATGACTACCTTAGGGATGGAGGTGTTGCATCTGTTAATGACGCCCTTAAAGAGGTTGGCTCAGCTGTGCATAAGGTGATAGAGACCCATCCAGTCTCAGGCCTCAAATATATCAATGTCAATCAATCATTTACACGAAACATTGTGAATGAAAACCAGGGTCCAAGCGATCATGTATTACAATTCTTGTATCAACACATGAATAAACCAGAATTTCAAGTCAGATTTCATTGGGAAGATAACTCGGTCGCCATTTGGGATAATCGGATAACTCAGCACTATGCTGTATGCGACTACTTACCTGAGTTTAGACATATGCAGCGCATTACTGTTGTAAACGATAAAAGGGAACTAGCTCAGAAATAACTAAAGATTATTAAAGGCTTGCTCTAAATCTTCGATTAAATCTTTTGTTTCCTCAAGCCCTATGCTAAGTCGGATTAAATGCTTACCATCATGAAGCCATTGGCCATCACGCTTGTATGGCCTTGCAGTCAAAAGACTTTTATAACCTCCCCAACTAAACCCAAGACCAAACATATCAAGTGAGTTGATAAATTTAGCAATTTGATCCGCGGAATATGATTTTTTAAATGTAAATGAGAATAGGCCCGATGCTCCTAAAAAATCTCTCTTCCATAAGGAGTGTTGAGGATGCGACTCAAGTCCAGGATGTATCACACAATCCACAACATCCTGTTTTTCAAGCCAATGCGCAACCTCAAATGCCGATCTCTCATGTTCCTTTAATCGGACTTTGAGCGATCTTAATCCTCTTAATGCCGAATAGCAATCCTGAGGGTTGGTGTAGTTTTCAACAGTTTCGAAATAGTTTGCAAATTCATCAGCATATTTTTCATTAACCGTAGCACATCCCATCAAAACATCTGAATGCCCGCAGATGTACTTTGTTACCGATTGAATAGCGACATCTGCCCCAAGGTCTAGAGACTTTAAGTACAAAGGTGTCGCCCAAGTACTATCAATGATAATCATTATTCCTGCTTTTTTGGCAGCCTTAACAATTGCCCGTATATCCTGAATCTCAAATGTATTAGAGCCAGGTGACTCAAGAAAAATAAGTTTAGTTTTGTTATTAAAGTAAGCACTTATCTCTTCACCGATATTTGACTCAATATGAGTAGTCTTAACATTATATTTAGCAAGAATTTTGTGACAAAATCTTTTAGTAGGGCCATAAGCATTATCACAAAGCAATACCTCATCGCCACTCTGAGTAAATGCCATAAGAGTACTTGTTATTGCATTAATTCCTGAGGGAAATGCATATGCTCTATGGCCATTTTCCAATCTACAAATAGCCTCTTCAAAGGCTTTCTGTGTTGATAGACCATGAGTCCCATAATCTACTCCAGGATAGTTGCCCTCTAGAGCTAATTTCATATCCTCAAAGTTTTCAAACAAAACAGAAGAGCCGCTTTGAATATCAGGGTTAATAGTTTTTATTTTTCGACCACCATACTTCTGAGTATAGTCAGTCCAGCCAACATTGTTTTTTTGCTTCGACATAGAGATAAAATGTTTACAGAATTGGCTGCCATCATAGGAGGAATTTGATGCTTTGTCCAGTTATTTTACTTAACTGCTCGTTAGAGCAATATGAGTTGACTTTCTGCAGGACAATAAATCGCTGCTTTAGTGGGCATATCAAAGAAATCATTTAAAACTTCTTGGTATTTTTTCATCTGAGATTGGTGTGAGTGTTTTTGTCTCTCAATAAATTCAACCAAAGTCTCGCCCTTATTTAGTGAAGCAGTTTTGAAATCGATAATCCATAAAGTTCCATCATCAATAAATAATCGATCAATAACAACTGATTGGCTTGCATTTCTATATTCTGACTCGACTTCTGTTGATTCTCTATATTTAAATAGCCATTCGAAATGCTCATCATGCTTTGTTTTTGAGAGTATCTCTGAAATTGAACTTGAGAATGCACTCAGTAATTTTGACGGAATCCCCATTTCTCTTAACCTTGTTTCAACTGACAATTGAGAAGGATTGAAGTCCCCATGTTCCAAATAAAAATGAACGATTGTGCCTATTGATCCTTGATAAATTAAATCAAAAGTTTTTGGATGATTTGTTCTCTCCTCAGTTTTACTAATTCTTTTATTTGATAAAGAGTCAAGATTTTTTAACCTTAGAAGTTTTGGTGCGCGGATCTCTGTTTGGCTTGTGCCACTCTGCTCTATATCAAAATCTAAATCAGTCTCAAAGTATTTGTCCAATAGAGACAAAAACGATCCATTTACTGCCTTTCCATTTTTTGATACGCTACCAAATAAGTGAACCCTATTTTTAGCTCGACTCATAGCCACATACAGAAGCCTCATCAACTCAAAATGTGATTGCTGCTTTTGCAAATATTGTAAATAAAGGTATGTTTCATTCTCACTACTTTCGTGGGAAGGCTTGATAGGCGACATTAGAACCTTGTTATTTTGGAATTCTTGAATTTGCATGAGAGGAAGATTATCGCTCCTTCCTTTTTTGCCAATTCCTGGAATAATAACTGTGTCAAACTCAAGGCCCTTCGACTGATGAACAGTCATCAGTTTGACATTTGAGACTTTAGAGGGCGCATAGAGCTCTTGGAGCATAGACTCAATCGCATGAGCATTGAGGTTTTCATTGATTTCACAATAATTCAACACTTCAAGAAACTGTGACTTAATTGTTCTCTCGATGCTTGTCAGTTCATCATCATTGAACAGCTGGCCCAATACAAAAGAGAAGCGCTCAACGAAAGAGAACCTACCTTCAGCAAAAATAGCGTCTCTTGTTGCAAAATAAATGTGTTTACATCTCATAAGTCCATCAGAACTCATTCCCTCTTTTGAATCTAAATCCATTAGCTGAGCAAAAATAGTTTGATCATTATTCTGGCTTAAAATTAATAAATCACTTAGATTCAAACCGCACCATGGCGATCTAAGTATAGACAGCCAAGCGAGCTTGTCACCCAAGCTGAGAATTGATCTTGATAAACTCAATAAATCTCTGGTGAATAGCTTAGATCTTAAGGATTCAGTTTTCAAAGACTCAAAATGAATATTATTATTTTTCAGAACTGAAGAGATCTCTGTAAGGTGAGATCTTGACCTAACAAGAATAGCTATCTCTCTATTAGAGTCTTCTGAGAGAGATTGATCAACAATTTTATATATTTGTTCAGCCTCCTCTAGGTCACTATTAGGCCCCAGAGGATAGAATGAGACTGCTTTGTTTTGTTCAGTTTTAGAAAATGAAAATGAACTAGTATATTGAATTGCACCTTTAACTAAGTCATCTTTCTGAGGAAAAATTCTAGAGAAAATTTCATTATTCGTCTCAACAATACTTTGATTAGATCTAAAGTTTGCCTTTAGTTTTAGAGGTTTAACCTTTAGACTACCAATTCCATTTTGAGCAACATTGAGAAAGATTCCAACCTGTGATTCTCTAAATTTGTAGATTGACTGCATTGGGTCACCAACAAGAAATAACGTTTTTCCATCATCTTGCTGCCATCCACTGATCAGCCTCTCTATCAAGTTGAATTGTGAGTATGAAGTATCTTGAAATTCATCAACCAGAACATGCTTGATTTGGTAATCCAACAGTAAGGCAATGTCACTTATCTCGTCTCGACTATCTAAAGCATTTATTGCCTTAATATTGACCTCAGAAAAATCTTGAAGTTTTTCTTGATCAAAAATTATGCTTAGTTTTGCAACACTAAGCTTCAAAACTTGAACTATGTCTGAAATAGATTTTTTAAGGGATTCTGGAAGCTTGCTACTTGGCAAAAAATCTAAATTGATAAGCAGTTCTTTGAAATCTATTTTTCCATCTAGTCCCTCAAGGATTTCTTTAAACATGTTTTTCTCTTCCTTGAGTTCGGGAGGAAAACCCATTTTCACATCGACTCTCTTTCTCCAGTTACTATTACTTTTAGTTATTAAGAGTTCAGAAATAATTTTCCAATCCTTCAAATCACTGGGTTCTACACCAGGAAGATGGGTAATACTCGATACATCTTCTCTTGCATTCTCTCTAAGAAGAGAAAAAAAATTAGGACTAAGTATTTTTTGTGCTTGCGTTCTAAGTGATTTGAGGTGATCAGTAATCAATTCACCAGAAAACTCTTCGATATGACTAATATCTAAAGCGCCTTTGGCATATATTTTTGGAAGCCACTGCTCTCTTTTTTTAAGCATTTGCTCTACAAGTCGATAGAACCTTTCTACATCATTGTCAAGATAAAGCAAGACTGATGAAATAATTTTTTGATACTCATCATCCTCTATAAGCAATAGCGTCTCTTCTGCGGCCTGACGATAAATTATGTCGTACTCAAAAGAGTCAACCATAGTTCTTGGCGGAATCAATTGCTCAAGAGAGGGGAATCTAGAAACTATTAGATTAGACAATGAGTCGATAGTAATTATTTTTAGCCGAGAAGGGTGATTGACAAGGTCCCACCCCCTCTTGTGAGATTGGTTTAAAGCCTTAGTAGCGAGATCAAAAGTTTTTCTTTTAAATTTCTCAATAGGAGGTTTTTCTTTAGCTTGATTTAATGAACTTATGACTCGATGCTTGAGCTCATCTACTGCTCTATTCGTGAAAGTCATTACTAATATATTTTCTGGCTCATCGGCAGAGCCGAGTAATTTCAAGTATCTTTGTGAGATAAGTTCGGTTTTTCCAGAGCCTGCAGGGGCTTGAACAATGAAGGAGTCACGTAAATTTAATGCGTCATCCCTTTGTTTTTGATCATTCACATTGACTCTGGAGCACCTACTCCTAGAATTGAAAGTCCATTTTTGAGTATTTGCTGTGTAGCACTGATCAGTGCCAATCTCGCTTGCGTTAGATTTTTATCATCAACGATAAACTTGCAGGCATTATAGTAACTATGAAAATGGTTAGAGAGATCTCTGAGGTAATAAGCTAACTGATGAGGCTCATATTGAATCGCGGATGATTCCAAAACACTCTTAAATCGACTCAGCTCTCTTAAGAGATCCTTTTCAATCTCTTCAGTAAGTAGTGTCAAATTTGTCTGGCTCACATCCAGCTCTATCTCTTTTTCATCTGCCTGCCTAAAAACTGAACAAATTCGAGCATGGGCATATTGAATATAGTAAACAGGATTTTCATTAGTTTTAGATTTCGCCAAATCTAAATCAAAGTCCATATGTTGCTCTGATTTTCTAAGGATATAAAAAAAACGCGCAGCATCATTTCCTACTTCTGCTCTAAGATCTTCAAGTGTAACAAAAGAGCCACTTCGCGTAGACATTTGAACCTTACTCCCACCGCGATAAAGATTTGCAAACTGGACTAACAAAATCTCAAGCTTATTTGGGTCGTGGCCTAACGCCTCAATTGAAGCTTTAACTCTTGGGATATATCCGTGATGATCTGCACCCCAGACATTAATAATTTTGTCATAACCCCTCTCCAGTTTTTCAAGGTGATAGGCAATATCAGATGCAAAATATGTATGGTTTCCATTATCACGAACGACGACACGATCTTTTTCATCGCCATAGTTTGTTGTCTTAAACCATAATGCTCCATCTTTCTCGTACAAGTTCTTGCTGTCCTTTAGCTTTGAAATACAGGCTTCTGAAAGACCGCTATCGATCAGTGACTGTTCTGAAAACCATTTTTCAAAGATTACTCCAAATTCAGCTAAATCATTTTTTATCCCACCCAAAATACTTTCAATTCCAACCTTAAAAACCGCCTTAAAGCGATCTCCCAATATGGACTTAGCTCTCTTAATTAACTGATCGATGTGTATCTCCTTATCACCGCCTTCAGAGCCATCTTTAGATACATTTTCAAAAACCAAATCTGACTTTAGATGGAATTCTTGCCCACTAGCCTCATAAATTACTTGAGCAATATCATTAATATACTGGCCTTGATAACCATTGTCGGGGAACCTTAAACTTTCTCCACAAATAGTTAAATAGCGCAAATAAATACTGACTGTTAAAATATCCATCTGCCTACCAGCGTCATTCACATAGTACTCATTGTCAACAATGAACCCAGCATTTCTTAACAAGTTTGACACAGTTGCACCATACGCAGCTCCCCTCCCGTGACCCACATGGAGTGGCCCAGTAGGGTTAGCAGATACATATTCCAAGAGTACTTTTTTCCCATGACCAATTTCTGAGCTTCCATATAAAGCAGCCTGGTCAATAATCTCATTTACAATTGACGAGCTTGTTTCCTGCGACATGAAAAAATTAATAAAGCCTGGGCCTGCAATTTCAATTTTCTTAATAAAGCTTTTTTGTTCGAATTGATCAATAATAATTTTCGCTAATTCGACAGGGCTCATTTTTGCCTGTTTAGAGAGCATTAAGGCTATATTGGTAGCATAATCACCATGGCTATTGTCCTTCGTATGATCGATTCTAATTTTTGAGGGCATCTCATTAAGAGTGCCCTTAGAAATTAACTCCTGAATGCACTTGTTAAGTAAATCTTGTAATTGATCTTTCATATGGCTCAGCTAGTGATTTCTTATATGTTCTAGGAAGCTATTTTAATTTATCTGAGTGAAGGCCCATTACCGAATTATACTTTCGACATTCAGATGAATAAACCAACATTCGAATTAATGGGCCTCTTGCCAGTTCGATCCGATACCTACATCCACATCGAGTGGTATGCTCAACTTGAGGGCATTTGACATTAATTCTTTTATATCTGTTGCGTAAGAGTCAGCCATTTTCTCATCAAGTTCAAAGACAAGTTCATCATGAACCTGCATAAACATCTTGATTTGATGATTCTCTTTGTCAATCCAGGCCTGAATATCAAGCATGGCTTTCTTTATAATATCTGCCGAAGATCCTTGCATAGGCGCATTGATTGCAGTCCTTAACGCGTGCTGTTGAAGCATTTTATTTTTAGAATTAACTTGCGGTAGATAAAGCCTCCTTCCAAGAACTGTTTCTACATAACCCTGAGATTTTGCCTTTTCTTTAGTCTCCTCCATAAACCTCAAAACGCCTGGATAGTTTTCAAAATAACCGTCAATATATTGCTTGGCTTCAGTTCTAGAGACATCAATTTGCTTAGCCAAACCAAAAGCACTCATGCCATAGATTAAGCCAAAGTTAATAGCCTTAGCTTTTCGGCGTTGATCCTTAGTGACCATCGAGATTTCAGTGTCAAATACTTGTGCAGCAGTTGAGCTATGGACATCTTGATTATTATTAAATGCCTTGATTAAGTTCTGGTCTCCTGAAATGTGAGCCATAATCCTTAATTCAATTTGAGAATAGTCAGCAGCAAGAATCACATTCCCTTTTTCAGCGACAAAGGCTGACCTAATTTGTGCACCTTGTGGAGTCCTAATTGGAATATTTTGAAAATTAGGTTTTGAAGAAGAAAGCCTTCCAGTTGCGGTGACTGCTTGATGGTAAGAAGTATGAAGACGCCCAGTTCTTCTGTTTATTTGCCTAGGAAGCGCCTCTAAATAAGTTGAATTTAACTTTGTTAAGGTTCTGTAAGACATAATTAGGTCTACCAAAGGATGATCTAATAACTTTAATGCCTCTTCATTGGTTGACGGCTGTCCTTTTGCTGTTTTCTTTTTAGGTTCCAGCCCAAAACCTTCCTCACTAAATAAAATTTGTTGGATTTGTTTTGGTGATTCCAAATTGAATTCATCTCCCGCAATCTCGTAAGCCTGCGTTTGAATTTTGATCATTTCTTCTTTAATTTCATTTTGTTGATTAAAGAGAGATGCCTCGTCCAGCCTAGCGCCATTCCTCTCCAACCGCAGCATCACTTTTATTAAAGGAAGCTCAATACTTTTGTAAAGCGCTACTAATTTTGGGAATTCTTGTAATTTAGATTCAAATAAATTATTTAGCTCATTAGTAACAATGACGTCTTCGCATGCATACGGCATCGCCTCTTCAATGCTAACTTGATTGAATGTCAGTTGTTTTTTTCCACTTCCGGCTACATCAGAATACTGAATAGTTTTGTAACTCAAATAATGAAGGGCCAGGTCGTCCATATTATGGCGACTCGCAACCGAATCTAAGCAATATGACTTAACCATTGTATCGTCCTTGATACCATTTAAATTGATATCAACATTAGCTAATACATGTGCATCATATTTTAAATTTTGACCAATCTTTCCAATTGTTGGACTTTCTAGGATTGGTTTTAAGGATGATAAAACTTTAGATCTCGACATTTGGGCTGGAGCGTCCAAATAATCATGAGCAACTGGCAAATAGTAGCTATTATTTTCTATTAAAAATACGAAACCAACTATTTGGGCCTCCATATAATCAAGACTGTTTGTCTCAAGATCAAAAACAAAAGATTCACTTGATAAAAGTTTTGACAGCAAGGTTTCAAAATCATTTTCACTCAGAATAAGTGCTTTTGTGTAGCTATCCATAGAGAAGGTTGAATCAATGTCTTCAACCTTTTCACTATGGTTATCATTCTCATTTGGCTCACCAGCTTTTGAAGGTCCCTGCTCATCTAGTTGCTTTAGCCACATGGAGAAACCATATTCTGTGTAAAGTTTTATCAGTTCCTGTGTATTTTCTCCAGGCTCATCTTCAAGAATATTCAAAGGTAGTTTTACATCAAATTTTAGTTTCACTAGTTGATAAGAAAGATCCAACAAATCAAAGGATTCCCTTAACTTTTCTCCAACCTTGCCACCAATCATATTTGCGTTAGCCTTTACACCCTCAATGTCCTTATAAAGTTCAAGCCACTTTGCCGCCGTCTTTGGACCAACACTTGGGACACCCGGGATATTGTCAGAGGTGTCACCAGTTAAAGCCAGTAAATCGAGGATTTGACTAGGCATAACACCCATTTTGTCTTTAACATCTTCCTCTGAAAAGAGCTTTCCTTTCATATCTAATTGTTTAATATTGTCTCCAACTAGCTGAAAGAGATCTTTGTCTCCACTGGCAATGATTGTTTCGATACCTTTATCATTTGCGTATTTGGATAAGGTAGCAATTACATCATCAGCCTCAACGCCATCTTCACATAAGAAATGAAAACCCATAGCGCGAACAATTTGATATAAGGGCTCAATTTGAACGATTAGGTCATCGTGAGCAGGGCTTCTATTAGCCTTGTATTCAGGAAAAATTTCATGGCGAAAGTTTGTACCCTTTGCATCAAATATCATAATTAGTTTTGAACCATGATATTTTCTTTGCAAGTGCTTGATGGCATTCACAACTCCAAACATAGCTCCTGTCGGGAAACCACTTTCGTTAGTAAGATTTTGAGAGATTGTTGAGAAGTAAGAGCGGAATAGAAATGCTGTTCCGTCAACTAAAATGAGAGGCTGATTCATATTTAAATTTTACATCTAAACTATGTTTCAATTCTTAGAAACTGGGTTATGAATATAATGCCTCTAACTCTTTATTTTGAGCTTGAATGTTGAAAATGTTAGATAAAATGTACTTATGTCAGATGCCCTCATAACTCTCAACAACATTACACTCAGCCATAATGGTAAGAATGTTCTTGATGATGTCAGTTTTAAGCTTCATCAAGGAGAATTTGTCACGCTCATTGGACCTAACGGTGCAGGAAAAAGCTCTTTAATCAAAATTTTGTTAGGTGTTATTAAGCAAGACTCTGGTAGTGTAACCTATCAGGAGGATATCAGGCTTGGTTATACCCCTCAAACATTCACAGCTAATCCATTTATACCCATATCTGTGAAAGACTTTCTGACTTTGAATCAGAAGCTGGATTCAGTTTTTATGCAGCAAACTTTTGATTTGACAGGCATTAATGATTTGCTTCAATTGCCTCTAAAAAACCTATCTGGAGGTGAATTACAGAAGGTTCTGCTGTCTAGAGCGCTGCTCAATAAACCGAATGTATTAATTCTAGATGAGCCTGCTCAAAATCTAGATGTTGATGGTCAAATGCAACTCTATAAGCTGATTCAGGACATTCATCAACAGCAAAATTGTGCGGTTTTAATGGTATCCCATGACTTACATCGAGTCATGAAGGAATCAACCCAAGTTTTGTGTTTATATCATCATATCTGCTGCGAGGGTCTTCCTGAATCAATATTGAAAGATGAAAAATTTAATGATCTTTTTGCTGATCAAATAAATGAACTAATGGCTACTTATGAGCATCATCATAACCATCATCACGAACATTAGATAAGCTCAATTCTAATGTAAATGTTATAATTGCCCCTTTTTTTAAGTATTAATCATGAAAGATATTATCGAATCAGCTTTTGAGGATAGGAATCATTTAACTCCAGCTACTGCAAGCCCTGAAATTAAAGATGCTGTTAATGAAGCAATACACTTACTGGACTCAGGAAAAGCTAGAGTGGCAGAACAGAAAGGTGTTGGTGATTGGGAAGTTAATGAATGGCTAAAGAAGGCTGTCCTTCTCTCATTTAGACTAGCTGACAACACCCCTATGCCCTCTGGATATACACAATACTTTGATAAGGTGCCCTCTAAGTATGCAGCTACGACTGAGAAAGAGTTCCAAGCATCAGGTGTCAGGGTAGTTCCTCCCGCAACCGCAAGACGAGGCTCATATATAGCCCCTAATACTGTTTTAATGCCCTCTTACGTAAATATAGGCGCTTATGTTGACTCAGGGACAATGGTAGACACATGGGCAACAGTTGGTTCATGTGCTCAGATAGGTAAAAATGTTCACTTATCAGGTGGTGTTGGTATTGGCGGTGTTTTAGAGCCATTGCAAGCTAGCCCCACGATAATTGAAGATGATTGTTTTATTGGTGCAAGGTCTGAAGTGGTCGAAGGAGTTATTGTCGAAGAAGGTGCTGTTATATCAATGGGTGTTTATATTGGGCAATCAACGAAAATTTATAATAGGATGACTGGGGAAGTAAGTTATGGTCGTATTCCAGCTGGCTCAGTTGTCGTTTCTGGAAATCTTCCATCTTCAGACGGTAGCTACTCACTGTATTGCGCTGTAATAGTGAAACAAGTTGATGCAAAAACAAGATCAAAAGTTGGCATTAACGAACTCCTTAGAGGAATTTAATCTCTATTATTTGAAGCAATAAAAAACCCGCCTAGTGCGGGTTTTTTAATGAGCTAATATGCTATGTTACCTAGTAAAGATTTTGTATATTAACCCCGCAGCAACTAGACCTACTAAGTTAGCAGAGCCAAGTTCACTTATGATATTAATCAGGCTGCCAGTTACATCGCCAGGAAGGAATGCAGCATCACCGCCAAAGATTATTTGAACAACTACAGCAAGTGCAATAACTGCAACGCCTGCTTCAGTCAATTTTTTTGCCCAACCAATTACGTTGTCTAACATATCTTCTCTCCGTTTGTTGAAAGATAACCAGCATCACTACCGATTGATGAACTTTTTATAGTATCAATATAATTATGTCAAGTTTTCTGAGTTGCATTTTTGGGAAAAAACGCTTAATCTGTTGAATTAATAGGACTTATCAAAATAATATTAATATTTTTTCGTACATAAAAAACCCGCCTTTCGGCGGGTTTTCATTGAGCTAATATGGTATGTTTACTTGAGGATTTGGTACAACAATCCAGCTGTGACTAACCCAACTAAGCCAGCAGCTCCAAGTGATCCAATGATACCCATTAGATTAGCAATAACATCACCAGGAAGGAATGCTACGCTTGAACCAAAGATTACTTGAACTACAATTGCAAGTCCTACAAGACCCACACCTGCTTCTGTTAATTTTTTTATCCAACCAGTTACATTACTTAACATATTTTCTCTCCATTAATTATAAAGATAACCGGCATCTTTGCCGATTGATGCACTTTTTATAGTAACGAAAACTGAGTGTCAAGTTTTATTGATGAAAAAAAGCTAAAAATGAAGCAAAAATGAGCAGAAATGGCTATAAAGTTGCAAAAAAACAACAAAAATTACTCTTAAATTGCAACTGACAAGAAAATCCCGGCAAATGCAGTCATACCAAGGTAATTGTTATGAATAAAAGCCTTGAAATATTGCTCATTTTGCCGTTTTTTCATCAAAATCTGATGATAAATCATAAAACAAACAATAAAAATTACAGAAAAATTGTAAATTTGGCCTAAATTGAAGGAATTACCTATTCCAAAAAATATCAAAATCAGTAGCAATTGTAAAACGGAAATGACAATATGGTCATATCTTTTAAACAGAATTGCTGTTGACTTGACCCCTATTATTAAATCTTCATCTCGATCAGCCATAGCATAGAGAGTATCGTAAATCAGAGTCCAGACTAGGGAGGCTAGGAAAACGAGACCCGCCTCTAATGGTACTGAGCCAGTTTGTGCTGCAAAAGCCATAGGAATGCTCATTCCAAATGCCGCTCCCAAAACAAGTTGCGGTAGATTTGTCCATCTTTTAGTAAAAGGGTAAATTGTAGCTAAGCCAGCCGCTAATAGTGAAAGCTGAATAGTCAATAGGTTTGTTTGTAAAACTAGCAAAAAAGCGATAAATATTAGTATTACAAATAATATTAGTGCCGATCTTGGTGAAATCTCACCTGATGTGATAGGTCTGTTTTGTGTCCTTTTAATGTGTTTATCAATTTCTCGATCTGCATAATCATTGATTACACAGCCTGCGGTTCTCATAATAACAACCCCCAGCGTGAAAATAATCAATAAATCTAGATCTGGCCATCCATCAGCACTAAGGAATAACGCCCAGTAAGTTGGCCATAAAAGCAATAATGAGCCAATAGGCTTATCTAGTCTCATCAATCGAATATATGGATTCATAGTTTTTTCAAAAATGTTTCTAAATCATCTGGCAGCGGTGCATTTACTTTCTGAATTTCATTTGTTAATGGGTTCGTAAAAGTTAATGTCTTGGCATGCAAAAATAAACGATTTAGACCTTTCTTTTTCATAAACTGATCAAAATCTCCATCGCCATACTTATCATCCTGTGCAACTGGATGCCCCGCAAACTTTGCATGAACACGAATTTGATGTGTTCTGCCAGTTTCTATTGATACCTCAACAAGTGAGGCATTAAAATCCCCTAATTCAAAGTTTTTTATGGGATGGAAGTGACTTAGAGAGTCCTTTCCTTTTGAATCTATTACGCTGTACCTGGAGTTTTGATATATGGGTGCATCAATAGTATGTTTTTTCTTGCTCCATGTATCTTTGACTAGTGCTGTATATCTTTTTTCTAATTGATGATTAACTAACTGTGAATGTAATGACTTTAGGACTGATCTTTTTTTGGCCAGAATTAGGCATCCAGAAGTTGCACGATCAAGCCGATGAACAAGCTCTATTGGCTCTTTGTATTGTGATTTGAGTGCCTCAATAATTCCAACACTAATCCCGCTGCCGCCATGAACTGACATTCCATGAATTTTATTGATTATTAGCATGCCCTTGTCCTCATAAAGCACTGCATTCTCAAGTAACTTTAGTAGGCTTTGTGAAGGCTTGATTTCTTTTTCAGTTGAAGTTCTTATAGGTGGTATTCGAATTAAATCCTCAGCTTTAAGCTTGTAATCAGCTTTCTTTCTGCCCTTATTTACTCTAACCTCACCCTTTCGAATGATGCGATAAATCCTAGATTTTGGAACCCCCTTCAGCAACTTAATTAAGTAATTATCAAGTCTTTGGCCCACAGAAAATTCATCAACTGTTACAAACCTAGGTGCATCATGGGTAGTCATAAGTTCAAGAGAAAAACAACTGATTAAAATTTTGCGTTGTTACTTTTGCAATCTCTCCAATTGTCGTATTACGAATCTCAGCAAGCTTTTCAGCAACATAGTATGTATAGGCTGGACTATTTGGCTTGCCTCTATAAGGGACTGGTGTTAGATAAGGAGAATCAGTTTCTATTAAAATACGTTCTGTAGGAATTTGTTTTGCCACTTCCCTTAAATCTTGTGCGCTTTTGAAGGTAAGAATGCCAGAAAAAGAAATATAGAATCCCAAATCTATGGCAGCTTCAGCAGTCTCCAAATCCTCTGCGAAACAGTGCATAACGCCTTTTTCTGCTTTCTCTCGCGATAAGATTTCAATTGTGTCCTCTTTTGAGTCTCTCATATGAATAATCATTGGCTTCCCCGACTGATTAGATGCAGCAATATGCCTTCTAAATCTGTCTCTCTGCCAATCAGCTTCATCTTTTCTTACATGAAAATAATCTAGACCTGTCTCACCAATAGCAATTACTCTATTACTTTTGGCATACTCTAAGAGCTCTTCAATAGACGGGTCTTTACAATTTGTTTCTGTTGGATGAACACCAACAGAACAATAGATGTTGGGGTAAGATTTTGACAATGTATGGACATCATCAAAATGTTCCAGATCTATACAAACACACAAAAATTTATCGACTGAAAGATTTCTTGCATGATCTAGCATTGACTCAATACTTCCACCAAATGCGTCAAGATCTACACGATCAATATGGCAATGGGAATCAATTATTTGCATAACAAAATTATATATTAATTTCTAAAAGTGATCTCTTGTCTGAGACAAAGGGCACTTGTATAGAATGAATTTTAAAGCTGAGTTTCTGAAGATTTTCTTGGTCAACATTAGCACCCTTCATAAGCAAATAACGCCCATTACTTGAAATTAAATGTCGAGTTTTATCTAATGTATCAACTCCAGATGAAAAAGCCCTTGATACAATTTGTGGGAATTTTTCTTCATAGTTGAAGCTTTCAACCCTATTGTTGACTACAGTCAAGTTTTCTAATGATAATTCTGTCTTTACTGTTTGCATAAACCGGCATTTTTTTCCAACACTGTCGATTGTAAATACTTTAGTTTTTGGTTTCATAATTGCAATAACAATGCCTGGTAATCCTGCTCCTGAACCAACATCTAAGAGCATTCCAGGTTGAATAAAACTAACAATCGAGAGACTATCCAAAAAATGTTTTTTGATTGACTCAATTGGGTCGCGTATTGCACTCAAATTGTAGACCTTATTCCATTTACCAATAAGACCATGATAAGCTAGTAGCTGATCAAGCTGCTCATCTGAAAAAGATATATCCATAAGCTCTGCACCCTCACAAAGCAGACTGTCTATTTCATTCACGAATGCGTTTTATAGGTTTTTAGAAATACAAGGAGTATCGAAATTGATGCAGGAGTCACGCCTTGAATTCTACTGGCCTGACCTATTGTTTCTGGCTTAAACTGATTCAACTTTTGTCTTACTTCATTTGACAACGCTTTAATCTCATTGTAATCAATATTTGAAGAGAGCTTTGTATTTTCATTTTTACGATATTTTTCAATTTCGTCCAACTGCCTTTTAATATAACCCTCATATTTAATTTGATTCTCGACCTGCTCAATAATCAATTTATCTTCTAAAAAGGGTTTAGCCTTTTCAATCTTACTTAGTAATTTGTAATTGATATTGGGTCTTTTAAGCAAAGCTTCTAGGCTATATTCATGATTCAATTTTATTCCAAGCACTTGTTCTGCTTGACTATCATCTGATTGAATCCAAAAAGTCTTTAAGCGTTTTTTTTCATTAGCAACCTGCTCATACTTTCCATTGAAGGCTTCCCAGCGAAAATCATTGATAAGCCCCAACTCTCTCGCCTGTGGTGTCAATCTCTCATCTGCATTATCTTCTCTTAGCAATAATCGGTATTCAGCCCTTGAGGTGAACATCCTATATGGTTCGGTTGCTCCCTTAGTTGTTAAGTCATCAACCATTACTCCAATGTAAGACTCATCTCTCTTAGGAGTCCATGCATTCTTTTCTTGAACTTGAAGTGCTGCGTTAATTCCTGCAAGCAACCCCTGTGCCGCTGCCTCTTCATATCCAGTTGTACCATTAATCTGACCAGCGAAGAATAGGCCAGATATTTTCTTAACTTCTAGGGTCTGTTTTAAACCTCTTGGATCAAAAAAATCATACTCAATGGCGTATCCTGGACGGATTATCTTGGCATTTTCAAAGCCCTTAATTGAGTTCACAAATTCTTCTTGAACCTCATAAGGTAACGAAGTAGAGATACCATTCGGGTAAACCTCGTGAGTAGTTAAACCTTCAGGCTCAACAAATATTTGATGTGAATCACGTTCTGCAAACCTTACAACTTTATCTTCAATTGAAGGGCAATATCTTGGGCCAACACCTTCAATTTTGCCACTAAAAAGTGGTGAGTCTTTCAGGCCATTATTGATGAACTCATGGGTTTTTGAGTTGGTATGTGTTATGAAGCAAGGTATCTGTTCAGGGTGATCTGATGATTTACCTAAAAATGAAAAGCTCGGTAATGGGTTATCTCCCTCTTGTTTTTGAAGAACATTGAAATTAATTGTTCTACCGTCCAGTCTTGGTGGCGTCCCAGTTTTAAGCCTTCCAACGCCTAAATCATAGGATCTTAGTCTTTTAGATAGTATGTTAGCAGGAGCATCTCCAGCCCTTCCGCCCTGATAATTTTGTTGACCAATATGAATTATTCCACCCAAAAAGGTACCCGAAGTCAAAATAACTCTGTCTGCAAAAAATTCAAGGCCCATTTGTGTAACTACGCCTTTAACCCTATTATTTTCTAAAATTAAATCATCGACTGGCTGCTGAAATATTGTTAAATTCTCTTGATTTTCAACTATATTTCTGATTTCGGCTTTATACAATAGTCTGTCTGCTTGAGCTCTTGTAGCTCTTACTGCAGGACCTTTTGATGCATTTAGAGTTCTAAACTGTATGCCAGATAAATCGATTGCTCTTGCCATTGAACCGCCCATAGCATCAATCTCTTTTACAAGATGTCCTTTCCCTATTCCTCCGATGGCTGGATTACAACTCATCTGGCCAATAGTTTCTATATTGTGAGTGATTAACAATGTATCCACACCCATTCGAGCTGAGGCAAGTGCAGCTTCAGTTCCAGCATGGCCGCCTCCAACTACAATTACAGGGTAATATTTACTTTGTTTCATTCTTAATTAGATTTCAATAAAAAAGGGCCCGATAAATCGGACCCTCAATTATACGCCTTAAGCCTATGACTTGATAAATTTAGTCAGGGCATGATTCTTAATCAAAATTAATACTTATATCCAGCCTCAAAAAGAGTCTCTTGTGACGATGGCTGAGAACCGGCAACATAGTCTCCTGTAGAAGCCTCGGAATTAGCCTGACATCTTGCCAATAATGCTTTCTGACCAGCCTCTAGATTTTCTCCATTCCAGGCCTGAAGACAAGATTGCTGTAAGGCTCTTCCATATGAGAAGGTGAGACTTGTAGCACTCTTATGTTCGATACTATTCATGGTATTTAAGTAAACAGAGGCATCCTCTTCAGTTAAACCTCCAGATAGAAACATGATGCCAGGAACTGCTGCTGGAACGCATCGGTTCATTGTCCTAACAGTCATCTTAGCAACCTCTTCAGATCCAGCTTTATTTTTGTTATCTGCACCTGAAACTGTCATAGAAGGTTTTAGCAATGTGCCTTCTAAAAACACATTATTTTCGGAACAAGCTTTATAAACCTCAACCAGGACTTTTTCTTGAACTTCTGCAGTCTTTTCAATCGTGTGATCACCATCCATAAGAATTTCAGGTTCAATGATTGGAACAAGTCCTGATTCTTGGCAAATCTTAGCATATCGAGCTAAACCCCATGCATTCTCTCTAATTGCAAGATCAGTTGGACAGCCGTCAGCAGTAATTTGTAGAACTGCACGCCATTTCGCAAATCTTGCTCCCTGCTTATAATACTCAGCAGTCCTCTCCGCTAAACCTTCTAAGCCTTTACACCATGTTTCAACTTCATGTGCTCCAGCTAGAGGGCTAAGGCCCTTATCCACCTTGATTCCAGGGATAATGCCTAACTTTTTTATTTTTGAAACCATAGCTTCGCCATCAAGATGGTTTTGATAAAGTGTCTCCTCAAAAAGAATAGCGCCACTGATAAATTTCCCAAGCCCTTCAGTTGTGAACAGCATACCGCGATAAGCCTGACGATTTTCTTCAGTATTTTCTACATTGATACCTGCAAGTCGCTTCCCAATAGTTGGAGTAGATTCATCCACTGCAAGCAATCCTTTACCTTTAGCAGCAAGTTCATTTGCTGTCTGCCTTAACTCTTCTTGATTATTTACCATATTATTCACCTTTTTATTTTCTATTAATAATTTCCATCACCAACACGCAAAATTTTCATCAGATTTGTACCTCCTGATTTATCTTTATGCATCCCCTTCGTAACAATAACTATGTCTTTATCATCCACCACAGACTTGTTGATAAGGTTTTCAATAACCTTACTATTTACATCATTCCAATCATCAGCACTATTTTTTTCTATAGAGCAAGGGTATACCCCTCTATATATAGTAACTTTTTTTAATGTTTTATAATTGTCAGACATCGCAACAATTGAAATGTTTGAACTAATTCTTGACATCCAAAGAGCTGTTTTCCCAGTTTGAGTGAGAGTCGCTACAACTTTTGCACCAAGATGATTGGCTGCATACATTGAACTCATAGCAATCGTTTCATCAACACCTTCAAAATTCTCATGTAGCCTATGGTGTGAGACTTTTGCAGTTGGACTCTTCTCTGCCTCAATACATACATCACTCATAGTTTTAACTGCTTTAATTGGATATGAACCCACCGCAGTCTCCGCTGATAGCATAACTGCATCTGTCCCATCAAGTACAGCATTTGCTACATCAAAAACCTCAGCTCTGGTTGGGATAGGGCTAACGATCATTGATTCAAGCATTTGAGTTGCAGTAATAACAAATCTGTCATTAGCTCTTGCAAGTTGTATTAAACGTTTTTGTTGAGCTGGCAATTGTGGGTCTCCAATCTCAACACCAAGGTCTCCACGAGCCACCATGATTCCAGCTGACTCTTGAATTATTTCAGTAATGACATCATCTTGCAATGACTCGGCTCTTTCAATTTTTGCTATAACGCTTGCGTTTGAGCCTGCCTCTGCCAGTAGTCTCTTAGTTTCTCGAACATCATCAGCATTCACTGGAAAAGAGATTGCTACATAATCTGCGTCTGCTTTAGCAGCTGTAATAATATCTTTTTTATCTTTTTCAGTTAAAGCACTTGCGCTCAATCCACCCCCACGTAAATTAATGCCCTTATTATTAGAGAGGACACCGCCTTGACTAACCTGAGTTATGATTTTATCTCCAGAAATTTTTTTAACCTCAAGAATTATTTTTCCATCATCGAGTAAAAGAATATTTCCAGAATTCAGATCACTTGGAAGTTGTTTATAAGCCAGGCCAACTTTACTCTGATCACCATCATTCTCAGATAGTCCGGCATCAAGAGTAAACTGGTCACCTTTCTTAAGTTCAATCTTTTCTGTTTTAAACGATCCAATTCTGATCTTTGGACCTTGCAAATCCATCATTAATCCAATAAAAGCATCGTTTTCTTTTTCATATTGTCTTACCTGAGCTATACGTGCAAGGTGCTCTTGTTCATCATTATGAGAAAAATTAATACGCACAACATTAACTCCTGCGTCCAAAATGCCTTTTAAAACCTCTGGATCATCGGTAGAAGGGCCAAGCGTGGCTAGAATTTTAGTTCTTCTCTTAATCATCAGATGATTGCATTCTTTTCTCAAGAATCTCAACAACAGGCAATTTTTTTCCCTCAAGAAACTCTAAAAATGCCCCGCCCCCAGTAGAAATATAAGATATTTTATCTTCAATTTTAAACTTATCTACCGCGGCCAGAGTATCCCCTCCGCCTGCAATTGAAAAAGCATCAGACTCTGCAATTGCTGTTGCCAAGAGCTCAGTCCCTCTAGCAAACTGATCAAATTCAAAAACACCTACAGGGCCATTCCATACAATTGTTCCTGCGTTTTTCATAATCTCACAAAGCTCTGAAGTTGAGTTTGGTCCAATATCAAAAATCATATCGTCTGGAGCAACTGCACTAGAATTTTTACTTTCAGCCGTAGCAAATTCTGAAAACTCTTTACCACACACCACATCACCAGGAACAGGAATTTGACAATGCTCCATTAATGATTGAGCTGTTGGAATAAGATCATGCTCACATAATGATTGACCAACACTATTTCCTTGTGCTGCGATAAATGTATTTGCAATACCGCCGCCCACAACGAGCTGATCAACTACCTTGGAAAGCGCGTCCAATACTGTTAATTTTGTGGAAACTTTTGAACCTCCCACAATTGCTACCATTGGTCTCTTTGGGTTATCAAGCGCTTTACCGAGTGCCTCCAATTCTCCAACTAAAAGTGGCCCCGCACATGATACTGGTGCAAATTCAGTAACGCCATAGGTTGATGCATGAGACCTATGAGCGGTTCCAAAAGCATCTTGCACACAGATATCACATAACGCTGCCATTTTTCTTGACAAAGCCTCGTCGTTTTCTTTTTCACCCTCATTAAATCTAACGTTTTCGCACAGAACTACCTCACCATTCTCCATCTCTATTCCATCAAGCCAATTTGATATGAGCCTAACTTTTTGTCCTAGTAATTTTGAAAGATGATTTGCAACAGGTTGAAGAGAGAATTTTTCTTCAAACTCACCCGCATTTGGCCTTCCAAGATGTGATGTAATCATCACTTTGCCGCCAGCTTTAGAGGCGTTCAGTATGGTTGGCAATGAGGCGACAATTCTTTTATCACTTGTTACTTCACCATTTTTTATTGGAACATTTAAGTCCTGTCTAATTAAGACTCTCTTACCGTTTAAGTCCAGATCAGTCATCTTAAGTAAGTTCATCAAATGCTCCAACTAAATAGAAACAATACTATTGTGAGATATGGCCAGCTAAACGAAGCAAGTTACAAGTGTAGCTATATTCATTATCGTACCATGAAACCATTTTAACGAAAGTCTCATCCATAGACATTCCTGCCTCAGCATCAAAAGTTGAGGCGTGAGTGCTACCCACAAAATCTGTTGATACAACCTTCTCATCTGTATAACCTAGTACACCTTTCATTGAGCCTTCAGAGGCAGACTTCATAGCCTTACAAATTGCATCATAGTCAGACGCACTATTTAGCTCAGCTGTTAGATCGACTACAGATACATCAGAAGTAGGAATTCTAAAAGCCATTCCAGTTAATTTTCCATTTAACTCTGGCAATACCTTACCGACAGCTTTCGCTGCTCCAGTCGAGGAAGGAATGATATTTTCCAAAATACCTCTACCGCCACGCCAATCTTTCATTGATGGTCCATCCACTGTTTTTTGAGTTGCTGTAGCAGCATGAACTGTTGTCATTAGCCCTCTTTTAATCCCCCATTCATCATTAAGGACTTTTGCAATAGGAGCCAAACAATTAGTTGTACATGATGCAGCGGAGATTATTGACTGGCCATCATATGCATCGTGATTAACACCATAAACAAACATCGGCGTACTATCTTTAGAAGGTGCAGACTGTATTACTTTTTTTGCGCCAGCATCAATGTGTGCTTGACAACCCTCTTCTGTTAAGAAAAAACCAGTGCAGTCAATAACAAGATCTGCGCCAATATCGCCCCACTTAAGGTCAGCTGGATTGCGCTCTGCGGTTAAGCGAATTTTTTTTCCATCAATGATAAAATTATTGCCTTCAACCACAACGTCTTTACCAAAGCGCCCATGAACCGAATCATATCTGAGCATATAAGACAGATAATCATTATCGAGAAGGTCATTTACACCGACCACTTCTAGATTGTCAAAATCCTTATCAATTGCGCGAAAAACCATTCTTCCAATTCTGCCAAAACCATTAATTCCAACTTTAATTGTCATCTCAAACTCCTAAAAAATTAATTAACTTAAAACCTCATCAACTGTAGATAAAACATTCTCTACAGTAAAACCAAAATGTTTAAATAACTCGCCTGCAGGTGCAGACTCTCCATAAGTACTCATCGCAACAATGCCTCCATCTAGGCCTACATATTTATACCAAGACTCTGCAACACCTGCCTCAATTGCAACTCTCTTGACCCCTGGAGTCAATACTGAATCCTTATAGTCTTGATCTTGTTCGTCAAAGGCATTTGTTGATGGCATGGATACGACTCGAACCTTTCTATTATTCATTGCTTTTGCTGACTCCATTGCAAGTGAAACCTCAGAACCAGAAGCAATCAGTATTACATCAGCCTCTCCATTACAGTCAGAAAGGACATAACCACCCTTTTCTATGGCTTTTAACTGATCATTTGTTCTTTCCATCGGTGTTAGATTTTGCCTGGAGAAAATAAGTGCTGTTGGTGCTTCGCCTCTAAGCATAGCAATTTTCCAGGAGACAGCTGACTCTATTGCATCACAAGCCCTCCAAGTTTGAAAATTTGGAATAACTCTCATCGTAGCAATCTGTTCTACTGCTTGGTGTGTTGGCCCATCTTCACCGAGGCCTATTGAGTCGTGTGAATAAACAAAAATGGTTCCAATCTTCATCATTGCTGCCATGCGCAAAGCATTTCGCATATATTCCATAAACATCAGGAAAGTTGCACCATAGACTTTAAAACCACCGTGCAAAACCATTCCATTCATCATGACTGCCATTCCAAACTCTCTTACGCCCCAAGAAATATAATTTCCATTGGCATTTTCAGCATTAACAATAACAGAGCCGGACCAGTTTGTTAAATTCGAACCAGTCAAATCTGCAGAACCACCAAACAACTCAGGAACAATTGGACCCATAGCCTCAATAGCATTTTGCGAGGCTTTCCTAGAGGCTATATTAGGCATATCTTCTTGAGTTTTAGCAATATACTCATCCATCTTAACTGAAAAATTTTCTGGCAATGTTCCAGCCATTCGACGCTCAAATTCAGCTGCTTCATCTGGAAATGAGGCACTATAAGCTCTAAACTTTTCATTCCACTCATCTTCTACATCTTTACCTTGAGCTTTGTGACTCCAGCCATCATATATCTCTTGTGGAATCTCAAAAGGCTCATGATTCCACCCAATATTTTCTCTAGTCTTAGCTATTTCTTCCTCACCTAATGGCGCACCATGACAATTATGTGAACCAGCTAAGTTTGGTGATCCATAACCAATAATAGTTTTCGTACAAATTAATGTAGGCCTATCATCGATTGACTTAGCCTCAATAATCGCAGCATTTATTGCCTCAGGGTCATGTCCATCGACATCAGAAATCACATGCCAGTTGTAGGATTTGAAACGAGTAGGAACACCTTTTTCCATCCAGTCACCAATGTGGCCATCAATTGAAATATCATTGTCGTCCCAAAATGCGATTAATTTTCCTAAACCTAAGGTCCCCGCTAAAGCGCATGACTCATGCGACAAACCTTCCATTAAACAGCCATCTCCCATAAAGACATAAGTGAAGTGATTCACAATTGAGTGTCCTGGTTTATTGAATTGTGCTGCAAGAGTTCTCTCTGCTATGGCCATACCAACAGCATTTGAAATGCCCTGACCTAAAGGTCCAGTTGTTGTTTCAACTCCATCTGCGTAACCATACTCTGGATGACCTGGGGTTTTTGAGTGTAGTTGACGGAAATTTCTCAGTTCTTCAATACTTAAGTCAAAACCTGTCAAATGCAGTAATGAATAAATAAGCATTGAACCATGGCCGTTAGATAACACAAAACGATCTCGATCAGCCCAGTTCGCATTCGATGGATTAAATTTTAGGTGTTTATTCCAAAGCACTTCTGCAATATCAGCCATACCCATGGGCGCCCCAGGATGACCGCTTTTTGCCTTTTGCACAGCATCCATGCTCAAGGCACGAATTGCATTTGCTAATTCAAGTTGTGTAGCCATTATTAAAAACCTATGAAAAAAATTATGAACCCTAAATTATACATTTTTTTTTCTATCATCCTGCTCTCAAAAGCCTGTATAAAGGCAAATATGAGGAAAAATATTCAATTGCAATATAATAACATTGTCGTATTGTGATAAAAAATGGACTCTCGATGAGAATGTCTAGTTCAGCTGCTTTTTTATGTATTAAAATTATACTTTTGGTGAAAAACTCTATTATTACATTTTGTGTCAAAAATAGCTGTCATCCCATCGTATTTCTATATTAGCACTTCAAATAAAGGGGCCTCATGATTGAGAATGTAATCTGGCTAAAAGATGTCGGAATGTCCGATGTAGATAAAGTTGGCGGAAAAAATGCTTCGCTTGGAGAAATGATAAGCGGCCTAGAATCTCAGGGGGTTCGAGTCCCAGGTGGTTTTGCAACAACAGCTGAAGCGTTTGAATCTTTTTTAGAGCACTCAGATCTAAAAAATAAGATTAATAAGCTTCTCTCTGATCTAGATATTACTGATATTTCAGCACTTACAAAAACTGGATTATTGATAAGACAATGGGTTGAAGAAGCCCCATTTCCTGACGAACTTCATCAGTCAATTGTCAAAAGCTATGATGAGCTTACTCAGCAGCTCGGACCTGAAGTTACATTTGCAGTGAGATCCTCTGCAACTGCTGAAGACTTACCCGAAGCTTCATTTGCTGGTCAGCAAGAAACCTACTTAAATGTTAGCGGAATAGAGGATATCTTAACTGCTGTTCGCAAGGTATTTGCATCACTTTATAACGATCGTGCTATCTCTTATAGAGTGCATCAAGGCTTTGAGCACGATATGGTTTCATTATCAGCTGGAATTCAACAAATGGTTCGCAGTGATATTGGTTCAAGTGGCGTCATGTTTACTTTAGACACTGAATCGGGGTTTGATGATGTTGTGTTTATAACATCTGCTTATGGACTCGGTGAAACTGTTGTCCAAGGGTCAGTCAATCCAGATGAGTTTTATGTTCATAAATCAACTTTAGCATCTGGAAAGCCAGCAATCTTATCCAGAAATCTTGGCTCAAAATCAATAAAAATGATTTATGCTGATGACAATGCGAAGTCGCCAGTCACTACAACAGAGGTTGACTCTAAGGATCGAATGAAGTTTAGCCTGAGTGACTCTCAAATTGAAGAACTTGCGCACTTCGCAATGAAAATTGAATCTCATTATGGCAGAGCAATGGATATTGAATGGGCTCTTGACGGCCTAGATGGAAAAATCTACATTGTACAGGCAAGGCCTGAAACAGTAAAAAGTAGACAAAGCTCACAAAATATTGAACGCTATAAACTCCTTGAAACTTCAAAGATTATTGTTGAAGGTAGGGCCATTGGACAAAAAATTGGTAGTGGCAAAACGAAGATCATTAATGATTTATCCGAAATGGGCTCTGTCAACAAAGGTGATATTCTTGTCACTGATATGACTGACCCTGACTGGGAGCCTGTAATGAAACTGGCGTCTGCGATTATAACAAATAGAGGTGGTAGAACTTGTCATGCAGCAATAATCGCAAGAGAACTTGGAGTTCCTGCAATAGTGGGTACAGGGAATGCTACTGAGCTACTAGAAAATAATCATGAAGTCACTGCTTCTTGTGCTGAGGGTGATACTGGAAAAGTTTATCAAGGAAAATTAAATTTTGAACATACTTTTTCAGAGGTAGAGGATTTGCCTGAAATTCCAGTCAAGATTATGATGAATGTTGGAAACCCTTCTCGTGCCTTTGATTTTGCGACCATTCCAAATGCAGGTGTTGGTCTTGCTCGCCTAGAGTTTATCATCAATAATACTATCGGTATACACCCTAAAGCTTTACTTCAGTTTGATAGCCTTCCTAACGATCTTAAAGATGAAATCGTCAAAAGGACATCTTGCTATCAGTCTCCAGTCGACTTTTATATTCAAAAACTAACTGAAGGAATTTCTACTATTGCAGCCAGTTTTTCTGAATCTCCTGTCATTATTCGAATGTCAGACTTTAAATCTAATGAGTATTCTAATTTGTTTGCTGGTGAACTTTATGAACCTCATGAAGAAAACCCTATGATTGGATTTAGAGGTGCGTCGCGCTATATTTCTTCTGATTTTAGAGATTGCTTTGAACTTGAGTGTCAGGCTATAAAAAATGTTAGAAATAAAATGGGCTTGAAGAATGTTGAAATCATGATTCCATTTGTAAGAACCACAACTGAAGCAGCAAAAGTTATTGAGCTGTTAAAAGATAATGGACTTGAACGAGGTAAAGACGGCCTGAGAATTATAATGATGTGTGAACTGCCTTCAAATGCTGTGATTGCTGAAGAATTTTTAGAATACTTTGATGGATTTTCAATTGGCTCAAACGATTTAACTCAGCTTACGCTTGGCATGGATAGAGACTCTGGACTCATTGCAGATGGCTTTGATGAGAGGAACAGTGCTGTTAAAAGTATGATCACTATGGCTATAGAGGCTTGTCATCGTAAAGGGAAATATATTGGAATTTGTGGCCAGGGCCCATCCGACCATATGGATTTTGCTCAGTGGCTTTTGGAGAAAGAAATTTCAAGTATTTCACTAAATCCAGACACTGTTGTTGAAACCTGGAATAAACTTGGCCAGCTTTAAAGTGCAATCTGACTGATATGAGAACAGTTTTTTTTATTTCTGATAGGACTGGTATTACTGCAGAGGCCCTCGGTAATAGTCTTCTGACACAGTTTCCTGAAATAGAATTTAAGAGGGTTAATCTTGCATTTATAGATACAGAGAAAAAAGCACAATCGGCAGTATCCCTAATTAATGAGGCTTCAGAAGCTGATGCACAGCCAGCTCTCATTTTTAGCACCCAGGTTTCGAGCGAATATCGCCACCTACTTGAAGATAGTAGTGGAATTATGTTTGATTTTTTTGATACTTTTATTTCTCAACTCGAGACTACGCTTGAAACTAAGTCTTCACATGAAATGGGACTTTCTCATGGTGTAGGAAATAAAAATACATACTCTGGAAGAATTGATAGCATAAATTTTGCGTTAAATAATGACGATGGTCTGACAACAAAATATTATGACAGTGCGGATATTATTCTTACAGGGGTATCTCGATCAGGAAAAACACCTACTTGCCTTTTTTTAGCGCTTCAGTATGGAATCTATGCTGCAAATTATCCTCTAATCGATGAGGATTTAAATTCCATCAAGATTCCAAGCCCTTTAAAACCATTCAAAGACAAGCTCTATGGTTTAACTATCAACCCTGTTAGACTTCAGAACATAAGAGATGTCAGAAGGTCCAATAGTGGCTATGCCTCTATAGAACAGTGCAGAAAAGAAGTTCGAAGAGCAGAAGATATGTTTGTCCAAAATGATATTTCATTTATTGATACAAGTCATATTTCAATTGAAGAAATTGCAGGGCGCATCCTTCAGAAAAGCAAACTAGAAAGACGCTACTAGTCAATAAATGAGCCAACCCTAAGAACTATTGGGCCGGCTATAACTTTTAAGAAGCTTTTAATACGTCTACAGCTACAATCTTATACTCAGGACATTTAGTCTCTTCATCAGTTACTCCACTGGTAACCTCGTTGATTAATACTTCAGGAAAATGAAAGGTTGTTCTTACAACTCCCTTCTTCACTCGATCCGTAACCTCAACATCTAATGTTATCTCACCTCTATCCGACTTAAGAGTAGCGCGATCACCAGATGAAAGGTCTTTTGCCTTCGCATCTTTCGGATTGAGCATAATAACATCCTTAGTCAAGATTTGAACATTTGAAGTTCGCCTTGTCATTGTTGCACAGTTGTAATGCTGAAGCTCGCGACTCGTAGTCAGAATAAATGGGTACTCATTCTTATGCTTAGTCAGCTCTTCACTCTCTTTCCAGTCATGGTAATGGAACTTACCTTTACCTCGCTTGAATTCACCAATATGGAGAATTTGAGTATCCTCACCTTTTTTGTTAACTGGCCACTGGAGTCCCATCGGACTAGCACCAAGACCTTCCCAGGTTACGCCTTCAAAAAATGAAACAACACTTGATACTTCTTTAAGAACTTCTGCCGCATCAAAGTCTGGCTGATCGAAACCAAGCTTACGCATCATTTCAACTATGATTTGTCCATCTGTTTTGGTTCCTGGCAAAGGCTTAACCGCTGCATTAACCTGCTGTATCCTTCTTTCAGTATTTGTAAATGTTCCACTCTTCTCAAGAAAGGTTGTTCCAGGTAGAACCACATCAGCCATCTTTGCAGTCTCACTCATAAAAATTTCCTGCACAACTAATAAGTCAAGACTTTGCATTGCCTTAACAACGTGATGAGTATTTGGATCAGTTTGAACAACATCCTCAGCAAAAATCCATAATGCTTTCAGTGAGCCATCTATAGCGCCATCAAACATTTCAGGAATCTTTCTGCCTGGAGTTGTTGGCGTTGGAAGTCCAAGCTTATCCTCATAGAAATCTTGAACTTCTTTCTGGTCCATCCACAAATAGCCTGGGCCATGATGGGGCTGACATCCCATATCAGCTGCCCCTTGAACGTTGTTCTGACCACGAAGTGGGTTAACTCCTACTCCTGGTCTACCGAGGTTTCCAGTCATCATTGCTAGATTTGAAATCAGCATCACTGTCTTTGTACCCTGAGAGTGCTCAGTCACGCCCAAGCCATGAAATTCCATTGCATTATTAGCCTTAGCGTATGCAAGTGCGACAGCCTTAACGTCTTCTTTATCAAGACCACTAATCTCTGCCATTGCATCAACGTCTAGTTTCATAATTTGTTCTAGAAACTCTTCTCCACCTTCACAGCGATCTTGAATAAACTGATGATCAACTAACCCGGCCTCAACAATATAATATTGAATCATATTCAAAACTGCTACGTTGGTACCTGGCTTTAGCTGCAAATGATGGTCTGCCATTCGGGCTAACTCAGTCCTTACAGGATCAATAACTACGAGAGTAGCTCCAGACATTGCTTGCTGCTTAATCTTTGCTCCAGTTACAGGGTGTGCTGAAGTTGGATTCGCACCAATAACCAAAAGAAGATCAGCCAGCGGAATATCTGCAGTAGAATTGGTACCTGCTCCAGTCCCAAAGCTTTGTTGCATTCCCCAAGCAGTTGGAGAATGGCAAACTCGGGCACAGCAATCAATATTATTAGTTCCAACAAGTTGACGTATCATCTTCTGAAACATGTAGTTTTCTTCATTTGTACATCGAGCAGACGAAATTCCAGCAATAGCATCTGATCCATGATCTGCTTTTATTGACTCAAATTTATCTTTGATAAAATCTAATGCCTCGTCCCATGAACACGGAGTTAATTCACCATTTTTTCTGATTAGTGGTGATGTAAGTCTATCCTCATGATTATAGAATTTAAAAGCATAACGCCCTTTTAGACAGGTGTGCCCAGCATTGACTGCATCTTGAGGAGCGCGGATGGAAAGAACCTCGTCACTTTTTACAGCGACCTCCAAGTTACATCCAACTCCACAATATGAGCACGTTGTTCTAACTGTTTTGTCAGCCTCAATCGATTTAGATTGAAAGACATCAGAGATTGCTGATGTTGGACATGTTTGTGCGCATGCCCCACAAGATACACATGAAGAATCACCAAATAACATATCATTATCTGTAGTAATTCTGGACTCAAATCCTCTTCCAGTCATTGTGAGTGTAAATTGCCCTTGCACCTCATCACACGCACGAACGCACCTTGAACAATTTATACATTTTGAGAGGTCCATTCTCATGTAAGAGTGAGACAAATCCTTTTCACGATCACAGTGATTCGCTCCTTTTGCATATCTGATTTGACGAACACCGACACTTGCAGCTACATCTTGAAGTTCACAATTTCCATTGACCTCACAAGTTAAACAGTCTGGTGGATGATCACTCAAAACAAGCTCAACAATATTTTTGCGAAGTTTTTTAACGCTCTCCGAATTAGTAAAGATACGCATACCTGGAGTGACTGGGGTATGACATGAAGCCACTGTCCTTCTTGGCCCATCTTCTGATTGTTGAACCTCTACAGAGCATACCCTGCATGCTCCATAAGGATTTAGATTATCATCATTACAAAGGGTTGGTATTATCTTATCTCCAAGCGCCTTATCCGTAAAAGCTAAGATTGAAGATGAGTCATCAAAAGGAAACTCAACATCATCAATAAATACTCCTTGCGGGTTTTCTGACATACTATTTCTCCATCAAAGGTTTAAACTCGTCACCACAGTGCTCGAGTAAATTTCTAATTGCAAGGGGTAGACCGCCGCCAAGAGCGCACAAAGAACCTACCTCCATTGTTTCTAATAAATCATAAATCAATTCTTCTGAAAATTTTTGATTGTCGTCTATAGCAGAACCAAGCATTTCCTTGCCACGAGTCGAACCTAAGCGACAAGGGAAACATTTTCCACATGATTCATGCGCTGTAAATGCAAATAAATGTTTTGCATACTCCACTGCAGAGAATGATCTAGGAATACAAACAAAGCTTGCATGTCCTAGTAAAAAACCTGCGTCAGCGAAGACCTCAAAGTCTAGGGTTAATGATCTCAGAATATCAACTGGAACAATCCCTCCAAGTGGGCCACCAATCTGAATAGCCTTGATGTCATCATTAAAACCTCCACCAATCTCATCAATGATCCTGCTTAATGGTGTTCCTAAGTCGACTTCATAGAGGCCTGGATTGTTAAAATGACCATCAAGTGAAATGAGTTTAGTTCCTAAGGATCTTCCATTTCCTATGTTTTTATAAGAATCACTTCCATGCTTAAAAATTAAAGCAACAGCTGCCAAACTCTCTACATTGTTGACCACGGTTGGTTTTTTATATAGGCCCTCCACTACAGGAAATGGTGGTCTTACATCAACCTCAGCCCGTCGGCCTTCTATTGAAGCAATTAGAGCTGTCTCCTCTCCGCAGATGTATGCACCTTGACCCTCAACAACATTCATATCAAAATCAAAACCACTTCCTAAGATGTTATTACCTAAAAGATTCAAGTCTCTTAACTTGGCTAGGGTTTCATTTGTAATATCAATCGACTCAGGATACTCACCACGGATATACATGAAGCCTTGCTTTGACCCAATGATGTAACCACAAATAACCATACCAAAGAGAACCTTGAGTGCTTGCTCTTCGAGCAAATATCGATCAGAATAGGCGCCGGGATCACCCTCATCAGCATTACAAACCACATACTTTGCCGGTGCATCTTGGTCACTACAAAACTCCCATTTCATGCCAGTAGGAAAACCAGCTCCACCTCTCCCTCGAAGCCCAGAATCCTTAAGGGTATTAATCAAATCATTTTTGTCAGTTTGAAAACATTTCTCAAGCAAATCTTTAAAGTCTTTGAAAGTCGAAAAAGCTTCATTCTCAACTAAAAATGAGGTGTCAGAAAAGGACCTCATTGTATAAGAAGTACTCTCTCTTGTTTACCGTCTATAATTTCATCCAATTGATTAATATCATCGCCGGAGTAGTTCTCACCA
>Ga0228651_1000136_pt1 | contig 30886 bp, 12 predicted proteins | sample 63DmetaG_FD_183018 | JGI IMG/M metagenome (GOLD analysis project Ga0228651, IMG submission 183018) | Seawater microbial communities from Monterey Bay, California, United States - 63D | ecosystem: Environmental > Aquatic > Marine > Coastal | place: USA: California | collected 2016-10-24
AATTCTGCTTGTGCTGTAATATCACCTTCTGGACTATCTTGACCAACTGTTGGGTCAAACATAGCAATACTACGTTTTCTCAGACGTTTTCCGCCTGCAAATACTTCAAACTCATCAACACCCTTGCTTGGTGTCCAATCTAACAAGTAATCTGTTGTACTTCCATCACCAATATATGTGTTTACCAGTGTCTGATCCTGATATGGAACAGTTTGTTGGAAGCCTTGATCGAAGATCTCAGCACCTGTTTCGTGTAAATCTTTAACACCAGTACCAAAAGTACCTCTACGTAACTGTGTTAAACTGTTTCCGTCCTTAACCATATACTCAATACGTTCACCGTTAAGGAAAATAACACCTGGAGTATTGGTAGTTTTATCTGGAATAAACATACTATCTGGGTTATCTACTTTAATTTCTTTATCAAACGGCTTAAGATCTTGTATTAGTCTATATTTATTGTTATCTCCAAGACGTTTATATACTGTTCTATTGAGCATATCTTTGAATACTCTCCAACCAAACTTGCTAACTGTTGGTCCTGTTTCAGCAAACTGTATAATCTCAACAACATCATTTGCATTTAATGGGTTAGCCATTCTTACAAATAACTGATCATCTGTAACTTTGTAATCAACACTTGGTGTTTGTAACTTGCCGTTTACAACAATCCATACATATTCAGCATCAACTGTTTGTCTTTCAAGTCTAATTAATCCTGCAAGTAAGTGATTGTACTCAATGTCTGCCGCACTTTCAAAGTCAATAGTAGTTCTTGTAACAATATCAAAGTTCTTACGATCAATCTGTTGTACGTCATGTTTACTAAAGTGTGTAACTTTAATCTTAGTATCTATTGCTGGAACAGTATCTAATGTTATAACGTTACCGCTAACAGTATATTCACCATCTGTTGTTACAAATATATCAAGTTTAGCACCTGGGATTGCAACGTTCTCAAATATTTCAATACTTGAGTTTGCTGGACGGAAAATAAAGTCCGAAGTATATGTTAATTGATTACCATTTAGTAATACAATAATATCATCAGCACCTAATGTACCTCCTGGTTGTTGCCAGTTACGTAATTGATATTCTACTCTATTGTCAATTATAAATGATTCATTGTAACCTGCGTTTAGAATGTTGTCACCAACCCTAACAATTATATTATGACTTGCAGGTAAACTACTGAATGGTGTTACACTTAATTCGTATGATGCACTACTTCCATCTGCAACCAAGTTGTCTGTTTTAATTTCACTAAATGTTTGAGCCTCACTTGCATATATTCCGAAGTTAATTACTGCCCCAGCCGCCGGTGCCGCACCAAATGTAATTACTGCTTTGTTGGCAGTATCGTATGAACTGTCTGTAGTTTCTAATACGTAAGAAGGTTTCTCTCCGTTAACAGTTACAATACTATTAATGTCTTCTCTCCAGTCAACATTTGTAACAAACTGTATTGTTGATCCGTCACCTGTAAATGTATCTAAGTCAAGAATCTTATCACCGTTACCACTCATTGTAATAATGTTTACTCTTGCGTTCAATGCCGGTGCAGTCATTGTAATAGTTTTGTTTTTGTAATCAACTGTGTATGCAGATTGTAATTGAATGATATTATTAATCTTAACAATTAATGCATCTTTGCTTTGCGGTTGACCGTTGTACTTGAATACTGTTTTTCCACCATCACCAATGTATGATGTGCTTTCTATAATACTTGCACCACTTCCTACTCTATCATAAATTTTCATATCAAGAGTATCAAGTACTTGTCCTGGAACTTGTTCTTCCGGACCTTTACTTGTTAATTGTGTTACAAATCCGTCACCGTCAATATTAATATCTTCTGGATTAATACCTGTTGCACTTGAGTATGCCAAGTCGCCGCCTGTAACTAATGTGTCATATGCTCTTGGATCAGGAACAAAAGAACCGTCACTTGTATTTTTTCTAAATATTAAGACATCGCCATTGCTTGGACTATTAGCACCATTAATATCTAATCCATCATTATCAAGGAATATAGTTGTTGTTGTACCGTCACCAGTAAGTGTAGTACATCTTGCATTTGGATTAGTTGGACTACCTGGGAAGTTTGGATCATCAATTCTTGTGCCATTCAAGTAAACATTATATTCAACACCATTTTCTAATGGCTTAGAAAGTGTTACACTAATTGTACTTCCGTCTAAACGTATTACTTCATCTTCGTATGTATTATCATATGAATCATATGCACCTGTAAACCAACCTTCTGCACTCCAACCTGAACCACCGCCAAAGTCAAAACTCTTAACTTGAACTCCACCGTAGTCAATACCGTCTAATAATTGTCCAAGGTCATTTGCTAACATTCCTGTAGTTGGATTGTAGAATAAGTTAATTCTATCCTGTGCAGTTAACATTGAAATATCTTTTCTATACGAAACTGATATTGCACTGTTATTTGCAGGAGGATTTGTAAATGTAACTTGTCCTATTTTACGTCCATGTGTTCTACCTACACTGTCGTCAATGTTTGAAACTGTGTATCCGCTTTGTAATACTTCTGATCCAGCAACTGTAATTGTTACTTGGTCGCTCTTAATATCCATTGGCCATTTTAACTTAAAGTTATATTTGCCGCCTGTACCTACAAACGTTTCTGTTTCAGCAAGTGTTGTAATAAAGAACGTTCCCGTTACTCTATCAAACTTAACATTCATGTGTGTAGTTCTTAAATTTGTATTACCTATGATTGCACTTGCTCTACCAGTCTTGCCGCCATCTGCTACTGCGCCGTTAAGCACTACTGTTGGTGCAGACACATAACCTGTTCCTGGATTGTCTATTTTAATCTCTGTAATTTTTCCACCGCCAACATACGCTGTTGCCTTGGCTCCTGTTCCGCCACCGCCTACAAATTCTACTCCTGGTGCATTTTCATAACCACTACCTGCATCAAAAACATCAACCTGTTTAATTTGGAAACTTGCATTGTCTACCCAATGTTTGCTTGGATAACTTGTAATGTTAGATGATGTTACTATTTCATCATTAACAACTCTAACTGTTTGTGGTACAATTCTTCCTGCTGTGTCGCTGTAGAATGGTGGTAAGTCAAAGTCAGTAACCATGTTTTCTGATTTCTCATCACCTTCGTATGTACTTAGGTATTCTCTAATTTTAGATTTGTATGGTTTGACTTCTTTTACATACTCCTCATAACTTTCTAAGAAGTCATTATTAAATGTAATGTCTTTTCTTAGTTTACCAAGATTATGTTTTGCTTTGATGAATGAAGTTTTAAACATCCAGTCTACAAATTTTTGTTCTGATAAAATATAACGCATTTGTGCAAAGAATAATTTGTTATATTCAATAGCAAGTTCGTCAACAAATATTTTATCTCTTAATGCTGTTAAGATAATACGCATTTCATCAATTGGTTGTATATCAAATGCACTGTCATCATAACCATATGAGTCATAACCAATTAAGTCTTCACTGTAATCATACAATGATTTTGATAATTGTATTGTTGCATTTTGTCTACCAATAGTTCTGTAATTTATTGTATAGTCTACATCTGCTTGATCGTCAATTTTTTGTAATAATAACCAACCGCCTGATCCTACATTGTTAATTTTAACAATACTGTTGAATGAATCCTCTAATGATTCTAACTCATACGTTTCATTAATTACAAAGTCTGCTTTTGTTAGTTCATTGTAACCTGTTGCATACCAATCAACATATGACCAATAAGGTTTTACGTCATATCTTTGACTCTTAATTCTATTCCAAGTTTGTTCGCCACCTACATATTCGTATAATGACCACTTGTTGGCGTAACTTGCATCTATTGTTGTAAGAACTGTAAACGGTCTAACTCTGATTGTATCTGTTTGTGCATAGTTACTACCACTCTTAACAACTGTTGCTGTTTGTATCTGTCCTACATTGTTCATTGTAAGTTCAATAACAGCACCTTCACCTGTGTTTGTTGTGATTTGTGTTGTTGGTACTGTTTTATAACCGTAACCCTGTTCAATAACATCTGCTCTTAGGATTTTACCGTCTTGAATAGTTAAATTAATAGTTGCTTGTTTTAATCTACCTACTGGTACAAAACTTAATTCGCTATCACTATCAATCTCTGTGTCAAATCTTCTTGATGCTAAAGTTGGAATAGCATCATTGCTTTGGAAATCACTTAGATCAAAGTCATCAATTAAGATATTTTCCTTAAGAACACTGTTTGTTCTTTCAACAAGTTGTTTTAATGCTTCAATTCTGTTTACAAAGATAGATTGTCTTGGATCATTTAAAATACCATACCTATCTCTTTCAGTTAATTGTCTATCTGGAACAGGTCTACCTTGGTTATCAAAGCCAATTAAACTGTCAAACCATTTTAATTCTAAATCTGTTTTAGGAAGACTTGTTGCTAACCCGTCTGTAATAATTTTGTATTGATTATGTACATTTTTATCAGTTTCATTAATATTCCAATACGCAAACTTAAGAACTGTATCATCTCCTGTGATAGAACTTTGTAAGTTATGTAAAGTCCACTCATTCTTATCAAGCATAGTTGCAAATTTTAGTCCTGCACCTGATGGATCTCTAATTAATTCTTGTACGTCTGCGGCACTTAAGGTTCTGCCTGGTGCATCTGGAGTAGTTTTCTTATTTCTTACCCAGTAGTAGTAGAAAGTTGTAAACTTCTGTGCTTCTTCATCATATACACGTCTTGTACTGTATGCATTGTCACCGTATTTAGATTTACCACTAATACCTTGTGCCAAAGCAGTTTCTGTATCTGCTTCTTCATCCCACTCACTTGGAAGTAATGTGCTTTCAACCCATTCATAAACTTCAACTTCTGTTCCTGGGAACACTTCGTTCATTGTGTTACTTGTAGTAAAGATGTTTCCTGTATTGCTGTATGGATTTAAAAATCTTACAGCGTCAATATCCCACCATAACTTACCAACATTGTCAGTTGTGTTAAACATTGTTTCATCTTTTACAACTGTTGTATCAGTTGCTATATTATATGTACACGGATCATAAGTTGTTTTGAATGATAGTTCAGTTTCAGCCGTTCCTGCAATTTTTCCTTGTGCAGGATCAATGTAGTCAATATATTCTGTAACTTGATTTGTATTTTTATTGTATAAACTAATACCTTTGAATCTACTTAGGTCAACTAATGGTCTTGCAGATCTAATTTTTTCCCATAATTTAGTATTAGGAGTTGATCTATAATCTAATAAAGTTCCTCTACTGTTGTTATCATCTCTCTTGTAAGAAGGTATACCAACATAAATGTGGTTACCATTAATAAACATTGTCTTACCAAAGTATAATGCTTTGCTATCTGCAAATTCTAACTTGTCTGCATACACATATCTGTTACCTAACAGTTCGTAAACAAAAACTTCACCAGTATCAATTAATGATGTATTGAATAATGTAGTTCCATTATCAAATGCTGTTATGCCTCCATCAAATTCTGTAATACTTGTAAGGTCACCACCTGCTGAATGTACTGCAAGTCTATCAGTTCCGTACTTAACAACAGTACCAAACTTCTCATTTGCAATTCCTTTAGGTCCAGTTAGGTGTTGTACCATTTCGAATGTGCCGTTAATGCTTTCGTAAATGAATACTGTACCTTGATTTACATATTGATTGCTATATTTAGGAGCACCTACTGCAACAAATCTACCATCATTGGAAACTGTTACAGAACTTCCAAAGCCAATGTCTGCCGCATAAGCATCAATTACTTGACTAAACAGGAAGTGTCCTAATACTTTTCTGTAAATTGCTAACTTCGGTGTATTAATGGAACTATCTATAGCATCACCATACTTAACAATAGTTGCTAATACTTCTCCATCACTGCTAATTCCGTATTCTGTACCAAACTCATATAAGTTGTTGTTTTGAATTGCACTATCATCACCAATAATAAATCCTGTATCGTTTGGCAAGTAACCATTTAGATCAAGACCTTCTGTAACTACTGTCCAATTTGATTCGTTCCATGCACTTGCAATAATATTTGTTTGTGCTTGATAAATTAATCCAAGGTATTTTACATATTCGCCTTGTCTGTATGTTACAGTTTCACTAAAGTCGCCTTTGTAATCTACATCTTGTCCTAAAATCCAACCGTTAATTCTGTCATATTTTATAACATTGATTCTGCCTGGTTGATTAAACGTTCCGTTACCTTTGCTTAACAAGTATGCAGTATAAGTTCCGTCATTGTGTGTAACCATTTCAACTTTTGCACCTAAGTGTCTACTGCTTTGTGCATCAGGCATAATATAAATGTTATGCAAGTTGTAGAAGTTACTTGTATTTCTTTCGAAAATTGCGTATGCACCTTGTCTTGTAAATGCACTTGCAACACCGGCATTGTTTGCAGTAATATTGTAAACTCTTTGCCAATCATTATTAGTATTACTTGGTGGATTTGCATCTCTTGCGATACCTGACTGTTCTACACTGTCATAAATCCAGTATTCAAATCCTTGTAATGTTCTTGTTGAACCTACTGTTAAGTTTGTTCCTCTATCTACAACAATAATCGGGCCTGCTGTATCTGATTCTAAATGTCTTGTGTTAATTGTACCAACAAGTCTTACAACGCCTGCGCCTTGTGAACCACCGTTAATACTTAAACTTGAAATGTCGCTGTTCTGTGAACCAAACTTCCAAGTACCATTAACATTTTTAACCCATAGTCTTAAAGTATTAAACAGTTTTTCTACTCCTGCAACTTCTGCCGTTGCAAGTGTGTCGTTATCTTGTACTGTATCTCCAACAACAGGAATAAAAGGTTGACCATAATTAGGATTGTAGTCTGGATCACTTGGTGTTGGTGAACCTCTATCATCAAATGCTGTAAGATTTACTTCAATCCAACCGTTCCAAATATCATTAATAGTATGTTCTGTTCTGTTTAGATAGTCGTGTGTTAGTTCAGGACTTATTACACCTGGATCTTGAATTAAATTATCAGCAGTTGCATATTCACTAAAGTAAAAATTAAATGTATTTCCTACTACAAGATTACTTGTTAAAGTTGCTGGTGCTCTAAATACCCATTTGTCTGAAAGTACGTTACCACTATCACCTAAGAATGATAAAGTTTCAATGTAACTTGTTATTGTAGGATTCTGGTCTGTTAAATTATCCTGGATTCTTAGTGCATTTTCATAATATTTTATACTACGTGATACACCTGTTTTAATAATGTCTTGAATAACAAGATATGGTTTAGTTTCAATAGTAACTGTTGAAGTGAAACTTGCATTTGGTCCAGCAATTTGCCACCAACCACCTAAGTAATTCTCATCTTGTTGTACTGCTCTTTCAAATACACCAATCTCAATGTCACCAACAAATAATGTACCTGTTGTTTCAAACAATCCATTAGCATCTTTAACATAAATTAAACTTCTGTTATCACCTGTAGTATGTACATAAGTAACTTCTGCCACTGCTGTTGCACTACTAATTGTTTCTCCTACACTTGGAATTGCTTTTGTATTATCAATTAAAAGTATATCATCAATTTTTTGTACAATAGCATGTTCACCGTCGAAGTATGCCTTAGTCATTAACGGGTCATTATTGAAAGGTGCTATACCACTTGGATATCTTGTGTTAATGTCATTCCATAATAACTGTAACTTGTCGCCTACTTCTGTTCCGGAGTACTGTGTTTTAGGTGCTCTGATCAATACATGGTTTGTAAGTTCTTCAGGGAAACTAAAATTACCTCTTAATATAAATTGTAAGTTACTATATGCATTATTTTCTCTTGTACTAACAAGTGCCTGTACATGAGAGTCAAATGTTTGATATTCTAAATCTGGATCTTGTGGCTCAACTGTAGTTTTTGCTTTCCAGTATTGATTAGTGTATTTTACAATATCTTCTTGTGTGTAAGTTGAAGCACTATTAAAGTCTCCTTTATAAAAAGACTTAACATTCGAAGCATACGGTATACCAACAATTAACCATTTGCCATCTGTTGATATATTTGTGCTTTGACCAAAACTATTTTCGCCACTACTCATATACCCATCTGGCATATCAAGTATTTGTGATTGTACAGCCTTAAGGTTTTCTGATGCTCTAAAGTAAATGTCTACTCTACCGTTTTCAGTTTCACCTGGTACACCAACTGGAATAATGCTGTTAGTTGCATTTGCACTAATACTTGTTCCAAAGTTATTAGTATCAGTTCCTAATATACCTTCAATGCTGTTACTAAAGGTTTGCTGTTTTAAATCATATTTGTTTCTGTTTTCTACAACTGCCCATCTATTGTTTTCATCATGATCAACCCATACTCTTTCGTTGTTGCTAACATTGTCTCTTGTAATTTTTGTATTAACACCATTAAGGTCGTCAACCCTTACACTAATTAATTGTGTAATGAATGCTGAAATCTCTGGTAAGTCTTTTTGTTCTCCAGACGTTGTAGCATAGATTGTATTAAGACTTGTTCTTTGTACTTTATAAAACCTGTCAGTATCACCTGTACCAAGTATACTAATAATATCATCTTTAACAAACGCAGGTGCTTTACCTGTTGTAATCTCTATCATGCCCGAACTATCCGAGTTTACAATAGCACTTACTTTGAATGGTGTTTCTGTTTGACGTAAAACGTCCCATGTTTGCGACTTTTTAGCGACCCAAATATATTTTCCTACATCAATTGTATTAGGATCAAGTGCAAGTATATCATCATAATTTGTAACTTTGAAATCAATGTCTGCTTCTGCAACATATCCTGCTGTCTTAATATATGACTCATCTTCCGGAATATATTTTGTTGGGAAAGGAGCATGATTATAATCTGCTGGTTTGCTGTAAGCATCTGATGGTACATATCTGTAAACAAGATCTGTTGCTAACGGATCAATGTTTTGTACCAATTGGAATGGTTGCGGACTTAATCTAAATTTACCTTCGTCAAGTTTATACTCAATTTCTTCAAAGCCTCCATTGGCTCCATACTGTCCAACCTTAAATGCCCATTCCTCAAAAAACTCTAAACTTGAATTTTCTGTATTAGATAATGCATCAAATAATTTCTTTAATGAATTAGTTGTACCTTTATCTTGAATATATCCTTGATAAAATTTATACTGTGAAACATCATCATTAATAATATTTTCAATATACTTACGTTTCTGATAACCTGTTAAGTGTTGTGCCATACGTTGCTGTTCACTGTCAAAGTTATCTGTGTCTAAATCATAAAAGTCTGCAAACTGATTTGCTTTGTAATCTAAGTTTGGTACAAGTTCTGATTTAGGTTTTGCAGGTAGTTTATACCAATCGTCTTCAAAGAAGTTTGTGCTACCTTGAATTTTATATTTTGCACTATAATAAAAAGTTTTATATTGTACAACATCAGCAATATCATAATCTTTATTTTCTTGCCAATCTTTTACTGTAACACCATCGTAAGTAAATCCTGGAATATGTAAACCACCATTCCAGTCTGTAGTTCTGTAACCTAATATCTTAATTCTTGCTTGTCTATATCCTGGTGCCGGATTGTAAATTGTATCATTGAATACTGTTTTGTTATCAAGTAAACAAACATGCTCTTTTTGTACAAGCGGTAATTTTAAAAAGTATATTCCGTCAGCAGTATTTTTAAGTTGTAAGCCAAAACTGTTTTGACTACTACGCAACGTATTTGTAAATTCTTCTTTAAGTTTTTGACCGTCTGCTTTTAATAATGTGTAATCATAAAAGTTATCAAAGATATTGTCAACTACTGCATATTCTCTTCTAAAGTTTAAATTAATAGCACTTGGAGAAAGTGTTAATAATGCACCTTCACTCCAGTTTTGTGTAGTCCAGAATAAAAACTCTCTTGCACTTAATTCCCAGTTCTCAATAGTTTCAAGTTCTCTGTTAAATGCACTAAAGTCAAATCCTTGTTTAATTAAGTATTGCTCATAGCCTAACAAAAAGTCAATAACTTCTTGTGTAGTTCTTAACATTGTACCGTAGTTTAGTTTAGAAGTAGTTGATTCAAACTCTCTTCTAAGGATACCTTCTCTACCACCTTCAATTGGTAACTCTGCAAGTTTAATAAAGTTATCATCTGTGATAGTTGCAAATATTCCTGTAGTCTTTACACGATAAAAACTTGTGCCAGTACGTATAATTTGTCCTTCAACATAACGTTCACCTGGTGTCCACTCTAAGAAGTTTTCACTAACACCACCTACATTAACAACTGGATCAGCGGCACGTTCAATATGTTGGAAATAATCAAAGTAAGGTTTGCTTTTGTCATAACCTTTAACAACAAATCCTGCTGGACGTTTTTCAACAATTACACCACTGTAAGAAACTGTGTCAATAGGTGAACTTGTGTTTAAGAATATTTTATAGTTTTCATCTGGAATAAAAACATTACCCTTGTTATTAGGTGTTCTTGAATCAAGTAATAATCTAAACTTATCTTTTGTAGTAAATCCGCCAACCTTAAATCCAAGTTGTACTTCAAGACCTTTAACACTTTCACTATATGCTTTGTTTAGTTTTGTTACGTCTGCATTAATATAATTGAAAATATAGTTAACAAGACCTGCTGTAGTTATACGTGTAGTGTCTTCTACTGTATTAGGGAATACAATATTCTTTGGTTCTAAACGTTTGTTGTTTTCTGAATAAACAATTCCACCTGCTGGATTACGTATAATTCTTGCTCTATCAAATCCTACACCCATTACCTTAGCAGGTTGATGAATTAAATATGCAAGTAATAATGCAAAAGGCCATTCCGAACTTCTACGCCATGCTGTTTCAACTGGTGACTCATCACCAAACACAAATGAGTTATCTGTTTCAGGTACAATAAGTCCTTGTGCATATCCGCTATCATATGGACTTATTAAATTACCCTGTGTGTTAACAGGAATGTATTTTGTTAAATCTTTTCTTTTATAATTTGTTTTATATCTAATAGGTTTGTTAGGCTCACGCACTAAACCTTTTTCAAGGTCTCCCCAAAGAATTAAATTTTCTGCTGTGTATGGTGCTGGACCATAAACTGTTTCCCACCAAGTTGGTTGATCAATGTAACCTAAAACCTTCCATGGCGTTGTATGCGGAGTATCTGTGCCTAAATATCTATTATAAATTCCTCTCCAGAAACCTGGTAAAGGTAATCCATCTGGATCAGCAAGTTTAGAATAGTTCCAAGTAAATGGATCTGCTCTGTCATAGAATGAAATATCTGTGTAATCAGGATCACCTGCAATGCTTAACCATTCAACAAAATCAGTAATAGTAACGTTCTCTGAATCTTCTCTTGTAAATCCTGTATCTCTTGAAGGGTGTCCAAGGAAAGCATCAATATCAAATATTGTAGAATCGTAACTTACTTTAACATTATTGTAGATTCTTTTTTCAATCTCTAAAATAATATCATCTCGATAATCATTGTATGCTTTAACAACACTGCCGTCATGTCCTTTGATAAGCACACGTGGTTCTTGATATGTATTGTCAGTAAATTTTATTGGCTTGTGTAAAGGATACAAACCTAACTTTGTTGGAGTAGGTGGAATGTACGAAGCATCAGTTGATTCGTATTCGTAAATTGTAACTGTATCATCTACAGCAAGAACGTAATCGTTAGCAATCTGTACAAAGCCTTCGCTTGTAAATGTATAATCTTGTCCGTGTAATAATTGTATACCGTTGTGATATACATAAACTGCATTAGCACTAATAGTTGATAATGAAAACGGAGTTGTTAAACTGTAAAACTTATTGCCAACATCTGTAACAGTAAATTCACGCTTGTTATTAGCACCTGAACCAATCATGTCTGTCCAGTAAAATGCTGTTTGTTTTGATTTTTCAGACTGCCATTTTTCAATTACTTTATCTGCTAAGAATGGTGCTGTACCGTCAACACCTAAATTATCTGCAATGTCAACAACTGCTCTTTTAAATTTTGCATATTCTTTTCTTGCAAATCTTAATGCTTTTACAATGTTGTATTCTTTATTTGTAATGTGATATGATGCTAAAGGTATTGCACCAGAATGTTGTACAAACTTTGTACCAAGTTTTGCAAGTCCACCTAAGTTACGTAAATTACTTGGTCCTGGAAAACTTCCTGTAAATCCTGTAGCATTGGAAATAATTGATTGCACATGATCTGTTACTTCACCATATGTAAAGTCTGCAATGTTTTCATTCAATGGATTGTTTTGTAAGTTAATTGGAAACTCGTATTTTCCATTTGCATTTTTATCTGCTTCACTTGTACAATGTAAAATTAAAATGTCGTCATTTTTTAAATCTGTTGTAAATCTTACGTATGCAATACCATTAATTCTATTCAATGTCCATGCTGTTTGTCTTGTGTTGTTTACAAAAACTTTTACGTCTAATTGATTTAAGTCACCGCTTCTGTCATACACATCAACTGCAAAGTCGTTCTTTTGTCCAGATACAATATACTGTCTAATAACTTTTTGTTTACTGTCAGTATCTACTTTCTCCCAACCACTTACATTTGTATAAGTGTTAAGTCCTGTATACTTTCTTAAAGTTGATGAATCAGTTTTTACTGTGTAGTCTGTTTGGTTAAGTTGGTAATTAAATGAATCAGTTAACAAGTCAAAGTTAAAAACAATGTCTCCACTGTTTTCAATGTTTCTATAACTTAAAGGAAAACCTAATACTGTATCATTAGCGCCAGTACCTTGTTTGTAACTAAACAAATCAGTACCCGTAAATGTATTTGATGTATAAGTGTCAAACCCTACATCAGTAATATCATAAAGATTAAATTTAGGTTTTTGATTTGCTTTTGTTTTATCTTGTGCTTTGATCCACTTGGATCCATTGTACCAGTAAATCTTACCCGAGTTTACTGTACCACCTGTAACTAATACTGTTTGATCTGTTAATGGCTCTGTATCTGTTTCTTCTTGTAATGCAACTTGTCTTACACCGTTGTGTGTAATAAATTTTACTTTGTAAATTCTACCATTGACTCTTATGTCTGGATCTGCTGTAAACAATACACGCAGTCCTTCAGTAAGTTCAACACCATCAACATTATAACCTGTGCTACCTTCAATGGTACTAAAAACATCAATAGTAAAATCATCAATTAGATCAACATTTGCTTTTTTCTCACTACCAAAGTTATATAAACGTAACCCTGGATTAAATTCAATAATAGGTCTTGAAGCACGTTGTAATTGATCTATTTCAACCTCTGTGCCATTTGCCAACGCTGTTCTTTCAATAGTGTCTTTGTGGAACCAACGATTGTGTCTACTCCATTGGTTACCGTCAATACTTGCTCTATTGATTGTAATATAGTCTTGTTCTTTAGGATAATTTAGTGCTTGTCCAAATGGTAACTTATCAAAGTTTTCTGTATCAAATGGTACAAATATATTTGAACTGTATGCTCCTGTGATCTCAAGATCGGATTTGTTGATTAATTGTATTGATTCGCCAACACCTTCAACATACCAATATCCTTCTGAATATTTTGCTGGTGTAACATCACCTAAGAATTCTACTAACATACCATTGGATAAGTCAGTGTCAGTTCTTGTTGTGTAAGTTACTTTTTGTAGAATTTCTTTTTCTACATCAATTTCTGTATTTTCTAATATATTATAAAGTGTAACTAAACCTGATGTGTTTACGTCATTTTGACTGATATAAAATAATGTATCTGGTGCATCAAGTGGCACTGTAAATTTAAGTGTGCCTTTTTCTACATACACTGTTGCTGATTCAACACCGTCGGTATATATTGTAGAGATATTATCTCCGTCCTTGAATCCTGTAATACCGCCTTCAACAGGTTCTACTATGTAGTCACCTGTGTCATAGCCATCGGTGTCATATAATTCTGCTTCAAACTTACCAGATGCCAACACACCTTCAACTGTCTCAGTTATAATCGCCTGTCCTGGAGTAAATGCTCTATTGGTTGCAAAAGCAATAGGGTGTCCAGGAGTATCAATCTCGAATATGTAAGTTTGACCTTTGTAAAGTTTTAATGTAGGGTTTTGTGTTAAACCTGTTGGGGTAAATTTATACGCTACGTTGTCATCATTTTCCTCCAAGGATACTTTAAATGTAGAAACTATTTCTTTGTTTTGACCAAAGATAGGTAATACTTGTGGTCCTGCTGGTAGCCAATAGTATTCTCTAAAGTTTACAAACTTGTCCCAATCAATATGTGGTTGCCACGCATAATATTCTTGTGCGTTTATTTTACTATGATCAGGAGTTTTATTACCAAACGCCCTTAGTTGGTTAATGTAATCATTATAGTCTTTGTAGAAGTCAACATTGTCTGCGTCGTCTTTTAAAACAACTGCTGGTTCTACTTGGTAGTCTTCTCTTTGTTTTGTAACATCTGCAACATAGTTGTCATCTGCTGTTAACGCCTTTGCATCTCTACGACCATAATATGAATTAAGTTTTTCAACTTCTCCTGGATTTGTTAACTGATCCAGAGTACTTGTTAAAAACTTTTTATTTGCAGGTGTTCTGAAATATTTAGGTAAGTGACTTAGACTTGTTCTATTCTCGTCTTCACCTGGTCCAATTGGAAGATCATTCTGGTCGTTATCATACGCCATTAGTAACCTCCGCTATTGCCTGAACCTGAGTTACCTGAAGAACTTGAACTCGATGAACTCGAACTTGTTGATGTTGAAGTTGTAGTTGTTGTTGAAACTGTATTTGCACTTGATGTAATCCCTGCGTTTTCTGTTGATGCTGTAGTTACTACAGTACCTGATGTTTTTAATCTTGATGCTGTAATGCTGTCAATAATTTCAACATCATCTACTGTTGCACCACTAATAAAAATTTCATCATTCTCAGTTGAAATTTCATATAAACTTCCAAATGCTTTTTCTGTTTGGTTCGGAACCAATACAAGTGTTGTAATATCCGGCGCCAAAGAATTAATAATATATGTAGACAGTTCTGTAAAACTAAACTTATCTCCAAAATCCCAAAACTCTAAACTAAAGAATTCATTAATTGCTTGGATAATTCTTAACTTAATATCATTATCATTACTAATTACTTCTGGATTCTTAACAACTTTAAATGTTGCTTGTAGATCTGGGTCTGCTTTATTACCAAATAAAATTTTGTAATTAACTGGGTGATAAATTACTTCATCACTAATTGATTTAATCTTATTAATTTCTGCACCAAAGTTCTGGAATAATTCGTCTGAACTTGGTGGTAAAGGTTTATTAGGTATTGTATCTGCCAAGTATTGTCTAAATGATTTGTCATACGTTTTAGTTAACAAGTATGTGTCAACAATGTTTGAACTACTTGGATCTAATCTGTTATTCTCATCTGCACTGTGTACATATTGGAACACAAGTTTATCTCTACCTTGATATGCTTTGTAACCTGTTTTTAATGTTAAGTTTGCATTTGCTTTATTATATACTTTAAACACATCTGCATCTGTAAAGTAAAATAATGTACCATCGTCATATTGTGATAATGCACCTGTTGATGTTTCTGATAAAAACGTTCTAATATTTTCTACGCCGGCATCTACATAATCATAGTTTGTAGATTGGTTGTTTGAAATTCTTTCTTTTAAGAAAATATATTTTGTTAAAGGATTTGTATCCTGTGCAACAAACGCATCAAACAAGTCTGGATTATCAACAACACCATCGCCATCGCTGTCAAAGAAACCTACTTCTACTTTTTTACTATTAACATATCCTTCGTCATCTCTAAACTCTTTAGTAACTTGCCAAGGATAATCAACAGTTTCAGGTAAACTTGAATCTGGTTTCTTATTGATTGACATTATGTTAATTTTATCTCTAACAATTTGTCCTGTTCTACTATCGTAAATTTTATCTGTTTCATCAAAGTAAAACTTAACTTCTTGGTTACTTTCAAAAATGTATCTAACACCTCTGTAAGTAATAGTATACTTTTCACCGTCTGTTTCAAATAACATTAACCAACTTGAATCTAAGTTCTGTCCTGATACGTCACCTGTCTTACCCATATTAAATGGATTACCAATACTTAAATTGTTATTAAGAATTACACGCCATTCTCTATCTACAGTACTGTAACGTAAACCAAATGTTTTATAAGCAAAAATTTGATCAATCATTTGCGTTGTAACATCTGTTGTTAAGTTTGTTGCAAACTTAGGTTTAATTTCATCTAATAATGCACCTGTTGGAACAACATCATTAAAGATAATAGGACCTTGTCCGTCCTCATAATTTTCAGTGCCTTTTTCATTTACTCTAATAACTTTAGTCCAAAGATATTTTGTTGCTGATGGATGATCAGCATCACCGTCCATTAACGCATGACTGTTATCTTTCATAAAATGTTTGCCTGGAGGTGCAACAAATTTAACAATAGCACCTGGTTCTAAATATTTTAGTGTGCTACCAGTAAATGCACCTACTGTTAATTTAATATCTAATGTGTCCGCAATATAACCGCTGGAGTTATTAGTTTGTTTTGCAACCTGTGTCCAGTCTGCTTGTAAATCTGCTGTTGATATTTTAGGAAACTGATTTAAGAAAAAGTTTTTAACTACACTGTCTGAAAGTAACGGTGTAACTATGTTTTGAATCTTGCCTTCTACATCTGTTTTTGTAGTAAAACTAAAACTAACTTTTTTATCAAATACATCTTTATAGATAGCGCCATCGTTACCAAAGATGTTTGTGCTTGAATATTTTCCTGTTGAATCAATCAAGTCAAAGTATCTTGAAATACCTGAACTTGTTCTATTAATACTTTTTACTTTAACTACTTCTTGGCTAACTGATCTTGGTGCAACATTATAGTCCTCACCAGTAATCATTCTGTTTTGTGTATAATATGTACTTGGAGCATTTTCTTTAATGCTCTTATTAGTTTCAGGACCACTTGCATTATCAACTGTGTATTTTAGTGAAGCAACAAATGTAAATGTTTCTGCTGTTCCTGCTCTACTTGTATATGGTACACTAATAGTTACGTTTGTTAAATCTTCAGGATTGATTGTAAACTTTGTACCAAGTCCTTTTCTAAAGTAACATCTAAAGTTTCCTTTAGGTAAATCACCAAATGTTCCGTCTGCAAATAATAAACTAATTCTGTCATCAATACGTGATTGTACAGCATACAAACTTCTGTTTGATTTGCTAACACTATTGTAGATAACATTGTTACCTTCAACTGCATCAACCTTAGTCCATAACTGTTGTTCGTTTCCGTTGCTGTCTAATCTGTAAAGCCAAACATCTGAGTTGTTAATATTTGTTGTGTCAATAGCAACTGCTTGATTAGTTGTAGGATTGTCAATGCTAAAATTACCTGTGTCCATTACACCTTGTCTAAAGTGTACAAAGTAACCTGAGTTTGAACTACCTGCACCTTTACCATCTTCTCTGTATAAAAATCCTAAACTATTTCCTGGTAACGGATCTTCTTCAAAAATCTTGTCAGCATCAATAGTTGCACTTGTTATTTCAAATACAATATTTTTTTCTCCTACGTTTTTATTAAAACTGTAGATAGGTAAGTTTGAGTTTGATGCATTGAAACGATATTGCTCAGTTGTAATACCTGCAATAGTTTCTTTCTTTACCGGCTTACCTACAATACTGGCTTCTGGTAAAGCCGCATTTAAAATTTTTCTAAACTGTTCTGCCCAATCAGGATTTGAAGGATCATTCCATAAAATAGTTTGTCCTGATAAGTTAACACCGTTAGTGTCATTAATTTGTTCTGTAGTTTGCACACTTTCAAATTTTAATAATCCGTTTGCCGCTTGATTACGCTTTGGATTATAAGAAAGTAAACGTGCTAAACGTAATACGCTTTCTCTACGTTCTGCTAATTCAAGGAAGTTTTCACGTGCATTTAGGTCAACACGGAATGCCATGTTTTGTCCAAGATATGCAATAAGATCAATTAGTGCAAGATACTCTGAACTTTCAATGTAATCGTTAAAGTCTTCAGGATAGTTCTCACGCAAATATGAGATCATAGTTCTACGTAAACTATCAAAATCATACGATTTGAAGTCCGCAGTTTTAAATGTTTGATATACTCGCTTCCAATCTTCAGCAAGTAATAATCTATTTTGTCTATCCGTTGTTGACATCTATTTTCCTCTTACAATGTATTTATTTAAACGAGATATCTGAGTACTTAATTCTGTTACACGCCAAAGCCTGAGTTCTGATCGAATTCAAACTTCAGTTTCTCAGATATGTTGTATGGCAAGTACGTAAGTTCGCACTCAATTTGAATACCACTTTCATACTGGTCAACAACTATTGCGGATGCAGTTACTCTTGGATCACCGTTTACAATCTCTGTTACATTGTTTATAATTGCTTCTTTTAATGAATCAGTCATAGGCTCAAACAAAACGTCCCAAATGATAGTCCCAAACTCGGGATTTTCAAGTTTTTCGCCTTGTCTAATATGAAAGTGATTCAGTAAATCTTGTTTAATCAAGCCAATGTCATACAATGCATAAGAAGTATTGTCAGAATTGACTGTGCTAAGACCTTTGTATGCTCTGCTTTTTACAGGAGGTCTTTCTTTGACGTTTGATGATACTTTAACATTTCTTACTGTATTTTTTTCTAAACTGCTCATATCAATATTTATACACCTTTCTTGAACGTATCTGGAGCATTATCATAATCAAATGCTGACGTCATTATTAATTCAAGGTTCCTATCAGTTTTAATTGGTGTATACACTTCAGGGTCAACGTTTTCGTGATGTGACCACGGCTCATGCTGTGGCAAGCGTCGATGCAACGAAGTTGTAGCGGTAGCGGTAGCGCCGGGCAAGACGTGTGTGTATAACGGAGTTACTGCGGTAGCGGTGGCCGCCTGCGGTCCATTCATATGGATCTGTGGAGCAGTTTCTGTATGGTTGCCTCCTGAGTTGATGTCCGTTGTGCCTCCTGCTGTAAACTTGTTTGCTCCAGTTGTGTTTACATCATAATCTAACAGTGTTGTAACTTGATTGTTCATTGCAACGTATGTTGTCATGTTTGCATTAGTTTCAACTTGTATGTCTTCTTTTGATAACACGTTAAAGTTGCGTCCTGCGTTTAGGTTAATGTCTCTATCCGCTGTCAGATTGAAATCGTTTTCAGTGTGCATACTAATACTGTCTTTTGAATACACATCAATTTTACCATTAGCAGTCATTTCTATCCAACTGTTACCACTGCCATGATCTATACGTACCAAGTCTTCCGTGTTATGGAATAATATTTGATGTCCTGTGCGTGTTCTGATACGCATAAGTTCGTTGTGTGGTAGCGTTACATCTCCACCCTTTTCACCCTTTTCAACATTGACATATTCTTTCTTTGTAGTTGACGCCGGACCTTTACGTAAAATCTTGTCATCTCCGTCGTCCATTACAAACACAGTGCCGCCAAGTCTATTGAAAGGAACCTGTGCCGCTGTACCGCCCGGTCCGTATCCTGCTTTAGGACTACCAGGACGCTTGTCATAAGGTCCAGGTGTGTTTATACCAAACACCATGCTTGGCAGTTCACGCCTTGCACTGCTTGTTGTTAATGCTCTTGTGCCATCTGAGGCAAGTCCTGCTTTGTGCAGTAAGTCCATCCATTCTTCATTGATAGGCTTTTTAAATTTTGTAGGGTCGTTACCTTTGTTGTCTGCGAGATTCTTTTTGTTAATTTCTCCAACAACAACCTTACCAGTACGCTTCTTGGCTTCCTTGGCACCTTCGCCTTTGGGACTACCTGTAAAGAAAGTTGATGCAACCTTGTCTGGTACGTTTAGGTTAACATAGTTGTCAGGTATACAACCAATCCAGAAACCCATGTTGGCCGCGCCTTCCGCAAACACAACAATTACTCTACTGCCAACGTCCGGCGGTGTCATCCACATACCATAAGCGGATTGTGTGTATGCAAAGTCTGTGTTTGCACTGATACCATTAACTGGTGTTTGTCCCCAGAATGGACTTGCATAACTTACCTTGAACGTTTGACCTTCACTGTCGTCATTGTTACCTGTTGTGCCTTTGAGCAGTTGTACTTCCAATGCACCCATATAGTTTGGATCAAGATGGCCAACCACACGTCCAACGTATGGACCTGCGTCCATTAATGCTTCTTGTCCTACCGTTCTTTTTTCGTTAGCCATTTAAAATCCTATGTTTGCACCTTGGTTACGAGCCGCTAATCTGTTATTAACGTCTTTTTGATTTTTTGCTTTTGCTTCTGCGGCGTCTGCGGCTTCTGCATCTGCAATATTCTTTTCAAATGCCGCCTGGTTCGCCGCCGCGTCGTCCTCGCCGCCTATACCAGAATTTTTTACATCATCCTGTTTGTTTACGTCTGCTTTCTCATCAACAATTTCTTGGTTGCCTTTTTCACCTGCCTGTGCTGTTGGCTTAGGTGACTGTTGCGGACGTCTTACAAGTTCAAGTGTTTGTTTAAATTCCCCTGAAGCAAACTCGTTCTTAACAGTAATTACCATATATAATCCGCTAAAGAAATCAACTGGCACAGTATCATTAGGGAATCCCATGATACCGTTTTCTCTATAATCTATTGGTGTTCTAAATAATACTTCAACATCCACTTCACCGTATTGGTAATCTATCGTGCCGTCTGCATCAATGTTAATATATTGTGTGTTCTCTGAGTTATAGTTACCTACACCACTGTCAGCAATATAATAAGGATCGCCCATGATTGTCATGTCAAGTGTTAGCAAGTCAGCATCACTGTTTACGATTGCTTCATTAAATCTACGTGCAATTTCAACCTGCATGTCATCAAGACTAACCGCACCTGCGGCTTTGGCATTGTTCTTTTGTACTATTCCTGCTTTGTTGCTAACCTGCGAATCATTGTTTACTGCTGTTGCTTTAATTTTTTGTTTTGGATCTTCTCCTTCTTTAGAACCGTCTGCCAAGTTATTCTTTGGCAGTGTACCTGGACTCATGCTTTTAAAGAATGTGTTATCAAGATTAATTTCAAGATCTAATATATCTTCGTTTGCGCCACTGTAAATGTAATTGTAACGTTTTACACATTGTTTTTTAAGTTCTCTTAGACCGTATGGTGTTTCGTCTGGTGCAATAAATTTACTTTCGTGTACCATGTATGGTAAAATTCTAAACACATAAATTCTTGGAGGTCTACCTAATTTCTTTTCTGTTTTTCTATCTGTGATATTAAAAACTTGTGTATCAATTTTAAACCAAGGACGCATACCTTTTTCTGCTGGTGCACTAATAATGTTTCTACCGTATTCGCTTAGGATTACAAGTTCTTCAATAATATCCTGTATCCTTGTTCCTTGAATAAATTTAATTGCACCAAGTCCTGGATCAATTTGTAATTGTCCGTTTGCTCTGTGCCAAACTTTTTTATCCTTGTCATATGTAAATGACGCATCACCAAACGGTTGATTGTTTGTACCAAGTTTTTCAAGAGCAAACATTTTCGAAAGTCCTATTACATTACTATTACTTTCGCCTGTTTGCTTTGCTTTGATTTCTTCGCCAAGTGCTGTTTGTGTAATTAAACTTTTAACTTGCTCAACCCATGCTTCAAATACCGCTTCATCTACGTTGACATCACCCATCGCGGCAACCTGTGCATATAGTTCGTCAAGACTTGCTTCTTGTGCCGCAGTTTTTCCTTTTGAAGTTGTTGTTACACCTATTGATTCTGAGTCGTTACCTGCATCAGTGGCACTTTGGCCAGCGGCGCCGCTACTGCTTAATTTTCCTTTACTTGCACGTTCTTTTGGAAATACTACAAAATATTGATCTGCTGTATAAACTTGTTTGTCTTGTGCTTTTTTACCTTCGTGTTTGTTAAGTTCATTGGATAAACTTTTTATGTTACTTTGTAACATTTCTTCTAACGTTCTACCCATTAGTGTAACATCAACTGGAATACGCTGTGTTTCATCCATTAATGCACCTTCGTTATATGCAACACCTTCAACAACATAAGAACTTCCTCCTGCTGTTACACTTAAATCACTACCAACAAGTTTAAATGGCATATTTTTAGATGCTTCAGGAACCACATAAACTTTTCCGTTATCGTCGTATCCTATAAAATCAATAGTAAGCAAGAACGGAGATTCTAAATAGTTTTCATGTCCTGCTTGGTATGACGCCATTTGCAATGTTTGTAAAAACAATCCCATGCTGTAAGGTTCTGTAATTTCAAGTCTAAAACCTACAGCATTAGTTGAACCTTTTTTACGTGTAGGTGCAATAACTGTTTCGATCTCTAATGCATTAATAAAGTATTCTGCTTTTTTGTTTGCAGTTTCATATGCTGTTAAAACTTTTTTGGCGCCTAATCCACCGCCACTTTGTAAAATAGCAAATTGAGGTTTTTTAATTTTGTATGATTCATCAGGATTATTAAGTTCGTCATTGGTTAATGCATACAAACCAATCTTGTAATTAAAACTTGAATAGTTTCTTAATGAATTGTGCAATGGTAATTGTAAAGTTCTACCATCCGCTGTTCTTGCAGTGTATTTGTCTGCTGTGGCATACTTCGCCCTGTTATTCATTGCATCATTGTCGGGATTAGATGTTGCAGTATTTTCTTTTTCTTTATCTTTAGTGGTGTCAGTTGATGAAGCATTGGTATCAACATTTGTATCTTGAATTACTTCCGTGCCTTCATTCTCAGATGAACCTGCCGCATTGGCATTGAGTTCGTCTTTGTTCTCTGCTGTGTATTCCTTCATTAACGCGGTTGCGTCTTTACCTGGAGGTGCTGTTGGTTTAGCCATGGATTAAATCCCTAACAACGTTCGTAATCTACTACCCTTTGGAACACGTATCTCAGTACCAACTCTAAAATCAAATACTGGATCTTTTAGAATGTCCATGTTACGTTGTGCATAAACCCACCACAACTTTGGATTACCATACATGTCATATGCAAGTAAGTCCGGACGTTGATGATACTGTGATTGTATTTCATACACCACATCATCTGGATCTGCTGGCACTGGTCTAATATTTAGAATGTTTAAATATTTTCCACTTCTATTAATTCCTGTTTTACCCCAAGGTGAACTTGTAACTGCCATTAGATAAATCCTTTATTGTTTGAGCCAAGGTATCCGCCTTTAGCAAATTTGTCTAAACTAAATTTCTCAACAAGTGCTCTTGAGTAGATTGGTTGTATGGTTACCGTCATCTGACTCTCTGTTGGAACATATGATTTTTCACCGTCTGTTGTAGAATACTGCTCTTCGGCTTCGTCGTCTTCATATTTTTCTCCAAGGTCTGCCATATCAACTGCAATGTAGTCAACATCAGTAGGCATATCAAGTGTAAAGTTTGTTACGATCACAGGAACATCTTTGAATACATAATCTCCATAACCATTTAATTTTACTACTGGAGGTGGAGCACCTTGATTAGAACCTTCACCGTAAAACATTTTTGTAATTGATCTCAAATAATGTAATGCACCAAGCCAATACATACCTTCTGTAGAGTTTTGAGCATAAAACTGACCTGTTAGTGTCATTGCGTCCACTTGTGAGTTCTGGTACGCAAAGAACGGATAATTACTATGTACAGGGGTTATAGCACTATAAGATGCGGCATGACTCATAATAATTGTTGGTGTATATGGAAACGCAAGACCGCCTGTGTCAACTAACGGTTTAAGCAGTGAACTTTTTTGAAAAGAAGGAATGTTAGGAATACTTAATTTTACACGCCAATCTTTACCATTTGGGTCTGTCGCCCATTTAGCACTACTAACCGATATTTGGTCATCGGCTTCCCCATCAACTGGAATTGTTCGTGAACGTATACCTTTCATAAACCCTTCAGCAGAGTCTTTAAAACTTTGTACACTGTCACGAGCCAAGTTCACGGCTGTATTGACTATATTTCCATCTTTCTTATTATCAACGCTCATATTATTTTGGTGTCCTAACTATAAAGTATTTATTGACTTTTTTATCAGAGTAGTTTATAATAAGAGTTCAAATAGGAGAATTCATTGAAAAAAGTAAATTATTTAAACAATAAGGACTTGTTAAAGGAAATACATAAGTCAAAAAGCACGTATTGTAGTTATACAGACGACACGTATGCTGACTTTGATATTATTCTACCAAGTATTGACAAAATTAACGTAAGAACTATAGCAGAAGCAAAAAGGAACAAAGCAAAAAAATTAGGTACAGCAGACTATGAAGCACGTAAGGCAAACGGTGAAAAAGTAAAACAAGCCGAATGTGCTATTGATTACAGAAAAATTACAAAAGAAGAACTAATCTTCCGTATTATGACATTTGATCATATTCCAGAAGAAAAGGGTCGTAAAAAGAATCCAAAGACAGTAGCAGACACAAGAGTTAAATTAAACTTTCCACCATTCCAACATTACAAGTTTGATGAAAATGATGAACTACAAGTTGTAGGTAAATCACATTGGGAAGGCGGTATGTCTAACGGTAACTTTAGTTTGAAGCATGGCAAGACTACAGAAAAACTTGCTCGTATGTGGATGAAGTTATGTGATAGATATGCAACACGTGGTAATGTACGTGGTTACACTTATAATGATGAAATGCGTGGACAAGCAATCTTACAATTAACACAGATTGGATTGCAGTTTGATGAAAGTAAATCACAAAATCCGTTTGCATATTATACTGCGGCAGTAACTAATTCATTTGTTAGAGTTATTAATATCGAAAAACGCAATCAAAATATTAGAGATGATATTTTAGAAATGAATGATATGACTCCGTCCTTTACAAGACAGCAACAGGGCGAATGGGAGAGACAAGTTGAAGACCAAAGAAAACTTATGGCAAAGCAAGAAGCCGAAAAAGCATCTAAGAAATCTTTTGTTCCACCAACAGTCAAAGCCAAAGCACCAAGGTAGCCAATTAAGGTTGACTTTGCTTAACAAATGCAGTACAATATAAAGAGTATAGTAATTAGAAGGATATATTTTGTTTAAAAAATGTGCAGTATTCACGGATATCCACTTTGGACTAAAGTCCAATTCAGTGGCTCATAATCAAGACTGTGAAGATTTTGTAGATTGGTATATTGCCAAGGCAAAAGAAGAAGGTTGTGAAACAGGTATCTTTATGGGTGACTGGCATCACAATAGAAATAGTCTAAACATTGTTACAATGGATTATTCAATCCGTTGTCTTGAAAAACTCGGTAAAGCATTTGAACAGTTCTTTTACTTTCCTGGTAACCACGACTTATATTACAAAGACAAAAGAGATATCCAGAGTGTAGAATTTGCAAAACACATCGACGGTGTAACTGTGATTGATGAAATTACAACAATAGGCGATAGCACAATGGTGCCGTGGCTTGTTGGTGAAGAATGGAAAAAGATTCCTAAGATTGAAACAAAATATATGTTTGGACACTTTGAACTTCCAAACTTTTACATGAACGCAATGGTACAGATGCCTGACACAGGCGAATTACAATCTAAACATTTTGTACATCAAGAGTATGTGTTTAGTGGACACTTTCATAAAAGACAAACACAAGGTAATGTAACATATATCGGAAATGCGTTTCCGCACAACTATGCAGATGCATGGGACGATAAACGTGGTATGATGATATTAGAACATGGCGGAGAGCCACAGTATCTTGATTGGGAAGATTGTCCTAAGTATAGAACAGTAAAACTGAGTCAACTAATTGATCAAAAAGATACACTATTAAAAAGTAAAATGTATCTTAGAGTTACACTTGATATTCCAATTAGTTATGAAGAAGCAAGTTTTATTAAAGAAGAATTTATGAGAAACTACAGTTGTAGAGAACTTACATTAATTCCAAGTCAACAAGATGACGAAATAAACAGTGATATTGATATTACAAAGTTTGAAAGTGTAGATCAAATTGTTGCAGAAGAAATTAATGCTATTGATTCAGACAACTATAATAAGCAAACGTTATTGAACATTTACAACGAGTTATAGAATGATACTAATTAAAGACCTAACAGTTAAGAACTTTATGAGTGTGGGTAACCAGACTCAAGCAGTTAACTTTAATAATAAACAATTAACCTTAGTCCTTGGAGAAAACTTGGATCAAGGTGGTGACGACAGTGGGTCACGTAACGGTACAGGTAAGACCACAATCATTAACGCATTGAGCTATGCGTTATATGGTGTGGCACTAACAAATATTAAACGCAACAACCTTATTAATAAAACTAACGGCAAAGGTATGTTAGTTACTCTTAACTTTGAAAAGGCAGGAGTAAATTATAGAATTGAAAGAGGACGTGGTCCTAACTTGTTGAAGTTCTTTATCGATGAGCAAGAACAAGACATTGAGGATATGAGTCAAGGAGATAGTCGTAAGACTCAAGCAGACATTGGCGAACTACTACAAATGAGTCATGAGATGTTTAAGCACTTGGTTGCGTTAAACACTTACACAGAACCTTTCTTAAGTCTAAAAGCAAACGATCAACGTGCTATCATTGAACAGTTACTTGGTATTACTATACTTTCTGAAAAAGCAGAAGAACTAAAAGTCAAACAAAAAGAAGTACGTGATGCAATCACGGAAGAAACTGCACGTATTAATGCTATACAAACAAGTAATGATAAGATAGGCGAAACTATTAACAGTTTGCAAATTAAAAGTAATGCTTGGAAAACGCAAAATGCAAAAGACTGTGATCGTTTACAAACAGGTATTGATGAATTAGAACACTTAGACATTGAAAAAGAACTTTCTAATCATGAATTGCTTTCTAAGTGGGAAGAAGTTGATGCGTCAAGAAGAAACTTGACTAAGGAAAAGGCAACACTTGAAAGTGCATTATCGCAAACAGATAGACAGGTTGCAAAAACAAGCAAGGAACTTGAGCATCTTGATGAAGCAACGTGTCATGCTTGTGGACAAGATCTGCCTGATGAAAAAATTGATGAAATACAAAAGAAATTAGAAGAAGAATATGCTGACACTATGTCTTACTTGATGGAGATTGATACAAAGTTTCAAAAGGTACAGACTAAACTTTCTGAGTTAGGCGAAGAAAGTGTAAAACCTAATACGTTTTATGAAACTGCAAAAGAAGCATATGAACACAGAAGCAATGTTGATAACTTAAAACAAGCACTAAAGGCAAAAGAAACAGAATCAGATCCTTACATTGATCAAATTGAAGAATTAAAGAACAGTGCTATACAAGAAGTTGATTGGAATTCAGTTAATGATTTAACTTCTATGAAAGAACATCAAGACTTCTTGTACAAACTATTAACAAACAAAGATAGTTTTATTCGTAAGAAAATTATTGAACAGAATCTTGCATATCTAAACAACAGACTAACAAATTACTTAGATAAGATTGGATTGCCGCACAGTGTTGTATTCCAAAACGATCTAAGTGTACTAATTACACAACTTGGACAGGACTTAGACTTTGACAACTTGAGTAGAGGTGAACGTAATAGACTTATACTTGGTATGAGTTTTGCTTTCCGTGATGTATGGGAAAGTTTATATCAAAATATTAACTTGATGTTCATTGATGAATTGATTGACAGTGGTATGGATACTGCTGGTGTTGAACAAAGTCTTGCAATACTTAAGAAAATGGGTAGAGAGCGTAAAAAGAATATCTATCTAATATCGCACAAGGATGAATTGCAAGGTCGTGTACAGAACGTACTTAAGGTTGTAAAAGAAAATGGATTTACAAGTTACGCAAACGACATTGATATTGTACAATGAGCATAAACGACGATACACACGATAAACTAACCAAAGCATATTTGGAGTATTTTAAGGAAGTTGCACTTTTTGAGAAGCATGGCGGAGAACGCACCATGCAATCAAGCCGAAAATGGCTCAGAGAGATACGCAAACTGGCTAAAATACGTATGGATGAGATCAAATCCGAGTTTGATGCCAAAAAAGAGGCTCGGAAAAAATCTTAAACGTAAGTAAGTTCATGCAGTGGACTTATAAAGGTAAAGAAGTAAAAGAAATCCCAGACGATATAGAAGGGTTTGTGTACATAATCACAAATCTTACTAACAACAAAAAGTACATAGGCAAGAAGTTAGCAAAATTTAAGACCACTAAACCACCACTTAAAGGCAGAAAGAACAAACGCAGAGGACACAAAGAGTCAGATTGGCGTGACTACTGGGGAAGTTCAGACAAACTCAACGAAGACGTACAAGCATTAGGCACTGATAAATTCACAAGAGAGATACTTTACTATTGTAACAGTAGAGGCTTGATGAGTTACCTTGAGGCAAGAGAACAATTTGAACGCCGTGTGTTAGAGAGTGACGATTATTACAACGGAATTATTAATGTTAGAGTTGGCGGTTCAAAGATTCTCAAAGAAGCACTTAACAAACTATAGGCTATAAACAGCACATAAGGTTAGCGGGCCAGTTTACAATACCGCCGAGCAAAAAGTCCCGTAGTAAGGACACTCGTACACGTTGATCGACCACCATTGTGAGGAATCCATCAAAAGAATTGGGACCACAGGTTGACGTAGATTGAATGCTGTCAGTCGAAGAACACAAACACAGTTCATAAAAACTCCTTAGCAATAGGAACGAAGCGGGAGGTAGCGTTAGCGATGTCGACGTAGGTTGGGAAAGGTCAGAGCCCATTGAACTTTGTGTATAAACAAACACCTACTTCCAAGTCTTGGCTGTGACGAGCTCACATGATGTTCAAGATTAGATGGAACCAGCGAGTAGGTTCCGTCTGACTGAAACAATCTACATGATGCTAAATTGCTTCGCAATTATTATATCACTTATTAAAAGATATAATGTTTGAGCGTAAGCGAAAACATAGTTGCTCAAAGAGCAACTTATAACAATTTAGTATGTTTTGATATTCAAACAGTTCTAATCGTATAGATCAGGATCACGCCCTAATCCACTTGGTCTTTCCGGATGTACTTCAAGTACTACATACTCTTCATCTGGTCTGACTTCTTTAAGTTGTTCCACAGTCTGAAATGCTTCACTCTGCGAAAGTGCTGATATGATCGCATTCTTAGGAACAACAACATAATTTGTATCTGCCATCGTAAGATTATTTAAAAGATATTGAATAGAATAAATAGTTATAGTTAAAACAAAGGACTTATTGATGAAAGTAACGCAGATTATTGCTGAATCCACTAAAAAACCTGTTTCCGAGGCGCCTGTAAACTTCTTAAAGCAGTATGGAAAGAAGGTAATTGCTAAAACAGCCGCTAAAGTAGGTGCAAAAAATTTCGCGGCGGGCGTTGCAGGCAACGTAGACACGGGTGCTGAAGCAAACGAATTGCGTAAGAACTGGCAAGCACACCAAGGTAGCATTGGTGGTAGCATGAAGGCTAATGATCCAAAAGAATTTAAAAATTGGCTAATGAATAACGGATTCAAGGACAAAGGTCCAATCATTGATAAAGCAATCGCTGATGCGGCAGGAGCCGGGGAAGGTGCAATTGAACCAGGAAGTGTTGTTAAAAGTAAATCAGGACAAGATGTTTTAGCAGGTATTGATGGCAAGCCTACCATGATCAAACCTAACGATGAAAAAGGCAAAGCAGAAATTGTAGCATTGGCTAAGAAAAAAGGTATCAAAACTGCTGGCGGGAAAAAATACGACGGCGGACCATTTAATAAGAAAGTGCTTGATAAAGCATTACTACAAATAGTACAAGATTCAAAAAAAGCGGCTCCACAAGATGGAGAAGAACAGCCTAAGCAAGATGATAAAACACAACAGCAAGGACAACAACAAGGGCAACAGCCAGGAAAAACAACACCAGCGCCTGCACCAGCACCAGGACCAAAAGGTCCAACTGCAACTGAATTAGACGCAGATATTAAAAGACAATTAGACCAAGCAACCAAGGGTGAAAAAGATTACGCATTGAAAAAATTAGGATCTGGTACAAAACCACCAGCACCTAAACCAAGTGCAGAAGTGCCTGGCAAGAAACCAGCACCAGCACCAAAAGGAGCAGAAACTCCTCAGAAACAACCTGCACCGGTTACTAAAACAGTAACATCAAAGGCGGCACAACAACAGCAAGGTACTAAACCAAGTTATCCAACTGGTACTCCGGACAAACCGGCTAAAGCACCAGCAGTACAGGGAGCCGATTAATACTATGAAACTACAAGAAGTAACAGCATACAATCTTAAGTCAGAAGCAATATTAACAGAATCTCAATCATGGGAAATGTTAACTGAGCAACAAAGAATTTATGTAGGTTCATGGGAAAAGAATGTTTGGCCATTAGTTGAGCAGTACAGCAAATTAATGGAAGCCGATCTTAAACCAGATCAAATTAAAAAGATTTTCCAAGATGCTGAAAAGGTATCAATAGAAGGCGGAGAGAATATGACTGCCTTAGGCAAGGCAGGTAAAGTAACTGCTGAAGTCTCAGGTAAGATGAAAGCAGAAATTGATAAGTTAATGGATGCCGCGGCAAACAGCGGACCTGTTAAGAACTTTGATGCACAGTTTGAAAAATTAAAATCACAACTAAAAACTAAACTACAAGGAAATCCAGCAGGACAAAAGATTCTTGCAGGAGTTGAAAAGTGGGGAGGTTTTGCAAAAGACAATCCAGCCAAGAGTGCATTTATTATTGGTGCAATGACATCAGTACTTGCATTTGCAAGTGGTGGTATTTTAAGTGGTGCCGCAATTGGTTTCTTCTTAAAGTTAGCAAACAACACTATTAAAGGCGATAAACTTTCAACAGCAATGGCCAAAGGTGTTAAAGGCGCG
>Ga0228651_1000178_pt1 | contig 26106 bp, 28 predicted proteins | sample 63DmetaG_FD_183018 | JGI IMG/M metagenome (GOLD analysis project Ga0228651, IMG submission 183018) | Seawater microbial communities from Monterey Bay, California, United States - 63D | ecosystem: Environmental > Aquatic > Marine > Coastal | place: USA: California | collected 2016-10-24
GTTCTTATTCCGTCTGCTCCTGTGCTAATATTGGCTATGTCAGATTTATTGGCATTAACATTGCTCCAAGAATGATTACCAATTGATGTATTGCCAAGATTATAATTTCCTGATGTTACTTCTGCAGCAGTTGAATGTGCTGTTTGCATTACAGGAGACATCATCATTGATGCCATATGAGTTAGAGAATCAAAACCATTCATTAGCATTTTAGCGAGAAATGGTATCATTATAACAGCAAATCCTGATAATAATGATAATTGAGATAATCCATCATTTATTGCCTCTATATTTGCAATTGAATATCCTTCATTTGCAAAATTCTTGAATCTTAATTTTTGAGAATAAACCATTAATCCATTTAAAATAGCATATAATGGCATCCATAATTGTAATTCGAGGAGTTTTTTGCAGTAACTTATTAATCTTTGCTCTGCTCCTAAGATAAACATTAAAGGAATTAATAAGATGTATCCTGCATAAAGCAATATTTCAAAGAAGATTCTCCATAAAACAACAGTTTGTTTTGCCATTTCTCCTGCTATATGCATCATATTATTTGATTGAAGCGATGATACTGCTTTTGAATAATTCTCAGCATCAGTTGCTGTCGCATCTTTAATAGCATTTCTAAGGACGGTGTGGAATAATAAATCTCTTGAAGAATCGCTAATATTCATAAAGAAACTTGCTTGCTGACTAATTTGAGTATTTACTGTGGGATCGATATCAATATCTTGATTTGTAGATAATGATCCTGTGATGAATTTACTGCTTTTTATGTTGTTTGAAATCCACCTTATGATCTTTGGTTGATCTGCTATTAATCCTACCTCAATTCTTTGGAATGCATCACCACAATTTAGTTTTTGATATTCATAACCATTTGGTGATCTTGGAACTTTCCAATCCATAACATCAAGAGTATTTTTCATGCTAGACTTTAGGAGGATAAAAAGATTAGAACTATTTCTTATGTCAGAAACACTATATTGACCCATTTGCATGGCAGAAATTAAGCAATCATTAACGAATTCTTTTGCATTTTCTCTAAGCATCGGATCCATTATTCTTGCTTTATTTGACTCATTCATAACGCCAGCTCCAAACATATATCCATATTCTTGATATTGATTAGATTCTGGTAATGAAAAGAATTGGTCAAATGGTTTAGTCATATTATAACCAATGGCACTTGTCATTGAGGCTAATCTTCCTAAGACCCATGGCACATTATCTACTTGCCTTACCTGTCCATAATCAGCTACATCATGAATTGCTACATCCATTTTTGGAATAAACATAAAATAATAGGCAGAAACGGCTATCATCATAGTTTTGGTAGAATCTCCCCAATTAATTCTAACTGTATTTTTTAGCAATATCCAAAATAAACCAATAAGACCTCCCATTGTTATGATAGTCTTGTAGGAATCTTGACCTATAATCGATGCTATTGCATTAAAAACCCACTCTACAAAAGGCCCTCCTCCGTGAGTATAAATAATATCCATGATTTATTTATTTAAATTTTAGTTTAATTAATCGAAGTTCTTAATTTATTATTAGATTTTATTTCCTTTTGGTTATAAAATTCGATTTTTGCTATTACTGAATCAAATTTCTTATCGAGCTTCTTTGCTTTTTGTGTAATATTCTCTCTAAGAATTTTGATATTAGAGATAACTAATTTACGAGAATCCATATCTAGATTTGAGGAAAATAAGGATTTATTTTGAATTTGATCTAACATGTTTTGTAAAAAATCATAAGTCATAGAAAGAGCAATCCACTCATCTATATTATCAATAGAAAAGTCAGATGATTTTTTATCTATATGGGCAATTGATATGATTCTAACTATTGGAATACCATAGGGAGCATTTGTCACAAAGTTTTTTTCCTCTTTTGTATATTCCGCCTTTTCACCTTTAGATTGCTTGATTAATTTATTTCTAATATCAGTAATGTATTTTCTAACCTTGGGTAAAAAAGCATCTTTTGAGGCAATATTATGAGTTGCATTAGACATGTTGATACAATCAGAAATATCATCACATTTAAAAATATTAAGATCACCTCCATTCATTAGAATATTTATAGTATCACCCTTAATTGCTGTTGCTCTTTTGGTAATTGAACTTCCATCTTTTTTGTAAATAACTGTTCCAGTCATTGACATTAAAATCTCATAATATTTGGTTAAATCAATTGATGTTGGAGTTTGATTATCAGTTAATACTCGCCATACTAAATTTAATGGAGGAGCTCCCTCATTCTTTTCTTCTTTACTATAATTGACATTCTTAGCACCATTATTATTGCTACAACCCTTTCTTGCTGAAATTGGATCTCTAGAATTACCACTAGCAATTGATGTTTTTAAAGCACAATCCCATTCTGACTGACTCTTAAATCTTTGTCCGACATTATTAATTAAAGATTTAGCTGTATTGCAAGAATTCATTGAAAAATTATTAATTTTTGTTGCTTGGTCTTGCAATTCTGCCATCCATTTTTCACAAGAAGGACATAGCAAGCCAAGCCCTGCTTTTAAGGCATAACCTTGAGCATCTGACACGACAGCTCTACCAAATGCAACAAATTCATCCTTTCCAATAAAAGATAAGCCTCCTAAATGCATATCAATACCTCCACATCCTGCATTAATCTCTGGCAATCTAATATGAGCAGGCTGTAAGATTTTAGTTGGAGCTCTGTAAGAGAAAGACCCTAAGGAATAATTATTTCTAGAATTATCTTGCCATTTTTTTGGAGAAGTATAATTTCCTCCAAGCCCCATATTGTTTAAATATTCATCCATTTGTGATCCAATAGATGCTTTAGATATATTTGGGATCAATATTGCAATTATTAATAATCTAATAAGCATTTTTTGCATTTTCTTTAGTTAGTAAATATATTCTCTCTTTTAATTCATCTATTGGCACAAAGCCACTGCCTATAATTTGTGAGGAATTAGTTTTGCTATTATAAAGAAGTATTGTTGGGGTATGAGTTATGCCAAATTTATCTGATTGACCATTATCTATTTTGTAATTCGGAAAATATTCATCTGCTCCTCCATCAGTTGAAATAGCAGAGATTGGGATTTGATAATTATCTGTAAAATTCTTTAAGATTGGTGAGAATTTTTGGCAAATATGACACCATGAAGCATAAAAATATATTAAACCATATTCATGTTTTAAGTTTTTAGTATGATTTTCAATATCAAGGAATCTTTGCCTCTTATATATCTTATTAGAAAATGAGCTAGTAGGTCTGATATTTTCATAATTGAGATCTCCATATTTCCATTTAATCTCCTGCTCTTTAGCAACAGCAAGAGAAACATCTTTTAGCATTTTTTGTCTTGCCCTTAAATATTTTAAACCTTTTTGCTCATCATTAGGATCAAGTAAGAAATCTGCATGAGCATTTTCATAATCTATTCTTCTTTGTTTAACGACATCCATTGGCGTAACTTCTTTATTATTGGCATTATTTTGATTTATTTTTTCTTGCATCTTTTCTTCTTCTTTTTTCTTTTCTTTATCTGGATCGCAATGAAAATGCCAATTATCACTTTTGGGACAATATTGTTTTTTATGATTTTCAGATACAGGCCTATTATCTGCATATGAAATATTTATTGTTGTTAGAATTAAGAATATTATTTTTATCATTTAATTTTTTGCTAATTTTTGTGTTTATCAAAAAACTCCTCTATTTTTTCCTTTGCTAGATTATTAAAATTATTTGGATCATGAGGTTTGGTTTTTGATATTATATCATCTGTTATCTCGGAAAAATCCATCTTTGAAAAATCAATATTTACGATATCTGACTCAGTTAATCCTGCACAATTTGGAGAATTAGAACTACCAAAAGATTTGCCTAATTGTGACTTACCTTGCTCTTGAATTAGTTTGGCAATCTTACTATTAAAACAGCAATAGCTATGCTGATTTCTTACGCATTTACCAAAAACCTTTTTAGAGCAATGCGATCCAACATAAATACATTGTTTATTTTTACTTTGTAATTGTAATTTTTCCTCCTTATAAGAACATCCACCAAGACCTATATCATCACCCCAACCTCCTGCACGACAGCAATTATTATAACTTAATTTATCTTGGTCGCAGGAATTAGCTTGACCTGTGAATATTGATAAAGGATCATTTATAAAATCATCTCCTGCCTCTTCTAGCATTTTCATATGAGATACAGATTTGCCAAAATCATTTTCTTCTTCCTCATCTTGATTATTAGCAATATAATCAGACATGTCGCACATCAAGATATCATTATTATCACTATTAATATTATCAATTTTATTGGGACAAAAATAATATTTATTTTCTATTAAACATTCATCCTGATTATCAAATTGGCTACATTTTGATCTTAAGAAATTACACTCTTTAGATAAAATATTACATTTTGAATTTGGATTATTTTGACAGCTATAGTTATTTTGATATTTGTGGCAAATATTATTTTGATCGAAAAGCAGACATTTTTTATCACTTAATTTACAAGAATTTGGATCATTTTTATAATTCTGGCAATTAGATTCATCATAATTTAATAAATTAACATCATAGGTAAATTCATAATCAATATTATCATAATTATCGAATTCTTTCTTATAATCACATTCAAACTTACTGGTTTGATTTATGCATTTATTAAATTCTTGATTGTAATTATTGCAGTTTGATGAATGGATGGCACATTTTGTATCTGATTTAAATAAATCACATTTATTATGGTTAAATTCTGCATCAACACAATTATAAGATGTTTTATATTCTAAACATTCATTAACTTTTTTTCCTAAAATATAATAATTATTATCTGTTTTAGAACAAAATTTTTCACCTTGTTTATTGCAATTTGGATTAGATTCTAATGACTCACAATTATTAGATGTAACCTTGTTAAATTCTTGGCATTTTTTATATTTCAGAGTAAATTTTGACCAAAAGGATGCCACATATCCTACTACATATTTAACTCTAAGAGTATTATTGCCAACTTTAAGATATGGCTTTAGATTTTTATTTGGATTTAATTTGAATCTAAAAGTATTTTCACAACCACAATTAGACCCCCTCCAACTACTACATTTATAATTAGGAAATTTATATATTAATATATCATTAACATAAATCTCTGCAATCTCATCTATTAATATTTCTGTTAAAGAGAATGTTTCTATAGAAGAGATATCATCAATTTTAAATTTCAATTCCCAATTATAACCAGAACAATTTCTGGTTAAGCTATTATTTTTATTAAATCCTAAATATAAATATGGAAATTGATAACTAAACCCCTGAAAATTTTGATAAATTACCTTTGGGAAGCTATATGTAGATTTTTTGCAACTAAATTGATTCTTCTCTAAACAGTAATTCGAAGAGATATTTTTTTGCTCCTTACAAGTAAAAAAATGATTACCATAATCCTTATTAATTAAATCAGAAATACATGATTTATTAATCTTCTTCTTATAATCAAAACAATTAAATTCTAAATCCTTGCAGCTAGAATAATTAAGATTAACCCCATTATTATCATTAAGCATAATATCTCGACTTGTTGATAAAAAAGTTTCATCGCCTCTGAATTTTAAATTATTTACCTCATAAGATTTTTTTAATAATTTACTATTTTGATCATTATATTCTGCATCTCTTGAATCTGATTCTAGATTATTAATATCATATGATGGAGGGTTTTTCTGATACTCATCATAATAAGCATTATTATTGGCATTTTTTTCATTAATATGGCTATTAACCATATTATTAGCATTTACCTCATCTGAAAAGCCAAAATCATATCTGGCATGAGATGTATTTGTTAATAGAGAGATTGAGATGATTAGGATTATACTTGTTTTTTTATTACAAAAAGAAATATAATTAATCTTATTTGTTATTTTTTTTAATAAATTATGATTGATACTCTTGAAGCCTATGAAAAATTTTTGGAAGTAGGATTTACCGAAGAACAAGCAAAAATGCTGACAAAAATACTTTTTGAAATTCAAAAAAATAATATGAAATCTTAATAATATTTTCATCTATAATGTGATTTACTTAATATTTTTTTAGCCTTTTCGGATAAATCACCCTCCTGCTCTACTTTTTCTAGAAAATATCCGATTCCTACTGTTCCTGTTATTTTATCAAAATTTGGTGTACATTCATCATTTTGACATTGCTCTTGATCATATAGAATAATTGTTGGAACTTTAGTAATATTGAATTTTTTAAATAATTTTGGATCAATTTCTATTCCTGCTTTTCTGTTTTCTATTTTATTGATAAAATTAATTGTTTTTTTCATAGAGCCGTCAATAAATCCTTTTATTACCGCTCTAGCATTATATTTCATGATATCATTTTGATATTGTTCCCATAGATTTTTATCTAATGAAGAGGATAAGAATATTACTAAACCATTGTGATTTTTGTCTTTTGATTGATATTTCTTAGCTAATTTAGGGAAAAGATTTTTATTCATCATTTCCGACTTTTTAATAAGATCTTGGGATAAATTAATATCAGAAAATTCTTCTTTTATATGATCTATTCTTTTGCTATCTATTTTATAAATTTCTGCTTTTTTTAGAATTTCTTTACTTTCTTTAATATCCTTCCTATCTAAATTAATATCAGAATTATCAATTAAATTTTGATGATTATTGAGATTGATATTCTTAAAATCTGCTCTTATTGTTTCTTGCTCAGATTTTTGATAAACAACTTCATTAGCAAAAATACTTGACGATAATATAATTGATGTGATTATTAATATTTTTCTTATCATAGCATACAACAATTTCTTTTTCTCCAGATTAAATAACCAAAATCCTCGCCCTTATAAGGTATCTTCTTAAATTGTTCATGAAGAATTGTACTCTTGCCAATTGGATTACAGCCAAATTTACCCATCCCCACTTTTGGAAAGGTTGTTTGTAATCTATATTGACTCTTTTTAATTATTGGAAATGGATATGGACTACATATAGCATCTGGTCCAGAAGTAATTGGAAGCATCATTTGTCGATGTAATTTTGCAATAAATTTTTCTGTAATAAGGGAGCTAATTTGAATAGAGCTTACTCCACCATTAACATTGCCAGTAAAGGGATATAAATGACCTTGAGAGCCTGCACACCAAAATAAAAAATCTAATGGCTTATAGGCGGTAGATGCAATAGCATCAGCAATGCAAGCAGCTTGTGCAATAGGATTGGCAAATAAAATAGCTTCAGGATTAATAATAAATGATAACATATCATCATGAAATAATGGATCAAATTCTGTCATATAAGCCATATCAAAACCTGCTGCAGAACCAACAACACAGAGACTATCTACAAATAAATTAAGCATTGTATTAACTGGGCTATGATACCAATGTAGATGATATGTTGCTTCCTTGGAATTTGCTGATTCAATGCCATTTTGCTGCAAAGATAGATTTTCAGGGATGATCTCTTTTCCACCTAAATTGGTTAAGCAATAAGGTCTTGTTGTAATATCGACCAATCTTATAGCTTCCCACAATCCAACAGCCATACCTGGTGTGGGTTGCATAGCAGGAGGTTTGGGACATATACAAACAGGAGATGGAAAATTATCAGTGTCATGTCTTTTATGTTCCCCTTGAGTTTGAGCAGCTCCGATCGATATTGGAAAAATACAATCCCAACAAACATCAGTTATAGGGTTAAACATTTTTCCTGAACAATTTTTAGCAAGGATGTTATTGCTAAAAATTATGGAAAATAATATTATTAAAATTGTGATATATTTTTTATATTTTCTCATAGGGCAATTTCTGTTATTTTTAATAAATTGCCCTCTCGCATAATTAATGATGGAAAATATTGGAGATTAAATTTATCTGTTAAAACAGCATTTTGATCAAAAAATAACCTGATTTTTTTATCTTTCATTAAATCAACAACATCTCCTCTAACCAAAATTATTTTTAATTGGTTATTTTGCTCATGAAGATTAATTGCATAATTAACCTGATCCTCATCATCTCCATCAATAAAAATCATTGTTGGCTGATAATTAAAAGGTAATTTATCAAAAGGATTAATCTTTGTTCCTTTTTTAGCAAATATTACACCATTATGGTCTTTTAAATCATCGGTAACTGTAATTGATGGGTCATAATATCTGGCGAAAGTCTCGCTTCTTGTTTTTATTATATCGGTTGCATCTTTTGGTCTATTAGCGGATTTGATAGCATTTTCTTGCCATTTTTTTTGCAATTTTGATAATTGACCAGACTTTTCCATTACAGATAATTTGTCTTTTATCATCTGTAAAGCATCTGTCTCGGCAATATCATAGAAATTTACAACAGAGCCAAAATCTTTTGCAAAAGTGATATTACAAAAGATAGTCAAGACAAAGATTTGCATTATTTTAAATAGACGCCACAACATATCCGATTATTTGATTTTGATGAACATAGCCAAAATAACGAGAATCATAACTGTCTGGATGAATGCTTCCGACAAAATAATTATTTTTTGGAATAACTTTATTTTCTAATTTAAAATTGTGTAATTTTTGACCTTTTTTACCAAATTCTTTAGGTCTAAATCTAACGATTTCATTGATTACATAACTATTTTTTATGAATTTTATATTATCATGGGAAATTCCAAAAATATATTTGGTAAATTTCTTATTAGCAAAATATGGATCATCTCTCTTTACTTTGAATATAATAAGATCACCTCTTTTTGGTTTATAAGAATTATCTTTTTTATAGATAAAAAAGGTTTTATTAATTGATTTGGATAGATTATAGCCAATTTGATAATTATTAATTTTTAGACCAATAATTATAACTATTGGCAAGAAACATAATATTAATAAGATGTATTTTCTACTTATTATATTTTTCATGATTTTTCATTATTTTTGATATCACCGACTAATATTAAAAGCTGACTAGTTATATCCTCCTTTGATGCGACATTGACATAACGATTATCTAAGATTACTAGATTATTTTGTTTGGTTAATTGTGATAAATAATCCTTAAAAGTAAGTTTTCTTGTGATAGTTTTTTTTACTATATCCTTCTCATTAACAGAAAATGTTAATAATGAATTATCAATTTTAGAAAAATTGGCAGTAACTATTGTTACAGGCTTATATTTAAATGATAATATTGTTAAATTTATGGCAATTATTGATAATATAATTACAATCAAATTATTTTTTATGTCTTTGAGGTTTAATGTTTTCATTAGCCTAATTAATAGATTTTACCATATATAAATTTGTGGATTTTTTTGGTAATAATGATTTTTTATCAAGCATTACGGCAACATATCCATCCTTGTAAAAATCCTGCTCACTAAGATTTTTCAATTCCTTAGACTTATTAATAATTAGATATTTTTCTATTTTATATTCTTTAAAATTAGGTAATTTATGATGATTATTATAAGATGAAGATATTAAGGAATTTTTTGGAATTATTTTTAAATCCTTAACTTTTATTTTAATATTAGGTTTAAATTTACTTTGATATTGATAATTGTCAGGAATTTTTCCATTATAAAAATCCTTTAAAAGCGATATAATATTTTGTTTATAATTATCATTCTTATCAGCCCTTTTTGATGAATTTAAATTAGGATTATTTAAAATTAAGGTCTTGGAGGTAATATATCTTGGTGCTATATTTAATTTATAAGTATAACCATTTTTGGTCACTAAAAAAAGTGAAGTAACTTTTTTAGTTGAAGAATTTACTCTTAAATAAAGGTCTTTTGTTTTGTTATTTTGAGTAATTACAAGATCTCCCTTATTAGCTTGAAATGACTCAATTACATCATTTGACAGACTAATTCTATTAATATTATTTTTACTTAATATTACTCTTTTTTCTATATCTGGAAAAATATTTACAATTTCTGCCCCAAATAAATTAAAAGAAAATAATAAAATAAATAGTGATAGATATTTTTTCATAATTTGATGATTTAATTATAATTTTTTATTTATTAGCTCTTTTGATTTTCTGCCGTCGATAAAAGAACCCTTATAGAAAATTACCTCAACATCTAAACCCTGCCCTATTGAAATTACTGGCTCAATTTGTTCCATTTTTTTGATATAATAATCTGATAATCGATCAAGAGCTGATCCAAAACCTGATCCCATACCAGATTTTGCAATATCACTCGTGCTTCTAGTAACCGTTGCAATTGCACCATTAATAGATGTGCCTGGTTGATATCTTTGCTCTATTGATTTACCTAAATTAGCTAAGATTCCAGACATAAATGATTTAGCAACTAAATCACCTTCTTTTTCAATAACGCGACCCCTAATGCCTGCCTTACCAAAAGAGGAAACATAACCATAAATATCAGCTTCTGTCACTTTTTGATCATCTGCATTACAAGTCATTTTAATTAATCTGATATATCCTCGCTCACTTGAAAGGTCGCCACTAGCCTCGCCAGTTAAGGTGCAACCTCTAATATCTGTTTTATTTTTTAAATTAAGATCTTCAGGATTTGCTGATGAAAAAGCATGTGATGTAACTCTTAGTAATACTGGTCTTGGCTCACTTTGACTTGTAACACCAACACCTGCATCAACAGAAGATAATAATTTAGCTGATGCGATAGAACCTGCTGGCAAATATTCATTTACATCAAAATCAGAATTATTATTAAAGACAACCATTTCAATTTCATTATTGGTTATATTGCCTATATTTTGATTATTATAATTTTGAGAATTATTGATGTTATGGTTGTTTACATTTTGATAAAAATTATTTTTTGGAAATTCTGGCTCTTTATTTTCTGTAATTAATGGTTCTTTAGCATATTTATAGATGATATTTTCCTTTACTTTTGTTGCTTCTTTTGGTTTTTCTAACTTTTCTTTATTTTTGATATCCTCTTTTGTAACTATGTTATTATTTTCTAGATCGCTTACTTTTTCCTCTAACGCATCTAAAGAGGGGATTGCTATTTTTCCAGAAGCTATATCTTTTAATAATTGTAAATGAGTTTTGTCTTTTTTTCTGGCATCTCTTTCTAATTCTTCTACCCTACCCTCTAAGGCAATTTTTATTGTATTGTCATTATCGCTAAAAGTCTTATCAAGATCGACCTTAATTTGTCCCTTTTTATAAATTGCATCATCGCCATCAGCAAATATATAAACAGACATCATAAAAAAGAATAAAATCATACCCATAATGATAAGATTTTTTCCTTTTATATAATCCTTATATGAACTATTTAGAGGTGTTATTTTAGCCATAATTGAAAAATTCTTTTGTTGCTATTTTGACAGCATCGACAGTGCTATAACCTTGCTTAATTAATTCCTCCTTCCTATCTCTATGCTCCTTTTTTGTACTATAAAGCATTGCAGAAAATGGATCACATATAAATCTAGCAAGAGCAAAAGTACCCTCTCCTTTTATTATTAATTCACTAAAATTCTTACTTTTCTGAATAGATTTAATCACCTCCATCTGATTCTTAGATAAATTTAAAATTTCTTGAGTATCTTGTAATGCTTGAGGATTTTGTCTTAGAAGTAATGTCCAATCAGAAGTATCAAGACAGGCTTTTGCACCTAAATTTTGTGTATAATCGGCAACCTTTTGAGTTCCTGTAATAATTGATCCTGCATATTTACGACATCTTCTGGCAAGACCCTCAATAAATGTTACCATTGATTTACCCCCATTAAGCATTGCCCAAGCCTCATCAATCATAATTAAAGATTTTATTGTACCTTTTTTGACATAAATATATTCGGAAATTAAATACATCACCGACATCAGAACAACAGATAGTAAGTGTTTGTCACTCTTTATATTACTTAATTCAAAAGTCATTAAGATATTATTAATATCAATTACTTCTCCCTTATTAAAATATGATCCATATATTCCTTGATCGGTAAAATTATATAATAATTCACCTAAATTCTTTGATCTGTTACTGGTTTGATTTTTTAAATAATTAGCAATATCGGTAATTGTTGGGGTAATTTTGGTTTTGATATAATTATTTACTATCTGATCTAAGGCTTTTGATATATCTATTTTTTCTTCTTCGCTACATTCGGTATTAGGACGACACATGAGAGATGTCATATTTAGCAAAAAATCAGAAACCTCCATTCGATATTTAGAAGATTTAGATAAATCATTAAGATTTATAAATCCAAAAGGATTGATATTAATTTGCCTTTCATCAGAAAATTCAATAAATTCTCCATCAGCAATATTGGTTAAATCTCTAAAGGAATATCCATCATCAATAATAAAAACCTTAGTATTTGAAGCGAGATGAGTTGTTACAATTTCTTGCATAAAAAATGATTTTCCAGAACCTATACCCCCAATAATCGCACAATTAAAACCAACTTCTGTTTGAAATGGCGACCAATTAAGTAACCCTCCCCTTCTACCATATAAAATTAATCCCTCTCCTCTTTTTATATTGGTATATTTTGATAAATTACCCTTCCATTCACCAATTAGAGGCACTAAATTTGATGCTGTCCAAGATAATTGCTTCTTGGTCATGCTTAATTTTATATAATCATCTAAAAAATGATTTCCCGCTACAAAAGGCATTTGTATTAGAAAATTATTTAACTGCATTAAGGAATTAATAGATGTTTTAATCTTGGAATCTTCTAAGATATTTTTTAGATCTTGAGTATCACGATCTAATTTTTCTTTTGTTTTAGAAAATATGGTAAAATTTTGAATGGTATCAATCATTTTATTGCCATCGGCAATTTTTGATGCCACAAATTTAGCATCTTGCAATTTTACTTTTACATTTGGTAAGAATTTTGCCATAGAACTTTCAGCTAATTGAGTAGCTCTAAACATTTTTGTGTTAGCTTTTTTTGAAGCTGAGTTTTGTGAAATTACTTTAAAACTATAGCAATTAATAAATGGTGTGCAGATTTGTTTATTTTTTGTAAATAAACCAATCAAATTATCATTACAATTTTGTGACCAATATTCTCGATAATCACTAACAGTTAAGGTTCTGGCAAAAAAATCACCATTTTTATCATCTCCATTATTAATGATTAAATGATCATCCTTTACTTCCATTCTTTTAACTCCATCAGTAATCTCACGATTTATTGGATTTATAAGATTATGATTTGCTTTATTTGGTTTTTTATCAAATGATAAAATTAACCTCATTAAATTAATTAAATCATTATTATCTAAATCTCTTGCTGATGAATTAAGAGAAGTCATAACAGATTTTAACTCCGTTCTATATTTTGATAATTTTTGAGACATTTCCAAAAATTCTTCCTCTTTGATATCGAGATCATGTTTTTTAAAATAAGCAGCAAGAAAGACATCTTTTGATTTTCTAAAATCATCAATTGTAATTGATAGGGATAGGATAATTTTAAAATCTCTTCCAACAATTTGAGGAATATCAAAAAGTGGTTTGAATTTTTGCTGTTTTTGATATTTAATTCTCTGCTCTGCTAATTTAGAGAATATTTCTTTTTCATTTTGGGATTTATTTTTTTGCCACAATTCTAAATCCTCATCAATATCAGGAGATGCGTAATTCATCACTGACATTGTAAAAAATTCATCTAAAGATGATATATATGATGAAACTGAATCTATATCATTATCACTAATTCCTGCAATCGGATCTATCTCAAGTAAAAAACCAATTGAATTTTCATTAATGAATAATTTAGTGTCTTTATCATATAGATTATACGGAAACAGCATTGGAACTGTGTAAAAATCCATATCTGGCTTTACAAAATCATTATTCATAAATTCTGTACCAAAAAACTGATCAATATTAATTTTTTTCTTTTTTGCTACTTTCTCCATAATTTATTTATTCCAATCAGATTTTTTAATTACCACTTCCACATTTGACGGATGATGCTTATTATTGTCAGAATCTAAGTAACTTGAAAACCAAATATTTCTTACTTCATCATTTGTTCTTTCAAACCTCTTTTCAGCAGGAAGGTCATAATTTTTTATTGCACAAGATGAGCAGATTAATAGTAAAATAATTGATGATGATATATTTGAGATTTTCATAATTAATATTGATCTATTTGCATTATTCTTTTACAACCCTGCCCTTTTGGAGCTGGACATTCAAAATCTGCTGATGAGCAAGATGAAATAAAAATAAGTAAGATTATTATTCTCATTTGATTATTATTAATTATTATTGATATCCTCAATTACCTCCTCTAACTGCGATACATAATATCTGCCCTTATAATAGTTAAATTTCATACGATAAGTTTTATTTTCTTTTTTAGTAATTGTGTTATAAGAAAGCATCTTGAACTTCCCAGAGATTATTAATTCCAAGGAATCTTCATTAAAAAATACCTTTTCCAAATCAACATCAAAGAAGGATGAATATTTATTTTTTATGATTTTTTCCTGCAGCTTCCTTAAATTACTTACAATTTTAGATCTATTCTCAATTTCAGGATGAATATGATTTAACAATCTATTATGAGAATTCTTAATATTATCTGGATTAACATCTAAAAATAGATGCATAATATCTTGCGATAATTCCATAAAATATTTCTTTGAAGCAATATTTGGATTATAATAAATAGCATCATCTGGCTTTAAAGACGGAATTATAACTGTATTATCCTGATGATAGAATATTTTATAAGACAATAAAATATTAGATATGAGTAATATCATGGCGATCAATGCTATGATATTTCTTTGATTTTTTAAGCTATTATTAACTAAAATCTGACTCATTATTGATTATTAGATTATTAAAATATTTTTTTAACAAAAGGCTTTATCAAAGACTTTAAGCCAATAAAATCATATAATTTTTGATATTTAACGGATTGAATGAAATTTTTTTTATCACCCTTATAGGAAAAATACCAAAAAACCAGACCCACACTAATTAACAAAAAAACAAAAGATTCCAAAAATAAGGAAAAAAAGAATAAGGAGAAAATTAAAAAAAATTCTTCTCTTTCAATTCCAAATATTTTGTTCGATTCAATCGTTTTGGGAATGTGATATTTTTCGTTATAATTACTCATCTCTTGCCACTATATTATTCCAGAAAATAAACCTGTAATAATTGCAGGACCATACAAAGCAGCCAAAGAAACACCTATTGAAGATATAAAAGCCATTGCATTCATTTTAACTATTGATGCAACTAAACCTATTCCAAAGCTACATAAAGCAATAATTTTTCCCCCCTTCTTGATCGTATCTACCATTTTATCATCCATAGTAGAAGATAAGGAGTCTTGCCCTGCCATAGCTAATTCTGGAAATAAAAGAAAAATTGATAATATTGTAAATAAACTAATGTTTGTTTTTGAAATTTTTATTATTTTGTTATTTTTCATATTCATTTGTAAAAATTAAATTTAATTAAAATAATGAAGCAACCAGCTTCATAAAATTATGTAGATTGAAAATTTCAAATATTTCTCTTATCCAAACTTCGTAATTTATTCCATTGATTTTTAGGATAATATTCTTTACTGAATTTTGTTAAATATGGAAAATTTTCTGGAGTAAAACTCCTTATTTTATCTAAAGGGGTAATTTTATTATGTCTTATTCTGTTTTTTCTTTCTTCGCATTTTTTTATTACAGGAATGGATTGTTCCTGTAGATAGTCATTTGTGATTAAACCATTATCGTAATCCTTTGTTAATTGATCGAGAAATTGAATTTCTTGAGTTGTGTAAAGAGTGTTATTTTTCATTTTTGTAAAAAAAATTAACCTTTATTTAATATCATAATTATTTATTAAATAAGATAAATATATATTATAAATTAAGTTTTATATATGATTTTTAATAAGTCAATAATTATTTTCTTAAAAAACTATCTTTACTTTTGAGAAAGTTAGTTGCAGAAAAAACATAATTTCTTTTATCTTTTTGACAGATAAAAAGACCCTTTAAAAATCAAACTTACTTGCTTACTTATATTTTTATTTTGCATATTTTGATATTTTAATTATCATATAATTATATATGTGCATAACATAATAAAAGTATGTTTTAGATAATTATAATATGCAAGAAAAAAATATTGTTATTATTAGAAAATTTAGCAAATTAGCAAGATCATGGCTTGATTGGAATCAAGAAGATTTAGCAAAAAGAGTAGGATTGCAAAAATTAGCTATTGTTAAATTTGAGAAGAATCAAACTAAAAACCCTATAACTACAGCTATTGCAATTAGAAGTATTTTTGAAAAAGAGGGGATATCATTTAAGGAAGAAGGGGGTAAAATTGTTATAATGATTGAAAAATTTAATTGAAAAAATGCAAAAAAAGATTGAAGACTCGTATGATAAAATAATGAACGATCTTGAAATAGGATATGACAAGTTGATAAAATTAATTACACATTATAAGAAGAAAAAATTTGGAGATAATAGATTTAATCAATCTACTAAAGATAATAATGATTTTGTATTTTTTAACTTTAATCATGTATATGTGCAAGATATAATCAATGATGTTAGAGACTTAAAATTTTTATCACTAAATATAGTAAAAAATATACATAATTGTAATAATAACTGGAAACCTGTATTAGAAGATGATAAAGATATTAATTCAATAGAAACTGAAGATGTCTGTTATTTATACTGTATTATAAAATCACTATCCGAACTATGGTATTATAAATCTCACAAAGTTTTAAAAATAATACAAAGTGGATTTCGTGAAATAAAACTTGGAGATGAAAATAAATGTTTTAAAAACATAATTCGTGTTAGAAATAATTTATTAGAACATTCTTATTATACAACAAAGTTAACTAATCCAAAAGAAAATTTTCAGCCTCTCGGCATTCTTTCTGGCCGTATTGGAACTTCCGATTATTCATTTCGTTTTGGCAAAAAGGTACAATTAAGCAAAAACGAACAAGTTGAAGATAATGGAACTTTAGACAATGCAAAAGGGTTTCTAAAGTTATTAAGTGAAAGCTTTGAAAGCTACTAAAAGACACGAATTAGACATTCGCAACATTAACCACGAAAAGAATATTCATCTTCAATGGATATTTTAAGATCATTAATTTGTCCTATATCTTTAAAAACATCCATTTCTAACATTTTATTTATTGTAAGAATTAAATTTTCTTTCTCTCTTAAAAGATTATCTCTATGAAATTTATCCCTACTATTATCATCTGATTTAGAGAATATTAAATACATTACCTTATTTTCAATCAAAGAAAAATTTAATAATTCAAATTTTAACATTTTTCCCCAATCTTCTTGTTTCTTTAAATCTAAATAGTTACAAATAAACTGCCAAAAAGGTTCAGCATTTCTTATCTGATATTTTTCTTTTTTATTATTCTTCTCTTCTTCTTTTTTGTTGTCAGTTTCTGATTTTTTGATTATCTTTGTTAGTGTTTCTTGATTTAAAAATGATCTGTTTTTAATCAAAGTAAAAATATAAGAAGATTGAGATTTTACTTCTTTTTTACCTGAAATTACATTTTTTACATCAGTTTGATTTAAAAAATAATAAAGGAGTTTTTCAATATTATCTTCTGAAAAATCATCTATTTCTTGTGATAATTTAATAAATTCTTTTTCTATATCTTTTTTTGATATTCCAAGATTAATCAACTCATCAATTCTACTTAGATTAAAAGGATAGCTTGTTACAATAGGATTGTCTTTTTTCTTTTCAGATAATAACTCACTATAAGCATTTTCAATTTCTTCTTCAGAGAATTTTTTAGTTTTTACTTTTTGATTATTGGTTTCGTCAATCTCATTAACCATCTTTAAATTTTCTAATGGAATTTTATTTTTTATATCAAAATTATCTTTAATACGAAAAATTAGTTCATCAACTTTTCTTCCAGATTTAACCTCTTCAAAAGTAAAAGATAAATCAGTTTTATCAGCCAATTCCTTTTGTGCCTTAAGAAGAAATCTTCTTTTAAAATCCTTATAAAATTTATACTCACCCTCTTTTATTCCTATCATCAATTTTAATTTACCAAGTTTTATTTTATATTTTTTAATTCCCTTATATTGATTTAATATTTCATATAAACGAATAGAAGCCTTTGATTTTAAATAAAGTATATTTTCAAGATAATAAGAAGAAAAACTACCGCTTAAATCAATTAAATGAGATTTTAAAATATTATTAATTTCAAAAGTAATAGTACTAGGATTATTAGTTTTTATTCTTTTAAAAGGTGGAGCTCTATCCTGCACTTCATACTCCTTAAAACTAGATATATCTGATAATTCCTGAGGCATATCAACAAAAACTTCCATTTTTTTTGCTAAATTCTTAACCTGAGTATAATTCCCCCTCCCCATTCCAAACTCTTCTAAAATATCAGATATATAAACAGTATGAGAATCTTCATTAGGATTTTTTCTGATCAATGATATAACTTTTGAAAAAAGTTTTAACTGTAAACCAGTATCAAAAAGAGAATAAAAGTTTAATTCATTACTTTTTACAACAAGGTCATTTTGCTTCTTACTTTTGACAATCATTTTTTATATAAAGTAATATTTATAAGGGTTTTTTAGCATTAATTTTGTCCCATTTAACATTAAAACTGTCCACCTTTAGCATTAATTTTGTCCCATTTAACATTAAAACTGTCCACCTTTAGCATTAATTTTGCCCCATTTAACATTAAAACTGTCCACCTTTAGCATTAATTTTGCCCCATTTAACATTAAAACTGTCCACCTTTAGCATTAATTTTGTCCTATTTAATACTATATTATTTAAAATAACAAGAAAATAATCCATTTTTTGAACAAAATCATTAAGTTAACAATATAAACATTAATTTTGTCCCATTTAACATTAAAACTGTCCACCTTTAGCATTAATTTTGTCCCATTTAACATTAAAACTGTCCACCTTTAGCATTAATTTTGTCCCATTTACAACTTATTAAGCATTATAAAACAAGGGTTAATCAATACATTAAAAGTATTTAAAAGTTATTAAAAGTATTAAAAACTCCTCCTACCTCCTCATAAGAACCAAAATCTATTTCTTAAACTAATCTATAAGTATTTTTAGAAGAAGAATTTATATATTTTAATAAGTAATAACTTTTGATACCCCTTAATCAATTTTAAAGACCTCCTAAAGCACAAAATATATCTTTTATTAGAAAAAAAAGATAGATGAAAAACAGAAACATCACTGTTAGTCGTTATAAATCAATTTAAAATATCACTCATTATTTAAATCATTATTTTAAATTTGTTTTACTAAAATAGGAAGCTATGAGAAATTTGAGAAAAACCAAACTAAAATCCTATAACTACCGCTATTGCAATTAGAAGCGTTTTTGAAAAAAAAGAATTATTTTTAAGAAAGAGGAGGGGAAGATTGTTATAACAATTGAAACATGAAAAATTTTTTAAAAGATAATACATTAAAAATATTATAAACCTCGATGTATTCTTTTGTATCTACCGTGTTTTTTTGTCATAATTTAAGAAGTGAGTTAAACTATATATTTATAATAAATATTACTTGTAAACTATAATACTTATATATAAGTATTACTATAAATAAAATTATAGGTAATTTATATTTCTTGTAATATTTAATTAAAAACACCTGTTTGTTGTTCTTTTGTACCTGTACCAAGCATAAAAATCAATTTTAACTATTAACATTAACACATCTATAAAATTAATTATACCAGATTTTTAACCTTATTGGTACTTTATTGGAATACTGTAAAAATGAGTGGAATTGTTGATCAGTTAAGAAAGGGTGGAGAGAAAATAACGGACGAAACTTTATCTCATATTTCTTTACTGCCACATAAGCACGTTATTCCTATGGGAACTTATTTTGTTGATGAGATCAATGAAATAGATGGTTTAGAGAAAGTAGTACTGAAATAATGTAAAAAGGTACGGTTTGGAATTAGAAATTATGGCTGAAACCGTACCTTTTTACACGAATGTTGCTGAAGGTCCTATTGTAACAAATTTTTGATCCTTTCATGATAAGCTTCTCGTTTTTGATGGGGAATGGTTTATTATAAAGTAATATTGTAAACTTGTAATATTAATTTCCTTATTATTTATTTACTTGACTACTTGACTACTTAACTACGAGTAATTATATTTACAGTGACTTGTGTGAAATATTGTAAACTTGTAACAATGTTTCTTTTATTACTTGCTTACTTGTTAATCTAATTACAAATAATATGTTAATATCAGTTTATAGTTCTAAGGGTTCAGCAGGAAAGACTCCAATTTCAGCAAATATTGTTTTTGATAAAGATTTTTGCGTTGGAACAAATGAGGCTTTTCATATATATGATAATTTAATAGGGGATAATAAAATATTATCAATAGAAATGGAGCAGTCTTTTCCTAAGGAGTTAAAGGATGAGGATATTGATATGGTTTTTGATCTAGCAGGATCTATATCAAAATCATCTCATAGTATTACTTCTGCAATTAAGTTGTCAGATGTGGTTCTGGTTCCAGTTTATAATGAATATAAGTCACTTGTTGGTGCTGTTAATACTATTAACCAAATTCATAATTTAAATAACAACATTATTGTTGTAGCAACAAAATTACAAAAACAAAAGTGCGATATGTTTAAACTAGATTGGACAGAAAGCGAAGATTTTAAGAATATAAAAAAAGTCATTGAGTCTAAAACTAATGTAACAGAAATATTACCATTAAAATTTTCTAAGGTTTTTGACAATATATTTGAAGAAAAGAAATCTATTAAACAAATTATGGACAGCAACGCATTAGCTAAATATAGTTATAAAGATGTTGCGGAACAGTTTGAGAGAATCTACAAATCAATTAATATTTAAATTATGGGAAAAAAGAATCTTGCTGACATCAATATAAAAAATACATCAATACTTCCATCTGAGGATAGGGCAAAACCTATTACAATAAAAAGAGAGTTGGATAGTGAAATTATAAGTGTAAAAATCAAGCCCTCAGAAATGAAAAAACTTCTTGAAAGAAAGAATAGTGAGGTTGGAGATATGGCTCCTTTAAGTACTTATTTTAAACATTATTTAAGAACCAAGACTGATATTTTTAATTAAATATTACAAGAAATATAAATTACCTATAATTTTATTTATAGTAATACTTATATATAAGTATTATAGTTTACAAGTAATATTTATTATAAATATATAGTTTAACTCACTTCTTAAATTATAACAAAAAAACACGATAGATACAAAAGAATACATCGAGGCAAACGAGTAAATTCAAAGATTAGTACTAATTTTAAAAAAAAATACACAACCATAGATTGACAAAAATTTATTATTTTTTATATTTATATTTCTTTATATACAAAAATGAAAAATAATATAAAAATAATTGCTCAAGCAAGGGGGATACAGTTAAAAGAACTAAGAAAATATGTAAATTTGTCTCAATCGACATTTAGCCTATTGGTAAATGGAAAAAGAAATCTTGATATTGTAACATTAGATAAATTGTGTGATATTTTACAATGTTCAAGATCACAAATTTTAGGAGAAGAAAGTGTTGATAATATAATACATAATTCTTACATAGGTAAAATAAAAGAAAATAATGTCTCTTTATTGAGGATGAAAAACGAAATGTCTCAAAAAGATATTGCTCAAGAATTAGGAATAACCGCTGCTATGCTTTCAATGATAGAAAATCGTAAAATCTCTATACCTAAAAAAATACAATTACAACTAGCTAGTATATTTGATTGCAATATTAACGATCTATTTATTTCTGAAGTAGAAAAAAACATAGAATCAATAGGTAATGATAATGTTGATGATAATATAGAGTCGAAAGATAATAATGAAAATTATTATATTGACATAGCTTTGGAAATACTAGATGAAATTGAAGAAGAAAAAGGGATTGACATACCTAGAGAAGATAAGGTTGAGATAGTGAAACAAATATATGATTTGATCAAAAAAATAAATAATAATAAATATAGCAAGATAGAATTAATTAAGTCTTTTGATCAAAATTCTGAAAAAGTTATTATTGAAGGAGTTAATATTCCTAAATTATTAATATCAAAATTAAAATGAATTTTACAAATGATAATAATAGTTTGAAAGGCCTTGCGAAGAGATCGAGTTTTGATAATAATATTTTTGAAAAAATTATTAAAAAAGAGAACAGTAATAATATTTTATTTTGTGAGGATGCTGACGTTTCTTTTAGCTTGATAAAAAATATTCTAAGTAAAATTAAATATAAAGTTACCCAAGTAAAAGATGAGATGGATGCCTATAATTTAATTATTAATAATTACAATCCTGAATATATAGATATAGATCGTGATATGTTTTGTTTAATTATTATGGATCTTAATATATCTAGAAATATTAAGTGTTTTGGATATAAAATATTACAGAAGATGAAAGAAGATAATATTTATATTCCGACTATAATATATTCTGGACAAGATGATATAGAAACTATTACCAAATGCATGAGAATAAGCCCTATAGTTAAAGATTTCTTTTCAAAAAATAATCAAGACTCAAAAGAAACAGAAAGATTCTTAACATCCGTTGAAAAAGAAATTACCTTATTCAAGGATGGGAAAATAGAGTGAAAATTTTGTCCAATTTCCCTTTTTATTGCTATTTACCTTAATATCTCCATCGAAAGCAATCATAGATTTTTTACAAAATGACAAGCCTAAAGATATAGTTTCATCAGTATCTGAATAATCATCTTTGAATAAAGTTTTCTTTTTTTCGCTATCAATATAGGAGTTTTTATTTTTTATATAAATAACATTAAAATTCTCCTCTTCTGAAAAACCTATATCAATTTGGCTTTTATATTTTAAAGCATTCTGCATGATATTTAATATTACAAAAACTAATAAGTTGTAATCAGCATTTAAATTAAAATCATGATCTGGATTGTAATTAATTAGAAGACGATTATCATAAATAAATTTATAATTATTTATAACATTATTTACTATATCGTTGCTGTTAAAATTTCTAAGATCTAATTCATTTTTGTCGATATTGTGATTACTAATATTATTTAATACAATATTAGTAATATTTTTACCCTTCTCTAAGCTAGAACTCATTATTTCAAGAAATAAAATTGTTTCGTCGTAATTCGTTTTAGGTATAATTATTTTGTTTATCTGTTGTTCGACTTTTTTATCTTTTAATAATTTTAACATCAAAAGAGACATCTTACTTGTTTCAATAAGTGGCTTCTGGGAATCAGACACAACTTTATTTTCTAATTTCTTAATATTATTTATTGTGTTTTTTAGCTTATAATTTGCACAAAATTCTTTAAATCTTAATTTACTATCTAGATACTTTGATGCAATACAAAAGCTTGCTGTTGATATCATGAAGAACAAATTATTTGTCAACATTTTTAAGTCCACATCTTGCCCACTATATATCGTAAATAATAAAATATTTACTAAGTATAATATAACATTCGCTATGCATATAATTGATGTTTGTTTGGCATTCCAAGGCATTATAGTTGATAATGCAACCATAGCTAATATCAGTCCATTATAATATGGTGAACAAGCACCTTTTTCGGTTAAAAATATCAATATATTTATAAATATATAAAACCCTGAAATTGCGATGAAACTTAATTTTTTTATATGGTTTTTTAATTTCTTGTAAATTAATAATAATATAAATATTATTAAGCTTGTTACCAATCTGACCGACCACATTAACGGAGCTTGTTCTTGATATAAAACAGAATCAAGAACCCCAAATAAAACAACAAAAATAAAAGCAATACTAAGAACAATATTGAATCTTTTCAAATACAGATTATCCTCATATTCTTTATAAGATTTTGACAAATTAGAATTTTCTATATTTTTTTTATTTCTAGACATAAGTTAATTCCAGTTGAGTCTGTAAAAGTTTTATATTGTCCTAAATTATTAGCTATATTAATCATATCATTTTCATTTCTATAAATTAAGTGCCAGTCTAATAACAATTCCATTAAATATTTATCATTATTATCAATATGCATATTTGTTACTAATAATTTTCCATTATCTTTTAGGGAATTATAAAAAATATTAACCAATCTTTGGCATAATTTATCGGATAAATAATCAAACAAGCCACAACAATAAATAAAATCAAACTTTTTGTTTATAACTTTTTGGAAAGCACTGTTACTGGTTAAATCAAATACAGATTTTTCAATTAAATTAATGTTAAAATTTTTATGCTTAACTGAAGATAATATTGTATTTTTGATAAAATCCAAAGTTTCTTTGTTAAAATCTAATAAGTTAAAAGTACAGTTTATTTCAGGATCATTATTGCTTAGATACTTTTTTACACCTAAAGCTGGGCCACATCCTGCTGATAAGATCTCAACATCTTCTAGATTATTGTTTATTGCATTATTAATTGACTCATCAATGTAAGAAGAAATTTTAGATGTTCTGTTTTTAACAGAGTTAGAAATTGGAATATTTGTATAATAAACATTTATAAATTTTGAAAACAAAGAATCTCCCTCATCTTGTAATTCTTGTATCATATACATCATTTTGTAGTCCCCTGCAAAACCTAATGGCTTGTTAAAGGCTCTATTTGGAAATGGAGCTAGCATAAAATATTTACCTAATTTTTCTCGAGTGATTTTTGTATATGATAAAAATTCGTCTTTTGAAATATTGCAGCAAAATCGTGATAAATTATTAGCTAAAAGAGAGAGATGATCAATTAAAGGTGAATAATTATTTAAGATAAATTCTTTATTAATTTGTGAATTTGTTATTTTAAAATTTTCACTATCTAAAAATTCTTTAACATCTTTTAAAAATAATACAATATCATCAAGCGAATCTATAAAATTATTTTTAACATTCTTATTTCTAATTAATTTGCCTATTTGATCTTGATATGAAGAAGAATCCTCTTGAATTAAAGCTTTCATTGATTAGCTAGGTTAAATATATCAGGAAGATGATAAAATGTACTTTAATCTAAATCTACAAATTAGATTCTTGAAATAATTACTCAATTTATTGAATAACAAAATTATAAATATAAACTGTAAATAATCTATAAATATTACAAGAAATAAATATTACAAGAAATATGACCGACAAAATATCAAAACAAGAACTCATAGATCAAATCTCAGAAAAATCAGGATTTAACAAAGCAGATTCCAAAAAAGCTTTAGAGTCAGTACTTGATTCTATTTCTGATAATCTCGAAGAAGGAAAAGAGGTAGCTTTTATTGGATTTGGAAACTTTTCTATTTCTCACAGAAAAGAAAGACAAGGAAGAAATCCTCAAACTGGCGAGGAAATCACTATATCAGCTTCTAATAATGTTTCTTTTAAAGCTGGAAAAGCTCTTAAAGAGAAAGTGAATAAATAAACTGGTACTATTTTACACGTATCTCGGTGCTTGGTGCAACGATTCGTGTAAAATTTGCCTCTAATTTGTTTTTCTATACTTTAAAAAGTACTTTATAGATAAGTAATTTATTATATAGATACAATAAAGCTAGAAATACTTATAAACTCTTAAATTTATAAAGTACTTTAGAAAAATACAAAATAATAGCTAAAGTTCAGTGAGTTTCCTAAACATCAGTCTAACAATATATTTATGCCAAGGTATTATCAGTTTCATATAATATTTTCCTATATGATTATGAGTTTTAACAGACGTTGTTAAGGAAAGAGTTTTTGTAGATTTGTTATTTGGACTCAACTTTAAGACAGCCATTACATCAAGATGTATGTCTTTTATTTTTAGAGTCATTAATGATCTTTCATAAGATTCAACAGTGAAAAAATCAAGCCTCTCTCCTTTGTTTAAATTAGTTGGCATTGTTAATCCAAAATAGATAATAAGCCATTTCTCTTTAAAATCAATAATTTTACTGAATATTCAAGCATCTTTATTGATTTAGAGTAGCATTTGCTCTTTCTTCTCATTCTAGCCAAGAA
>Ga0228651_1000198_pt1 | contig 25036 bp, 23 predicted proteins | sample 63DmetaG_FD_183018 | JGI IMG/M metagenome (GOLD analysis project Ga0228651, IMG submission 183018) | Seawater microbial communities from Monterey Bay, California, United States - 63D | ecosystem: Environmental > Aquatic > Marine > Coastal | place: USA: California | collected 2016-10-24
ATAAGAATCATACAATTCTAGGTTAACAGTACCACAAACCTGCGTTTGTGCTAAAAGCGTACTTCCTGAAAAGAAGAGCGCCACTAGCAGCAACGAACGAGTTAGTAATAGTTTTTTCATAAGCTTTCTAAGCATTTAAGTTAAGCGAGCCCTAATATCTTAAATAGGTTAGCGAAAGCCAAGCAAATGGCCCGTGAATTTGAGATGTTTGAAATGAACGAATAAATACCTGCCGAATGTTGAATAACCATCCCTCAGAACTAAGATATCTTTAATCTAACATCACGTTATAAAAGTTATCAACACTTAGGATGCAAAGTGTTTGTATTGAGAGGTTTACCACACATGTTATGGTTATCAAACAAGGTATTTCGCTGAGTATTTTCGCTCCCTCAAAAAGCATCAATAACTGCCAATAAAACGGGTTAAACAATTCCTCAAATATGCTGTTTGGGCAGATTTACCTCAATTTTTTTTTCCTCTATTCTCTTCATAGTTCCAAAATATCGACTTATTTGAATTTATTGAGAACTAATTTGAGCTTGATTATACGACAGTGAAGTCTAACAACTAAAAGTGTAATTCAGAATGAACCACACGATCCTTAGGAATGGATAGAAATGACATAAAAAAACCCCGAATGCACTCGCATTCGGGGTTTTGTTTTCTCGTGAACCCGACAGGATTCGAACCTGTGACCGTCTGCTTAGAAGGCAGATGCTCTATCCAGCTGAGCTACGAGTCCTCACCATACCTTGGCAAAGGTATTCTCAATTGCAGTAGCCGAAACAGAACCCCGAAGGATTCTGCTTTGGCCTAGTCGGGAAGACAGGACTCGAACCTGCGACCCTCTGGTCCCAAACCAGATGCGCTACCACCTGCGCCACTTCCCGAACTTGCAATATCAATGAACGTTTGTTCTTGCGGAAAGACAGGGACTCGAACCCTGGGATCACTTACGCGATCACAGCTTAGCAGGCTGTTGCATTACCACTCTGCCATCTTTCCGTTAGGGAGCGCAAATTTATACCGAATTTCGGTTTGCGCAAGGGTTTAATGCGAATTTGTGTGGTGATGATTCAAATTAATTTAAATAAAAATTAGAATGCTGCGGCTCCCCGCTCCTGCCCTGAAAAATTTTAGCAGTGTAGCGCTTTGATTACGAAGCGTTTTGGACGGTTTTTACTTCCTCTGGGTATGAGATTCGAACGTGGTAAACACCGCGCATAAATTTCTTAAAGGCTTCACGGATAGCATTTATTTCCTTCAATGTGATCGCAGCATTGTCTAATTGGCCCGTGGTCAACTGGTGATCTATTACTTTATCGATCATCGTACTTAACGCTTCCTGTGACTTTTCAGGCAGCGAACGTGTAGAGGCCTCAACCGCATCTGACATCATCACAATAGCAGTTTCCTTAGAGAAAGGCTTAGGTCCAGGATATTGAAAAGAATCAAATTTCTCTGAATCTGGATGATCTTCCTTGTATTTTCTGTAGAAATACTCCACTCTTGAGGTACCATGGTGGGTACGAATAAAATCAATCACAATGTCGGGTAGTCGATGTTTTTTTGCCAATTCTATGCCATCGTTGATATGCCCTATTATGATTTTGGCGCTTTCAGTATAACTCAACTCATCGTGAGGAGAAGCTGAGGAACTTTGATTTTCCGTAAAGTACTGAGCATTAGGTATCTTACCAATATCATGATAGAGAGCACCCGTTCGAACGAGCAAGGTATTTCCTCCTACCAACTCAGTAGCGTGCTCCGCGAGATTAGCGACTTGCATAGTATGCTGAAAAGTTCCTGGCGCCTCTTTTGACAAACGTTTGAGTAATGGATTGTTAGTATCCGATAGCTCGAGAAGTGTAAGGTCTGAAACTACACCAAAGGTACGCTCGAAGAAATAGATAAGCGGGAATATAAAAAGAAGGACCAAAGTGCCGATAAGTGATGAACCTAGGGGAATCGCAGCTTCCGCGTTCCACTCCATTTGTCGGACAAGATGAATAGAAAGATGCACTAGCAGTAGGATACCCATTATTTTAAAAGTGCTTTGGAACAATTGACTTCTTTTGTAAATACCGCGGATGTTGAATAGAGTGATGAGGCCAGCAGCGAATTGAACGGCTATAAAATGTACAGCACCACTGACAAACGGCGCAACAGCGACGAGTAAAAAGACATGAGAAATTAAGGCCAATCGGTCATTAAAGAAGCTTCTGACAAGGACGGGAAGTAATACCAGTGGGACTAAAAAGACATTTAAAACAGAAATCGAAGAGGCCCATAATGTCGCCATACCAGCACCCGAAATAGAAAACAATAAAAGATTTAAACTAGAACTGTGCGCTATGATGTGAGCATCGTACGCGTTTAGATAAAATGCCAAACCAAGAAATACGAGGATTAGATAGAGCAAAGCGCCCGCTCTACCTTGCCAATTAAGTTCATTCGCGACGCCATCGAAATTCGCTTCGAGCGCTCTGAGCATTTCGAACTTTTCAGCGGTGACTGTTGCGCCGCGTAGTACGATAGGAGTTCCTTTTGTAACAACACCTCTGAAGGTCGTAAGCGCATTCAATTTAGCAGTTAACGCACTATCTGTTAGCAATGCATTCAGAGTGAAAGTTGGGCTTACTTCTATACTATCCGGCAATGCATATTGCGCTCTTAAATACTCTGGTGAAAGACTGTTTTTCAAATTGATAGGTGTTCCGTCAGAAAGTAATACTTTATGGTTTTCTGATGGATGTACTAAAACGACCCCACGGCGCTGCCATTCTATGAATTCTGCCTCCGGTATGAGTGTGGAATCCATCGTTGCACGCCAGTTATTTATCTGGACACTATAGTTGTAGTAGAGATCTTTGTCAGCAATTAATTTTTGTCGATCCTCCTCTAATTTCTCGGGAGATTTTGGGAGCGCAAAATCTGTTGGTGCTATTAAATCGTCTTCGAGCCATACCTGACCCAAACGGTAGTCATATTGAAATTGGGCTTTAAAAGGAATGCTCACAAACAGCAAAGCGATGCATAATGAGCTTACTATGCTGAAATATACCCACTTCTGTTGTTGCTGTATCCAATTCGATGCTTTCATACCAAATACCTTCGTTTCTAGAGCACCAATTTAGTAGTTTAGTGGGGTCTTTTTGACACGAACCCAAATAACATTACAGAAGATGAAAGAAGTTGTGATCGTAAGTGCTGTCAGAACCCCTATGGGCAGCTTTGGCGGAGCACTAAGTAGCGTCCCTGCCCCAGCATTAGGTGCTGCGGCGATAAAAGGCGCATTAGGAAAAGCCGGTTTATCCGCAGATGCCGTAGAGGAAGTCTATATGGGCAATGTTTTGCAAGCGAATGTAGGTCAGGCACCTGCACGCCAGGCGGCGATGGCCGCCGGAATTGGCAACCAGGTTCCTTGTACTACCATTAATAAAGTGTGTTCCTCAGGCATGAAAGCCATTATGATGGGGGCTCAGGCTATTAAGGCAGGAGATGTCGATATCATTGTCGCTGGAGGAATGGAAAACATGAGTGCTGTACCCCACTATTTACCGACAGGAAGAACTGGGGTAAAATTAGGCGACATTTCGCTCATTGACGGATTAGTTAAAGACGGGTTGACCGACGTCTACAATGCACAACACATGGGTGTATGTGCAGAGTTATGTGCTGAAGAGCACCAGTTTACTCGTGAAGACCAGGATGCATTTGCACTCGAAAGCTACCGCAGAAGCGCTGCAGCATGGGAAGATGGGAAATTTACAAATGAAGTTGTACCCGTTCTCGTTCCGCAACGTCGCGGCGATGCAATCGTCATCGATACCGATGAAGAATACACGAAGGTGAATACAAATAAAGTGCCTCAATTGCGTCCTGTATTTAAGAAGGACGGTACAGTGACAGCTGCAAATGCCTCGACCTTAAACGATGGTGCCTCTGCGGTTGTACTCATGAGTGCTTCTAAAGCAGCAGAATTAGGATTAACTCCTATTGCCAGAATCACTGGTTATGCAGATGCAGCGCAAGAGCCGGAATGGTTTACAACGGCGCCTGCGAAAGCATTGCCAAAAGCATTGGCAAAAGCGGGTGTTACGATGGATGCTGTCGATTTTTTCGAATTCAACGAGGCATTCTCTGTGGTAGGGTTGGCCAACATGAAACTATTGGGGCTCGACGCGGCGAATGTTAATGTACATGGAGGTGCTGTAAGTCTGGGACACCCATTGGGTGCATCAGGTGCACGAATCGTTACTACGTTGATCGGTGTTTTGCAACAAAACGGCGGAAAAACTGGGGCAGCAGCCATTTGTAATGGCGGCGGCGGAGCATCTGCCCTAGTACTAGAATTAGTTTAAAATAAGACAGCCCTACCTTACCTATATTGTGAGGTGGGCTGTTTAAAAAATTGACCCATTTATAACGGTGCACTTTGAATAGCCCGTAAATTGTAACCAGTGAGCGAATTCGAAAAAGGCATAGCGTTTCTCAGTGTGATCCCCATGCGTGGTGAGCCATCAGATGCTTCAGAGCAGGTAAATGTTGTGCTGTTCGGGGAGAGTTTTAGCATTCTCGAGGAACAACCCAAATGGGTCAGAATCCAGCTGGATCATGATGGATATGAAGGTTGGATAGACCGCTTACAGTACCAGCCCATCTCCCCTTCCTACTATGAATTATTAGCTACTACTCCGCTTAGAGTAAGTTTAGATCCTGTCCAATTATTGCAAGGAACAGGTCCTACAGATTATCCGTTGATCGTTCAAGGTGCCTATTTGCCATTTCTTGATGCCGGTACAATTCGCCTAGAGCAGCAATCGTATTCTTTCGAAGGTGCTTTCACTTCAGGAAAAAAAGACCGTGCCGACTTAGTCGATTTTGCTTTTTCCTACCTCAATGCGCCCTATCAGTGGGGTGGACGAACACCCTTTGGTATCGATTGTAGTGGATTCACCCAAATGGTTTACCGTTTAGCAGGGCATTACCTGCCGCGCGATGCTTCCCAACAAGCTAGGAAAGGAACCACACTTAGTTTTCTAGAAGAATGTAAACCCGGTGATCTTGCGTTTTTTGATAATGCTGAAGGAGCCATCACTCATGTAGGCATTGTACTCGATGATTTTCACATTATCCACGCTAGCGGCCGTGTTCGTGTGGATAGTTTAGATCACAGCGGTATTTATAACGCAGAATTTGGCCGTCACACGCACAAACTAAGGGTACTAAAACGGATGATTGATTAGCGGGCCAATCCCTTAACGATATCTCCTGTCGTGTCCCAAAAAACATCTAAACCGATCAACTTTTCTTCATACCACGCGATGATTTCAGGCCATTGCTCCTTATCGTAGAAATAGGCCTTTTCCAACGTAATGGAGATTCTTGAGATTTCTAGGCCACTCTCTAAATAGTGTGAATGTTCATAATTCACTTCATCACCCCATTCCGCTTCTAACAACCTTCGCAGTTCTAAGAATTGATCGTATAGTAACGTTCTAATTTCGGCATCTTTCTGCTGAATATCGATTGCTATTCCCACAATAGGCGTTGTTAATATTCTAAAATAGAGACCTTTTACGCCCGTTTTATAGGATTCCCATCGTCCTCCACCGCCTCCTTTACTGTGGTGACGGGACATGTGACGAACGAATTGATTAAAAAAGGCAGTATTCAGTGATTTTTTTTCTTCTCTCGAAAACATTTTTAAACTTTAAGGTCTATGACGCAATATCGTAAACTTGATGGTACACCGGTAGAAAATAGCGCAGCTTATGTGAAGGCATATATGCAACAATATCCAGAGGCTATTTTAAGCGTAGGATCCGATTCCCAAAATATAGGTGGACACAGCCTATACGCAACGGTTATAGCCTTTCGTCATCCGGGAAAGGGAGTACATTATATTCTCACTAAGCGTCGTGAACAACTCATAAGAGACATGATTACGCGCCTTTTCAAAGAAGCTGAAGACAGCATTAATACTGCCGAATATTTACGTGGCGAGGGTATCGATATCCCAATAACAATAGATGTTGACTACAATGAAGATGAAAACCATGCTTCGCACAAAGTGATTCCTATGGTTAAAGGCTGGATTTTAGGGTTAGGCTATGACATGAGCACGAAACAGAATATTCAAGTGGCATCCGTAGCCGCGGATCATTTGCTGTAAAAGCTATGCGCTAAGTCACACATGTACTTCACAAAGTAAGCTGAAACTTCAATAATTCTTCATGATTTCGGACGTTCTCTAAACACATGAGGAAACTTTGCGTTGTACCTTTGAATAAATTCTAATTTCAGATGCGCAACGCTCTATCCTACCTTACCGCTGCACTCATATTCACCTCTACTGCCTTAGCGCAGAATTTAGGAACATTACAAGGCGAGGCACTTGATGCGCTTAACTTAAGGCCTCTAACTGGCTGGGAAGTAGATGTCATACAAGGTGATTTTCAGATTGAAACGAAAGTAGATGCAACCGGTAAGTTCTCTTTTGAAAAACTACCCACAGGTCTGTACAATGTTCGTGCAAAAAGTCCAAAAGGTCAGATTCAGACCCTTCATGAAGTTCAGGTGCGCTCGACAAAACCAACTTTCGTGAGTTTATTTGTTGAACGAATCACATCGTTAGACGAAGTTGCAGTTAGAGCAGATGCGTTTCACCGCACGCCAGAGACACCGCTCAGTATTAAAAACATTAACCGCAGCGAAATGATACGGATGCCAGGTGCGGTTTTAGATCTTAGTAAGGTGATTCAAAGTTTTCCAGGTGTTTTACCCAAACCGTCTTTTGGTTATGCTATTGCCATGCGCGGTGGAGCACCAAACGAGAATCGGTATTTATTAGATGGTATTTCACTACCCACTGTAAATCACTTTAGTATTCAAGGTGCTTCGGGTGGGGCCGTAAGCTTGATTAATCTAGATCACATTCAAGGTATGGACCTTATTACCGGAGGATTTCCTGCAGAAGTCGATGATGCGCTTTCCGGCGTCTTATTGCTCGAAGGTAGAAATGCAAGAACTGACCGTTGGGGCATACGCGCAACACAAGGCGGAACCGATTACGGCATCACTTTTGAAGGACCCTTGGGAAAAAACACTACAGCTACTTTAAGCGGAAGAAACAGCTTCTCGCAGCATTATTTCAGGTTGTTCAACATTCCTGTGCTTCCTGCTTATCAAGATGCGCAGCTCCGCATTAACCACCGTTTAGCGAAGAATAAGGATTTGACCATCATCGGAGTTGGCGGCTGGGATCAATACCGATTATACAAAGACGGTCGCGGCAGCGATGCCTTACTTTACAATGTTGGCTACATTCCTGAAGGAGATCAACAAACAGAGGTTATCGGTGCACGCTACCGCATATTCAAAGATAACGGTCGATGGGAATACGTTCTGAGCCGCGATCATGTGGGAAATCAGGCCGAAAAGTACATCGGGAATACAGGTGCTCTTGACGATCGCCAATTGGCCTATGCTTCTTCAGAAACAAATACTAGAGCGAATCTGTCGCACTACGTTGTATCTGAACAATGGCAATGGAAGTACGGATTAAACTTTGTACACCGCGACTATGATCTCGAGATGACGAGCGTACGATACAACAACGACGAAATGGTTCTAGGCATCGATACCGCAGATTACACCTCTGCCCTTTCGTTTCAAAGTTTGGGTGCTTTCACGCACGTGACTAGAAATTACCTCGAAAATAGACTCAGTACTAGTGCTGGCTTGCGTTTGGACATGCACAACGTTAACCTCAATTCTATATTGAGAATCTCACCTCGTGCCAGTGCACAATACCATCTCAATGAGGCGTGGGCGCTTCAAAGTAACCTCGGCTGGTACAATCAACTCCCTCCGGCCATTGTGATGTTGGCGAATGAAGCAAATAACTGGACCACCTACGGGACAGGTCCAGGCTCCGTTGCACAAGCGGCAACAGGGATAGAATTCCAGAATGGCGAAACGTATCGTTTTTCGTTAGAAGCGTATTATAAATACTACGGCGGTATGCCCTATTTATGGGACGACGAACAATCTTTTTCGCAAGCTATTGGTGCATATGTCGCCGTTGGCGATCAAACGAGTTCTCCGGATGCTGAAGGCCGCTCTTATGGTTTCGAGCTCTTTTTACAACAGAAACTTAAAGGCACCTATTGGTGGACCTTGAGCTATAATTACGGGCACAGCGACACAAGATTAAACGCCTCTAAACCCTGGCTTCCAACTGTTTGGGACAACCGGCATAATATAAACCTCGTATTGGGTAAAGTATGGGGTAAAGGTTGGCAGATTGGTGCCAAATACCGTTGGGCAACTGGCACACCTTATACACCATTTGATGCGGATTTGAGTGCGGTACGCTCAAATTGGGATGTACTTCAACGGGGTATATTTGACAGTCAAAACATCATGGGCGAACGCCTTCCTAGCTATAGCGTCATCGATGTTCGTTTAGACAAAACTTACAATAAGAAAAACTACAGCTTGACCTGGTTCTTAGACCTTCAAAACTTCACTAGTTCCGCAATTCCATTGATGCCCTATTTAACTGTCGAAAGAGACGATAATGGTGCGCCGCTGGTAGATCCATCAAATGCTAATGCGTATTCTGTGAAAACCATATCGAGTGATACTGGACGATTGCTACCAACGATAGGCATCATCTTAGAGATTTAAACCCTATTGACCTACCTTTGCCTGCCTAAACATGAACAATGCTTAAATCAATCCTTCGCAAGCTCCCACTGTTTTTAGCGAATTCAGTCATCGCATTAACTCTATTGTGTTTATTTAGTTGGCTTGTGCGCGAAACCACGAAAGGAAAACAGTGGGTACCACATAATGTCAGCCGCACGGTAACCTACTTTTCTACCCTACCGGATCGTTTGCTTGTAGCAAAAGCTGCCGTTGAACGTTTGCCGTTAGTCTTCATACCTTCCCCTGAGGATTTTGAACCGGTTAATACTTTGGAAGAAGATGTAAAAGTGTTGATTAGCTATGCTACAGCCAACTGGAAGCGTAAAATCGTTATCAAAAATCTTAAGACAGATGAAGAGTTAAAGAGCTGGACTGTAGACCGATTAGCGAACCCACACAACAGGATCATGCATTCGCTCATGCTCCCTGACAGCAGCCTCATTTATTCATTGAACGGTGTTACCGGAATCATTAAGATTGATAAAAACAGTGAGCGCCTCTGGAAACAGGACACTATTGCACATCATCACGCCATAAATGCAGGCGCTAATAACACCTTTTGGGCAAATACATACAACAAAGACAAGGGAGAGCACATTTATTATGGTGCCCAATTCAGTATTGACGGCCGCGAGTTCCCATTTATAGACAATACCATAACCCAGTTTGATGCTACAACAGGGCGTATTCTTTTTCACAAAAGCGTAACCGAAATTCTGATTGAAAACGACTTAACCTATTTACTGATTAAATCAGATTCGCCGGGAGATCCGCTGCACATCAATGATATTCAGCCTGTTTTAGAAGATGGTCCATTTATGAAAAAGGGGGATGTTTTTATTTCATCACGGACAAGCTCATGGATCATGCACTATCGTCCCTCCACTAGTGAAGTTGTTGAATTGATTGAAGGCCCCTTTATTTCGCAGCACGATGTTGATATCGAGTCTGATTCGACGATCATCTTCTTTAACAACGGCGGTCAAACACTCAAAGGAGAAAGACCCGATGCACATAGATTAGCAAATGAGCTCTTAGTAGTCGACGAGCAATATTCCGGTGTTCTCCGCTATTACCTACAAAGTGGACGTTTTGAGCCTATCTATCCCGAATTATTCACTCGAAACGAGATATTTTCCTTCACCGAAAGTTTAGTGGACGCTATACCTGGCGGAGGTTACTACATTGAGGAGCAGAACTCTAGCGTTTTATGGATCTTAAAAGACGGAGAAGTCAAATACAAGAACATTTTACCTTCCCAGCATGAAGGACACCATCATTTAGCCAATTGGGGCAGAGTAATGCCTTAAAGACCTAAACTATGACCTTTGATCAAATTATCCATTTTAGACGCTCCAATAGAAAATTCGACCCGAATCAGCCGGTTCCTGCTGCTGTGGTAGAAAAGGCCTTAGAGCATGCTACATTGGCTCCAAACAGCAGCAACATGCAGCTCTGGGAATTCCATTGGGTGCGCGATGAAGAAAAGAAAAAGAAATTGATTCATGCTTGTCTCAATCAAAGTGCAGCTAAAACTGCGCAAGAATTGGTCGTGATTGTTACCCGAAGAGACAAATGGCGTCAAAGAGTACAGTGGCATAAAAACCTCATTCTAAAGGATGCCGAGCGCGTTGGACGAGATGCTAAATCCATTAAGATGCGACTGGTCTATTACACGAAATTGATGCCTTTCTCGTACATGAATGACGGATTAGGTATTTTAGGTTTGTACAGAAGACTCCTCTCCTTTTGCATCGGTTTATTTCGACCTATTTATAGAGCAGAAGGACATGCACAGCAAAGAATAACCGTTCATAAGAGTGCTGCGCTCGCAGCAGAGAATTTCATGTTAAGCATGGCTTCGGAAGAATTCCACACCTGTCCTATGGAAGGGTTTGATGCAAATAGAGTTAAGAAGATACTGGGCCTACCTCGACGCGCGGAAATTAATATGGTCATCGGCTGCGGAAAAGGTGAAGAGCACGGTTTTTGGGGACCGCGCCGAAGACTTCCAACGGAGGAAGTTATCATTAAACACTGATTGTACCTCTAGCTATTGCTACGGTTCATTTGGGTAGAATTTTCACTTTCTACAGATTCGTATAGAATTTCAACGGCAACCTCATTGCGCCTGTTAAATAGCTCGTACGGAGGATTGTAACCAAAAATGAAGAATTTATTCTCATATTGAATCCCTTCATTACTTAGCGCTTCCGTCAACCGCGATTTATACTTTGCGATTTTCTTATCGCTAGTCCAACCACCGAAGGTTACCACAGCTAATGTTTTCTTTGGTTCCATTACAAAGTCAATCGACTTTTCATTAGGCATTGGCATATCCCCTCTGTCCAAAGAGTGAGGAATCATGAACATAACCCGCATATTATCCTCTAAAGTCATGGCTACAGGACTAGTCATTGCAATTCTTTGTTTACGGTCGTTTCCTCCAAAAATATAATTCGCTAAAATCGAAAATCCTTTACTAGAGCCTTGTTTATAGGAAGCACTATTCAATCGTATTGATGTAAAAAGAGCCTCTTCATAGCGTCTAATCTCGAAGCTTTTATATGTTTTAATTACTTCATAAGGGTATTCTTCAATTCTCTGATTAGAAGCCATAGACTTGTAATAATAGATTAGACATACAGAAACTAAACTAAGGAGCAATAATGCTGAAACCATTCTTCGCATACTTCGAATGTAGTATATGATCTAGAAACTACACCTTTTCTAGTACACAATCAACACAGTAAGACAAACTGAAAGGTATTATCATAAAAAAAGCCCCGCATGCGGGGCTTTTTTATTTTATCAGAGCACCTATTTATGGACTCACTAAGTTTACGCTCACATTCACGTAGAATGGATTTGTTAGCGCATTGAGCTGTGCATAATCTGGAGCGTCTAATACACCGAATGCACGGTAAATATCAGGACCTGAGACTAAGCGATCAACATCGTAACGATAGTTAATACGATACCCTGCTTGAACCGACATCCAAATGAAGTTCTTTAATGAGAACTCGTAAATCGCACGTACGCGAATTTCTCCACGACGGATCTCTAAATCTTCGTCGCGAATGTCAAAGCCTAAGTTTTCATTCTCGTACATGCGGAACGACTGACCTTGCAACTCGTACCCTAAGAATACCATATTACGAGGGTTGATAGTTCTTCTAACGTGCACTCGAGCCGGGAACAATGCTTCGGTACCCCATTTGTTGTTTGCGCTTGTCTTGTTGTACAAGATAACGGGGATGTAGTTTAACTCGCCGACGCGGTATGTACGTGCAACACCTACAGCCCACTGCTTCTTTTCAGTAGGACGCTTACCCCATAATACGGCCGCCGAATATTTCAAATATTTAGCTGGCATAAGAGAAGTACCGTAGGTACCGCTCATATCTGCAGACCCCTGGAAAAGTATAAATTGCTCTTCATCCAGCGGCTTGTACACCGTGGTGTTAATACCAGAAGTGCGAAGACCGTGCTCTGAAAGCGTTTGGTGCAATGGGTTGTCTGAAGAAGTTGGCCCTTCAGCATAATTATAGGAAGTGTTCCAATAATTGGCACCCATCTGCCACACAAGATTTGTCTGGCTGACTACTGGTAGGTTGAAACCCGCACGAATACCCGCTGTTGAGTTCACCTGTAGGGCCTCGCTACCTGCCATGGTTGTACCGTCAGCTAGAGTCATATCCCCAGCCGCAATGGTGTATGGACCTTGGAAATCATACCCAAAAGAAATAAGTTTTGCGGGAGAAAGACCTTCAATCTTAGCATTAGCATAACGCTTGATGCTTTCATCCTCAAAGCCAAGGTCATCGTATAAGCTCCAATCAATATCGTCATAAGAATCTGTTGATTCAGTCTCTGTCTGAGCGAAGATTGGGGTTGAAGTAAGGACGATTGTCGCCGTCGTTAACTTCAAAAGATTACGCAACATGGGTTACTTTTTCTTTTTTGAAGGCATTTTTAAACGCTTCCATACGTCCGTACGTCCAATGGCCTCAACTCCAATGTAACCGCGCATGTCTAAAGTATTGTCGTCGCGCATCTTAATGGTACCACTGTATGTAGACCCATTATTAGGATCGTATAGCGTTCCTTCTGACCAAGTATCATCACCTTGATAAACAAAATCCTTACACATACGGAAGCCTCTTAACGGGACATTACGTAGATCTGGATTAGGATTGTTGATATCCGTTCTAGGATTACCTTCAGCGTCGTTAGGCTCAATGAGCCATACCACTCGACCATAGTATTTATTACCTATTCTGTCGACTTTAATGCGTGAGCGGCCATTCGATGGTTCCCAAATACCTACGAGCCTATCACCAGGATTCTCTGATTCTTGTTGTAGATCGAAACTTAATGTTCCAAAGGCTATGACAGCTGAAACTGCCAAGAATGTTAATTTACGAAGCATGGTCTTCTATTTTATAGTTAATTCAAGTGTAAAATTCAATTTAAAGTCTCGGTTGCCGTCCCAGTAATCTTCGGCGAGATCAGCATCTAAAACAACATATACTTTACCGTCCTCCATGATTTCACCGAGTTCGGCCTCAGGAGCTACATCTAATATTGCTTCAGCGGCTCCCTCCTCTAATGGATTTTTGACCGCTGCCTCTTGCATTGATACATCCTCATTATCGCTAGCGAAGGCTACTACAAAGGCATTGATTTGAGCAAAACCTAAACTGTCATGAGGAAATACCGTAGCTGTTTTCAAACGCGCATCGCTGATTCTCATTCCCTCTTCAAAGGCCTCGCCTAGAACATCAGCTAAATCAATTGAAATCTCAGTTTGTGCACCGTTTGGGCCTGCAAATAACGGACCCTCGAGGCTAAACTCCAGATCATTTACCGCGTATTCATGGACTTCCCCAGGGCCTGAGCAGCTGGTAATCATCAAAACTGAAACTGCAACGATCCCAGCTGTTTTTAGAAATTTATTCATAATCGATCTTTTTAAGAATTTGGAAATATAAAACAATAAAAAGTGCGGTATCCACCAACACACTTTTTTTTGCTCTTAGGCTGCCTATGTTATCGTTAAGACTGATTTCTCTCTTACCATGCTTGTTTAGGAAATAGGTTTCCTTGTGTATCATAAAATCGTCAACCTAGATGCTCTATTTAATACTGCACTGGAAAAATCGTCGCGTTTACTCATAAAATGAGAATTCCCCTCTTCTATTTTAACTCAGGTCCTAAGCTACTTTGCTTACAAATAATCAGTTTAAACTCATGAGTGCAGCATTCATTCCTTTTTTAGTACCTCTAGGATTAATTTTATTTTTTTTAGAAGTCTACTTTCTAAGAAAGAAGAAGATGAAAATCACGCTTGAGCAGACTGCTTTAAACATTTCGTTAGGATTTGTTGAACGCTTATTAGGACTCTACTTAACAGAGAAATCCATCCTTCTACTGCATAAAACACTGAATTTCGCCTTCTTTGAAACACTTCCGAAAACATGGTGGGTACTAGCCATAACTTTTATCGCTTTAGACCTCATTTGGTATATATTCCATATCGCAGGGCATAGAATATCGCTTATGTGGGGTATTCATCTTGTACACCACCATAGTGAGGAATTCAATCTAAGTGTAAATTTCGCACTGAGCCCATTAGGGTTTATCCTAAGAAGTTTTATGTATTGCTCCTTAGTCGTTTTCGGCTTACCCGTAGAATATGTAATTCTTAGTAGTTATTTAAATGCATTTTATCAATACTACCTGCATACTCAGTTTATCAATACCATTCCCTACCTAGAAAAAGTTTTTGTAATGCCAGCGCATCATCAGGTGCATCATGGCTCTAATGAATTGTATTTAGATAAAAACTTTGGAGGGGTATTTATACTTTGGGATAAATTGTTCAGAACATACCAACCGTTAGTCGAACCCGTAAAATATGGACTAACTGCTGCGCTGCCACATAGAGACTTTATCAACTTGCAAATGTTTTTTTTCAAGAAACTCCTGGCTAATTTTAAAGCTATGGGGTTCAAAGATGGAATTCGATTACTTTTCGTCGGCCCTGAACATCAATCATCAGAGGTTCCTTCAGTCTTACCGTTAAAAACCAACACCTCTAAAACAAAATTAATTATTGGGATATTGATTTACGTTCTCGCATATCAAACCCTGATACAAATTGAAAACTTAGGTTGGTTCATCATAGTTTTCTTATTGAATTTTATCGCCATTATAATCATCAATGGTATTGGGTTCTCAAAATCTATCGACAATACGCCTGAAATATAATGAGCACTGATTGGCGCTTTATTTATTGTCAATAACGCGTAAAAGGTAATTGGTCGGGTAATGTTTTCTAATTAAAGCCTTTACTACCTTGCTTACTCTAAAGGAACAGAGCAAGTGCACAAAAACAACCCCTTTGATTCAAATTATAGATTTTCGCTTTTGGTAAATGCCATTCCTGAACTAGCAGCATTCATCATACCTGGAAAGTTTGCACGAAAGAGCATAGATTTTAGCGATCCAGAGGCCGTTTATGTATTAAACAAGGCACTGTTAAAGTGGAAATTTAACGTGAATTGGACCTTAAAAGAAGGACACCTCTGCCCTGCTGTTCCTGGGCGATTCGACTACTTGCTTCATGCGAACGATTTACTGCCGAAGTTGGAAGGAAGAAGAGTACGAATGCTCGATATCGGCACAGGTGCATCACTTATCTATCCGCTTTTAGGAACAGCTGCATTCAACTGGGAATGCGTTGGATCTGAGGTAGACAAAGAGGCTATCTCTTATGCGAAGGGACTGATTCGAATGAATGCAAGCATGCTCGGCACAAAAATAAGACGGCAAGAGTTTAAGAGTAATATTCTTCCCGGCATTATTGAAAAAAAGGAACAATTTGACCTCTTAGTTTGCAATCCCCCATTTTACAAGAATAAGAGTGAGGCGTTGGCCGCAAATGCGCGTAAAAACAAAAATTTGCACGGTAAGGAAAAGACGCATCATAACTTTGGCGGCAGTGCAAATGAGCTCTGGTATAAAGGCGGAGAAGAGGCCTTTTTAAAAAAACTTGCGCTGGAGAGTGCCGAATATGGCTCGCAAATTCATTGGTTCACCTGCTTGGTTTCAAAAAAAGAACATGTACGCACCTTTAAGCGATTCATTCGCAAAGGGAACCCAACGGATTTAAAAGTTATCGAAATGACGCACGGCAATAAGTCCAGTCAATTCGTTGCTTGGACGTTTCAAAATCTGAATGATGAGTCAGTTAAATAATCCTCTTCACGGTGTAAAGCTGCTACATATGGTAGAAGCTCTGGTTGCATTTTATGGTTGGGAACAATTAGCGATAAGGGTTCCTGTACGTTGCTTTACGTTCGATCCTTCCCTGAAATCCTCCCTGAAATTCTTACGTAAAACGCCTTGGGCACGTGAAAAAATAGAACAACTCTATATCGAAACCTTTCCAAACGGTGTAGAAGAAAAGTTGTAATTACACCGTCTCCGTCATTAATTGTAACTTAAGACTGCTCAAAAAATCTCATTTCTATGAAAAAGTCCACATTCTTAACGCTGCTTTTAACGCTTTTATGCACTATCAGTGGTAAAGCTACCCACCTAATGGGAGGAGAAATCGTCGCGCAACAAATTAGTGGATCGCAGTATCAAATTGTAATGACCGTTTATAGAGATACTGCTGGTATTCCTATGCAAAACACAGCACAATTTGACATTACGGATTCGGCTGGAACAAACGTAGCTACCTTAACCACTCCATATGATTCTGTATTAAGTGGAAATACGTTACCCATGTATCCTTATGGAGTTGAAGTTTACTTCTTTATTGATACGGTAACTTTCTTAAATAGTGGTACTTATACAATAGGATGGAGTAATTGCTGTAGGAACGGAGCAATACAAAACATTTCGACACCGTTAAGTCAAAGCATGTTCCTGCAAACAAGTGTTACTGTATTTGACAGTACTTCCAATTCCACGCCATGGTTCCTTGTTCCAGCATCAATATTTTTGCCTTCAAATACACCGTGGCAATACAATCCCCTGCCATTTGATCCTGATGGAGATTCGCTGTTTTGGAGCTTATCCCAGCCCCTCGAATCGCTCAATACTGCCTGCCCTGGCTATACTTTGCCACCCGGCACAATCGCTAATCCTATGACCATTAATCCAATCACTGGAACGATCACTTGGACTGCAACAATGTTAGGGAATTTTGTCACCTCAGTGTTAGTAGAAGAATTTAGAAATGGTCAGAAAATAGGTGAGATACGAAGGGATATGCAATTTATTGTTGTTCAAACCAGTGTAACGAGTCCTATATGGAATGCAGGTAATTTACCCGTAGATAGCTTGGGCAATGTATATGTAAACTTGATTCAAAATTCATCCTTTTCATTAGCTGTTTCCGGCTATTCGCCAAACGGTAATACCTTATATGCTGATGCCTTTGGCGAGCCTTTTTTCACATCTCCTAATCCTGCTCAATGGACAAGTACTGGATCAGGATTAAACGACACTATAGCGGGAACTATACTTTGGGCGCCAAGCTCCGCTCAAGCTAGAAGTACTCCATACATTCTAGCTTTACGACTAACAGATGGGTTTTTAGCCCAAGACTTATCCATAATATTCCAAGTCTCATCCGGAATAGGATTACATGAAGAAAAGATCCACTACCTTACTTATCCCAATCCTGCCCTAGATGGAGTGACTATTACCCCCGCACCATTCAAGGTTTACCTCTACAATAACCTCGGTCAACAATGGGAGCTTAGTCAAACCCACGCGAGCGGTCGGTGGGACGTCAGCAGAATCCCACAGGGCACATACATTCTTAGTTGTTTCGATACTACCGGAAAACTGCAAGGCACAACCCGATTAGTGATACAATAAACTTAGTAGCCGGCTTTTTTAAGCCGGCTTTTTCTTGGCGGCTATCGACTATGGCATTAGGTACTTTTCTGTAGTATCTTACAGGTCTAATTACCCAAATTCAGATGAAAAAAATTGTATTCCTAGGAGCTGCGGCTGCACTAGTCTTAAGCTCCTGTAACTCAAAAGAAGAAATGCACACCGAAACTGCACACAATGACTTTCAGTGGCAAGTAGACCGCTTTGCAGATATTAAAGTATTGCGTTACCAAATCCCTTCCTGGGACGATCTCAAACCGCAACAACGCGTTTATGCCTATCATCTTTCTCAAGCAGGATTGGCGGGACGTGACATTATGTGGGATTGTAATTACCGCCATAATTTAGAAATACGAAAAGCGCTTGAGGCGATCCTTTCAAGCGATGCCAATGTAGATCACGAAAGTCAGCAATACGCAGATTTTGAGGTTTATGCAAAACGGGTATTCTTCGCCAATGGTATTCACCACCATTACAGCAACAAGAAATTTGCAGCCGATTTTGATCAAGAATGGTTCCTTTCTGTATTAGACGCTCTTGAGATTACACTTTCTGAAGAATCACAACGCGCCATTTTCGATCCCGAATTTGATGCGAAGAAAGTGAATCGAGCTGATGGCGTAGATTTATTACTGGCTTCCGCAGTTAATTTTTATGCCCCGGACATCACACAAGCTGAAGCAGAGGCTTTTTATGCTACGAAAGTAGATGCAGACCCGGATCGTCCAGTAAGTCACGGACTAAATAGCCGTCTATCGCGTGATGAAAATGGCGAGATCTACGAGGAAGTATTTAGTGCACGTGGACGTTACGCCAATAGTATTAAAGAAATAATTGGTCACCTAGAAAAGGCAAAGGACGTTGCGGAGAATGAAGACCAAGCAGCCGCATTGGAACTTTTGATTGAATACTACGAGACCGGGGATCTCACAAAGTGGGATGACTACAATATTGCTTGGGTCAAAACAACCGGCGGTGATGTAGATTACATCAATGGCTTCGTAGAAGTATACAATGACCCAATGGGATACCGCGGCTCCTACGAAACGGTCGTTCAAGTTAAAGACTTTGATGCAAGCGAACGTATGGCTGTGGTCGCAGATAACGTGCAATGGTTTGAGGATCACAGTCCTATTATGGATGCGCACAAGAAGGAAAGTGTAGTGGGCGTAAGCTATAAAATCGTTACCGTAGCCGGTGAAGCCGGTGATGCCTCTCCCTCCACGCCTATTGGTGTGAACCTTCCTAATGCCAACTGGATACGTGTTGAGCACGGCTCAAAATCCGTATCGTTAGGTAATATTGAAGACGCATACCATTCAAGCGCTGGCAAAGGAATGGCTCAAGAATTTGGTTTTTCTACTATGCACAACGAGCGTGCAGAAAAGTATGGAGAATTGGGTTCTAAGATGCATACTGCACTGCATGAGGTTGTAGGACATGCTTCTGGAAAAATCAACCCAGGAGTAGGCACTCCAAAACAGACCATGAAAAATTATAGCTCAACCCTAGAAGAAGCGCGTGCGGATCTCGTTGCGCTCTATTTCATACTGGACGACAAAATGCAGGAGATTGGTTTAATGGAAAACAAAGAGCCAGGCTATGCAGAATACGATAACTACATGTCCAATGGAATGATGCTCCAATTGCGTCGTATTCTACCTGGCGATGACATCGAGGAAGACCACATGCGTAATCGACAATTAGTTGCCTCCTGGGCCTTCGAACGCGGAGGTGAGGAGAATGTAGTCGAACGCAAGGTGATCGATGGCAAAACCTACTTCGTTGTGAACGACTATGAGAAGTTGCGTGGATACTTCGGTGAGTTGTTACGTGAAATTCAGCGTATTAAAAGCGAAGGTGACTTCGAAGCCGGTAGAAATCTAGTCGAGACCTATGGTGTGAAAGTGGACCAAGAGCTTCATGCGGAAGTTTTAAGACGCTCAGAGCCTTTAAACTTGGCGCCTTATAGTGGGTTTGTAAACCCTGAGATGGTACCCGTTTTCGAAGGGGATAGTATCGTAGATATTGCCGTTGAATATCCTATGGATTTTCTAGGTCAAATGCTGCGTTACGGAACTACTTACAGCTTTGAATAAGAAGTAAAACAAATCTATAAAAAGGGCACCCCATGGGGTGCCCTTTTATTTTTGAGTAATACTCGAGCTCAAACTATTGAATAAAAAGTAACTTGTAAGAGACCTAAAACACCTTTACATGGAGCATCAAATAACCTTTCGATACAAAACCTATGAAAATTGGCGCGAAACTTCGGTCCTTTCAAAAGAGATTACAGAGCGACTCGAATCACTTTTAAATACTGCTCATGCCCCCTACTCTAATTATCCAGTATCGAGCGTTGTAGTATTGGAATCAGGCGAAATGATTGTGGGTACGAACCAGGAGAATGCTGCCTTCCCTTCTGGTCTATGCGCAGAACGTGTAGCGGTTCTAGCAGCGAAAGCTGCCCATCCACATGAAGCTATCAAGACCGTTTACATCATGACTGGTGAATCTGAACGCGAGCCTGCAGCCCCCTGTGGCTCATGTAGGCAGGTACTTCATGAAACAGAATTGAGACAAACGAAGCCTTTTGAATTGATCTTACTCAATAAGACGAACAAGGCCTTGGCATTCACCGGCGTTCAGGGCCTATTGCCTTTCAGCTTTACGCTACCTAAATAACGCAATTAAAGTGACTCCAAAAATGCAACCAATTGCTCTTTCTCTGCATCAGATAGGTCCAATGGTTCAATTCTAGAATCTGTAAAACCATGATTCATACCTCCTGCATTGTATTGCTCTACAACGTCGGTAAGTGAAGCTATAGAACCATCGTGCATATAAGGGGCTGTGGCTTGCACTGAACGAAGTGACGGGGTTTTAAATACGTATCTATCGTCGCTTTCATTTGTCAATAATTCTCGGCCGTAGTCACTTGAATCCACTATAGCGGTTCCATTATTCGCGAAACTGAAGTCAGTCAATAAAACACCTGAATGGCACTGAATGCATGCTGCTTTACCGTAAAATAATTTACCTCCTTTGATTGCCTTGCCACTTAATGCTGTAGCATCACCTTGAATAAAGTGATCAAATGGGGAAGAAAAGTCGACGAGGGTACGTTCGAAATTTGCTAGTGCTCGAACCAATAAATATGGTGAAGCAGTATCGCCATAGACCGTGAGAAATTCGTTTCTATAGCTTGTATTTCGATTCAAACGTCGCACAGCGTCAACCACATTATGTGCCATTTCGGTCGCGTCACCTAATGGAACTAAGACTTGCATCTCCAGAGACGGGACCCCGCCTTCACGCATGAAGTAGGGCTGAAAACCAACGTTTAGAAGAGATGGACTGTTGCGCTTGCCTAATACTCCACCTACACCTGGTGTAACTCTATCGTTTGTGGCAAAACCCAGTTCCTGCTTGTGACAAGAACCGCAGCTTATGCTAGAATCTAAACTCAATATAGGATCAAAAAATAGTCGTTCCCCCAAGGTTGCCGCGGCCGGATTGATGGGATTATCTGCGGGATACTCTAAAACCGGGTAGGTTGTATTTAGTCCTTCAAAGACTGCATCATCAGGGACACATGCACCCAAGATTAAAATAAATAATAAAAACCTAGAATGGTGAAGCATACCGAGAGTCGTGAATCAAATTCGAATCTGTTAAGGTTCTCAAAAAAGCGATTAATGCCGCCTTATCGGTACCGTTAAGCATCAAACCAGTTCCCATGGTCATGGCGAGAGCAGGATCAAGTGAAGCATTATAACGCAAACCTTCGTTGTAGTGGTCGATCACTTCTTCCAACGTATTGAACCGTCCATCGTGCATGTAAGGCGGTGTGAGCTCGATATTTCTCAAAGTTGTCACCTTCATTGCACCGCGATCCGATTCCAGTCCAGTCACATCATAGCGACCGTTATCATTGTAAATACTATCTAGCCCATTATTCATATACTCCTGAGAACTGAAGTTTTTACCACCGTGGCAATGGCCACAATCCGCTCCTGAAGTTTGGGGGAAATATGGGTTATATTCTTCAAAGAAAAGCTCCATACCCAACTCTTCTTCTTCCGTAAAGGTTGCTTCTCCTTCAAGGAATAAATCATATTTACTGCGATAGGAAACGATAGAATTCATGAACTGCTCCAGCGCTAAACCTATCCGATATGAAGAAATGTCCTCACTACCAAAAGCTCGAAAGAATTGATGCTTGTAGAGGGTATCCTGTTCTAATTTTTCTACCACATTCTCCATCGTTTCGTTCATTTCCAGGTCGTCCTGAATAGGAATGATACTTTGATCTCGTAATTTTTGAGCGCGGCCATCCCAGAAATAACCGTTCGTATTCCAGAGCATGTTAACCGCACTCATTGCCTGGCGGTGTCCCATCGAACCATCAATACCGACAGAAAATCTATTCGTATCCGTAAAAGCATTTTCCTGTTTATGACAGGACGCACAGGCCATAGAATTATCACCCGAAAGACGTGTTTCATAAAACAACATGCGGCCGAGCTTCACGCCTTGCTCCGTCAATGGATTATCTCCTGGCACTTCAGGAGTTGGAAGACTACCATATTCCAAGGAATATGCGGATGTATCCCAAACGGGCTGGGGCTTCTTAGCACAACCAATAAAGAAGAGTACAGCTATTCCTAAAAGAACTCCTTTATTTAACATATACTTTATGAACGGACCTTCCTCCGTTCGAATACTGAATTCGTAATAAAAGCAAACCGTTTAAATTTAAGTTCACTCGATTTTTGCCTTCAGTTACTACCCCGCTAGCAACTTTTCGACCTGCTACATCTAATATATCGTAAGTCCCGCTTCCCTCTGCTTCAAAGGTAAAAGCCCCAAATGAAGGATTAGGATATAGGTTTACAGTCGAATTAAGTTCTCTTAATCCTAATGCGGCATTGCCTTCACTTGATGAAAAGACATAATTATTTATGTTGTGTAACACCTGTGCTGCGCCTCCTGTTTCCCCATGACTAATGGGGCCTGATGCCAAGTTTTGACCTCTAAAAAGCTCGTTATAATTTGCAGTTACAGTAATTAAAATAGTATCTGTGCCAATGTATTGGCCAGAGGTCGGTAGTGTCAAATGAGCATAATTACCGTCTCCTAAACCATGAAATTCAAAGATTTGATTAAAAGTACTTCCTCCAACTCCTTCCGCTGCAATGAAACGGTATCCAGCAGTCCACCCCCAATGCATGGATGGACTTTTCGGTGCTAAAGGATGGTTTGGGTTGTACGTGGTGGGATCCAGGTGATTCAATGACGAATTTACGCCGATCGCAAAGCGAATACTCTCGATTGAATCAAGAGTAAACGAACCCAGGTTTAGACTGGTCTGATCAAATCCATCCACCAAGGCTAGTACTATTGAAGTGTCGCTCGTTGCGCCGTCATGAACGAGAATTATCTCATCCATGTAGTATTGAATTCTATTGATTTTAAATTGATTTCCTAAATTATTGACGCCTTCAATGCCCGCTGCACACGTATCAAGACCAATTTTGTGATCAATAGTCAAAATCACGGTCTTGCTCTGAGCCATGAGTACATTTGAGATAAGCGCTGCACTGAGTAAGTAGAGAATTTTTTTCATTAGTGGGGTGTATTGAATGTTGCTGTCCGAAGATACATTATTTATACCTTTACGCTTCAAGGGAGGCACCTCATACCCTTGAGATGCTTCTCTTCTAAATCCATTTCACTATGAAAACAAAAGAAGAGATTGTAACCAATTGGCTCGTACGTTACACAGGTGTTCCTTTAGACGAATTCGGAGCCTATATTCTACTAACAAACTTCCAGCACTACGTTGATATTTTCGCCGCTCTAACAGGCGCTGAAATTCAGGGAAGAGGAAAAAGTATGACTAGCGCCACTCATGACGGCATAACCATAATAAATTTCGGTATGGGTTCGCCAAATGCAGCTACAGTAATGGACCTACTTAGTGCAATAGAAACCAAATCGGTATTATTTTTAGGCAAGTGCGGTGGTCTCAAGAAAAGAAACAATATTGGTGATCTAATCCTCCCCATTGGTGCGATTCGAGGAGAAGGTACATCGAACGATTATTTCCCTCCAGAGGTCCCTGCAATGCCTTCATTCGCGCTTCAAAAAGCTGTAAGTACGACCATTCGAGATAATAATATTAATTATTGGACCGGGACCGTTTACACAACAAACCGAAGAGTTTGGGAGTTTGATAGCAAATTCAAAAAGTACCTTAAAAAGGTTCGAGCGTACGCAATAGACATGGAGACGGCTACCTTATTTACAGTTGGGTTTCACAATAAAATCCCAACAGGAGCGCTTTTGCTTGTAACGGATCAGCCCATGGTTCCTGATGGGGTAAAAACGATGGAAAAAGACGCCGTAAACTCAAAACTTCACGACGAACGACATGTGCAAATAGGCATTGATTCGCTTAAGCAGCTCATGAATAATGGAGAAACAATCAGGCACTTAGTCTTTTAAGACCTCACGCGCTCAAACATGCACTGCAAGCGCCTTTTGCTGAAATGTTTATTTCTTGAAAGGGAAGCTGCGAAAGACTAGATTTTAATTGATCTGAAATTTCGATGCATTCAACGCCACCACAAGAAGAGCATTTTAGATGAAGGTGTTCATGGCTATGCTCGCTCACAGAACAACCAAAACAACGTGCATAAAACGACTCCCCGTTCTCTTCGTAAGCTTTATGGATTAACCCGTGTTCGGTAAGCGTAAGAAGTGTTCTATAAAGAGTGGTTCGATCGAAGTCGTGCAAAGCATTTTGCAATGTGCTATACGATTGGGCAACTGCAGACTGGCTTAAAGAATCCAATACTGCGACACGAATTTTAGTTTTTCGTAAGTTGAACTGTTTCAATGTTTCTTCGCTCGTCATTCTAAAAATATTGCAACCACCCCAAGGTAATATTACGTCCTAATGCATCTGCAAAATAACGCTGTCTATTTAAATAATCGCGATAGGTTGTATTCATCATATTCTCAATACCGACTCTTATTTTCGGCTCATTTTTCCACCCCTTAAAGGTACCACTTAAAGATAGGTTCCAAAGATGATATCCGTCTGGTGGCGGTGCCAAATCTAAACTAGAATCCCAGTTCCATTGTGTAGCTGAATATCGATGATTCACAGAAACCGCAAGGTTTCTCCACTCCTTCCATTCAGCAATCTCATAATGTAATTCATTCACTCCGCTCAAAGGAGGTATAAAATTCAATGGTAGATTTTCAGAGCGATTACGAGCAAAAACATAGGACCAGTTCGACTCCAACTTCCAGCGATCGCTTAAGGTATATCTAAACTTTGCGTCACTACCATAAAGTAGTGCATCACACTGCTCGTAGGTGAAAA